>Ga0116190_1002742_pt1 | contig 13744 bp, 14 predicted proteins | sample AD_JPNTR4_MetaG_FD_89808 | JGI IMG/M metagenome (GOLD analysis project Ga0116190, IMG submission 89808) | Active sludge microbial communities of municipal wastewater-treating anaerobic digesters from Japan - AD_JPNTR4_MetaG | ecosystem: Engineered > Bioreactor > Anaerobic > Digestate | place...
CCCCAAAAGTAAGGGACGGAATACGTGTTGCCCTCGTCAAAGGGCAGATCAAGAAAGCGCGGGTCGATATTGTCAAGGTTCGGGATCTTGGAATGATCAAGGGGAATGAGCATGCCCTCAGCCTTCATCTTGTTGATGGCATAGTCCGAGGGGATCACGATGTCAAATGCCGTACCCCCGTGGGCTATCTTGGTCAGCATCGCCTCATTGGAGTCGAATGTCTCATAGATGACCCTGATGCCCGTCTCGCGCTGAAACTTGTGGATCAAGTCGGGATCGATGTAGTCCCCCCAGTTATATACAGTGAGAGTGTCCGCTCCTGAGTAGCCGTTTGACGAGTTCAGATACGACGTGACGCCGACCAGGGCGAATGCCGCTATGAATACCGTGATGAACATTTGCATTACCTTCTTCATTCGCCCGCCTCCACTCTAGCCGGTCTGCCTGGTGTGGTCGCGCGTGTATTCATCACGTAGTAACCGACGGCCAACACCAAGGTGACCATGAAAATCAGCGTCGACAGCGCATTGATGGTCAGCGAGATGCCCTGCCTTGCCCGCGAGTAGATCTCCACCGATAGCGTGGAGAAGCCGTTTCCGGTGACGAAGAAAGTGACGGCGAAGTCGTCCAGCGAGTAAGTTAGGGCCATGAAGAAGCCTGCGAAGATCCCAGGCGCGATGTATGGGACTATCACCCGGGTCAACACGTCCCACCTGGTGGCCCCAAGATCGCGCGCTGCGTAGATCAATGTGGGGCTCATCTCCTGCAGTTTCGGCAGAACCATCAGGACGACAATAGGTACGCTGAAGGCGATGTGAGAGATCAACACCGACGCGAAACCGAGCTTGACCCCCATTGCGGCGAACAGTATCAGAAACGATGCCCCGATGATGACATCAGGGCTGACTATCAACACGTTGTTTAGAGTCAGCAGTGCGCTCCTGAACTGCTTGCTCCGGACATGTGTGATGGCTATCGCGCCCGCGACGCCGATCATCGTGGATATGGCCGCAGAGAACAAGGCTATGGCTAGAGTATTCATGAGAATGATGACCAGGCGCGTGTCCTGGAACACCTCGCCGTACCATTCAAGCGTAAACCCCTCGAAGCTGTGCATGGCCCCACCGCTGTTGAAAGAGTAGTACGCCAGGTAGAGGATGGGAGCGTACAGAATGAAGAAGACCACCATGAGGTATATGGTTATGCCTTTCCCCGTCTTTTTCGAGTTACTTGACATGCTACCTGCCCCCCTCCCCACTTCCCGTCAACACCATAGTCAGGCCCATGGCGATGATCAAGAACACAGCGATGGTAGAACCCATGCCCCAGTCCTGCGTCACAAGAAAGTGCTGTTCAATGGCGGTTCCCAGGGTAATCACGCGATTTCCCGCAATCAGGCGCGTGATCATGAACAGCGATAGCGCCGGGATGAATACGGCTCGACATCCCGACTTGACCCCGCTAGTTGTCAGGGGGAATATCACTCGGCGGAAAGTGTCCCACCCCGATGCCCCAAGGTCGCGAGCTGCGGCAACCAACGACGGATTGAGCTCGTCGAGCGCGTTGAAGATGGGCAGGATCATGAATGGGATGAAGATGTACACTGCCACGAATATGAAACTGAAGTCGGTGAACAGAATCTGCTTCGTTCCGATTCCTACTGCGCCGAGCAGAGCGTTAACAGGGCCGTAGGTCCCGAACATACCGATGAAGGCGTACGCCTTGAGAAGCAGGTTCATCCATGACGGCATGATCATTAGAAGCAACCAGAGCTGCTTGTGCTTTGTCTTTGTTAGCAGGTACGCTGTTGGATACGCGACCAACAGCGAAAACAGCGTGACCAGGAATGCATACCAGAACGACCTGACTGCCATGCCCATGTAGACCGGTGTGAAGAACCTGCGATAGTTGCCTAACGTCAGCGCTCCATCGATATCGAACATGGAGTAATAGGCGATGAGCACGATGGGCGCGATGACGAAGACAACGATCCACGCCGCGTATGGAATTAGGTATATGTTACGTGTTCTATACTGCATAGCGCGCCTCTTCATACGATTCGATACGCTTATCGAATTCGTCCTCGGTCTCGCCCAACCTCATGACGTGTATGTCATCAGGCCCGAAGTCGAGCCCAACCTCGCCTCCTACCGTGGCCTTCCTGGTCGAATGGATAATCCACTCATTCCCGTTCTCGTCATAGCAACATATCTCATAATGCACCCCGCGGAACAACTGAGAATCCACGCGCGCCCTCAGCTTGCCGCGGTCCACCGGCGTAATCTCCAGATCTTCCGGGCGGATGACAACTTCGGCCGGTTCGTTGGGGTTGAAACCCTTGTCCACACACTCGAACTGCCGGCCCACGAACTCTACCAGGTAGTCGCTGATCATGGTGCCTGCGACTATGTTGGACTCCCCGATGAAGTCGGCCACAAACCGGTTCACCGGCTCATCATAGATGTCAGTCGGGCTCCCGCTCTGCTGGATCCGCCCATTGTTCAGGACGAATATCTCATCCGACAGCGCCAGCGCTTCCTCCTGGTCATGGGTGACGAACACAAACGTGATTCCCAGGCGGCGCTGCAGTTCCCTCAGCTCATACTGCATGTCGGTGCGTAGCTTGGGATCGAGGGCCGACAGCGGTTCGTCCAGAAGGAGCACTTCCGGCTGATTCACAATCGCCCTGGCAATGGCCACGCGCTGCTGCTGACCGCCGGACAGGCCTGCTATAGCTCGGCTTTCGAATCCTTCGAGGTTGACGAAGCGCAGAGCTGCGCGTACCGCATCGGCGATATCGGTCTTCTTCATCCGCTTGACCACCGGACCGAACGCTACATTGTCGAATACGTTCAGGTGGGGGAACAAGGCGTAATCCTGGAATATGGTGTTCACCTTGCGCTGGCTCGGGGAGATCTTGCTGATCTCCTGACCGTCCATGAAGATATGGCCTTTCGTAGGTTCGATGAACCCTGCGATCAGGCGTATGATCGTCGTCTTCCCGCAGCCTGAAGGGCCGAGCAACGTGTAGAACTTGCCCCGTTCCAGCCGGAAGCTGACATCATCCAGTACTGCGGGGTCGTCGTCGTATTGCTTGGTGACATTCTCAAAACGGACAATCACATCATCAGCCATCATCGGTCCCCCTCACGTAGCAGCAATTCGGCATGCAGAGAACACCCTGCTGCGCGCCTCACAAGTAAGAATCGGTGACAACCAGGAGCAACTGCGACGGGATATCGCCGTCATTTACGATCTGATGCTCTTCCGATGCCTGGTAGTAGATGGTTTCACCGGTTTTGGCGGAGTACACAGCACTTCCCAAGCGAACCTTGACGCTTCCACTCAGCACGTAGGCAAAGGTATCAGAAGAGGACGGCTCGAACTCCTTGAACTTCCCGTCCGGAGCGATAGTTAGCAGGATCGGCTCCATCTCGTTCTCGTTGGACTCAGGCACAAGCCATTGAACAGTGTAGCCGCGCTCCTCATCCACGAATTCCGTCAGGTCCTCGTCCGTGTACACAACCTTCTGTTCCCGCTTCCCCTCGTCGAAGAACTCCCGAGGAGGACAACCTAGCACCTCAAGAATGCTGAAGAAGGTCTCAATCGAAGGGGAACTGAGGTCCCGCTCGATCTGGGAGATGTAGCCCTTTGTGAGGTCGGTGCGCTCGCCCAGCTCCTCCTGAGTGAGCCCCTTCTTGAGCCTGAGATTTCGGATTCTTCTCCCGATATTCATCCGCCACACCCCCATTTGCGCCGAGTGTCCTGTTGAGTCGCGCTGAGCTTGAACCGCTGAGCCTGAGCCGCTCTCATGCGTGAACCAGGAGGAGTCTCCTCCAACGAGGAGTCTGCCTCAACCATGATCGGAGTTTACGGCCAGTAAACTTTGAGTTGACTAGTTTAGCAGCAGTAAACCCGCAGTTTACTGTCACCACTAATGGATTATACATCATTCGCCGAGGAGTGCAATATCGTTTCTTGGCAATCGCTTATTGTTAATCATGCTTGGTGACAAGCTGAACCTCGAGGCCTCGCCCCGGTCACGCCGTAGCAGGCGACTTCTGCCGGTCCGTGCCCCTGCACGCGTCTATGCAATTGTTGTGGACGTCGCGTAGTGGAAAACTTTGGGCTGCCGACTGGCGTCTCCCCCAGGATAACCTCGATGACCCGCATGTATTTCTCGATAGTCAGGCACATTGGCTCGCCAGGGAACATCTAACACGTGAAGGCATCCAGGTGTTCAGGTCTTCACAAATAGAAATACCGTGGTATTATGGGTTATGGTGCAGGAGGGAACTCCGCATCCAAATACAAGATTTACTGTATCAGGATGGAGGGTTATCATGAAGAAGCTGCTGACGCTGTTCCTGGTGCTGCTCCTCGCTCTGTCGCTGGCCGGCTGCGGCAAGAAGAAGGAAGAGGTCGAAGAGACTCCGGTCGAGGATCAGATCGAAGAGACCATCACTGAGGATGCCGAGGACGAAGCGGACGAGTCGGATGAATCATACGAATCAGAGGAATCGTCTGACCTGGAGCTCGACCTGGAAGACACAGCGGAAGAGGAAGAGGAGTCCGGCTTCGGCCTCTCAGCTGAGTAGCAGGCAGAACAGAGGCGCCATCGCAACTGTGTCGCTCCCGTATTGCTGTGGCATAGTGCCACATGGGCCTCATAAGTCTGCAGCACGCGTTGGACGCGTGGATTCCTGCAGAGACCATAATCGGATCATACTCAGTCATCAGTTGAGGGACGCCCGTCGGGCGTCCCTCGACTCCTTATCTCCTAATCCCCCTTGTCTTTCAGTCCTTCTTGCCGGCTCCAGGCCGGCGCAGAATGCGAGGACCCGGCCGTCGCGGGTCACCGCTTCTGCTGCCCGACCAGGACTACCGGCTCGTCAGCGATTTCGCCGCCTTCTGTGAAGTCGTATTCCCGCACCACCTGCTCCACGACGAACTCAGCCGACGCCACCTGCCCCTCACCCAGGTTCACCTTGATCGCTGAAGGAATCAGCTCGTACAGGTCCGGCACGCTGCTACGGTCGATCACAAGCCTGTATTCACCGGGAGGAAGGTGATCGAAGGAGAACTGACCGTTGGAATCGAGCTGCGCGACCAGCCGCCTTGGCCCGGACAGCTCCACGAGTAACCCAGATAGCAGCTTGGGCGCCCGCTGGAGAGATGTCTCTGCCGCGATCCGACCCAGCACTTCGGCGCATTCCGCATTGTGCGACTCGCCACCCGTGCCAAATCGAACAGCGCCTGTGATCCTGCCCGACTTGGCGACGGTGAATGACACTGTGGATGTCTTCTTCGGCTCCACCTCCACACTTATCATCGATGACGGTGCCACCGAGTATTCAGGCCCCAGCTTGCTAACTGCAACTGAAACGTAGCGTTTTCCTTGCACCACCGATGGGAACCTGAAGGCCCCGGATGAGTCCGTGATGGTCGAAAGGCCGTCCAGGCTCACCATTACCCCTGCGATTCCCTGCGCGCCCAGGCCCTGAACGCGCCCTGCGATCTCCCCCACATCGGCGCGGCGAGCCAGAGGAAGGTCGAAGAAGACGGTCTGGGTCAGCTTCATCGCAAGATCGCGAGCCTCTCCCCCGGCCACCCTGCATGACGCATCGGCTGCAAACGCCACGGAATCCGATATCCTGAACGTGGCACCTCCTGACACTGTGATGACACCGCCCGCGATGTCGTCTGAGCGGATACCGCCCTTCAACTCCCGCCTGGGTTCGGGCTTGTACGACCCGCAAAGGCCCGCCGACAGACGCACGTCCGAGCTCTCCGACAGCGGTACTCCTGCCGTGAGATACGATTCCAGCTTCCAACCGCTCCGCCCCATTGTGTGCTTGATGGTGTAGGTCGCCTTCCAGTTCGCAGCCTCGCCAATGGCAGCGTCATCGCCAGCGCCAGCACCAGCGTCAGCGTCAGCGAACTTGTGCTGAACCGTCAACTCTTGCTTGAGTGAAGATCCCCCACGCGATACATTTAGCGAGGCAGTCGCCTCCTGCACTCTGATGCGGTAGGACGTATCGATCCGCTGGCTTATGGCGTCGGAGTACCTCAGCCCCAACTGAGACGCATCCAGGATCCACACTGTAGTTGCCTCCAGCTTGTGGCTGCGGGCAGCCTGGTCCTCATGCTCCTGCAGCAGAAGGCTTGTGGCAACCGGCCTGGTAGAAACGCTCCTCAGCTTGAGCGACAGGTCTCGCCCCGGGTTGCTCACTGCCGAGTATCCCGGATCGGTGGTCTGCAGCACAGCAGACACGTCCACCGGCCCAAGACGTGTCTTCGCCGCGGCGCGCACTGCCTGAGCGGTCTTCCCAGTCCCATTGGTCAGCAGGCCGTATTCACATTCCACCTCGCCCGCCCCAGCCAGCTTGCCCTCCTCCAGCCGTCAAGGTGCCGACAGCTCCAGGCTGTACGGACAGCCGCCACGTACTCGCCGTGGTTGTCTGCCACGACAATTATCCTGTAGCGGCCGGGGACGAGCGAGCCCAGGGTGATCGTGGAACGGGAGGACGTATCGGGGTACAGCTTCACGTCCCTGCCGTCGAACTTGCCCAGCTTGGCACCGGCCTTGTCGTACACCTCGACCCACACCGACAGAGTCAACATCCGCTCGCCCGCGTTCGAAAGGTCCACACTCAACACAAGCTGACCGGAGGATTCGACGGCCGACGAGACCAGAGCCTCCGAATCTATGCCTCCCACCATATCTGCCATAGCCGTGCTCCAGAGTGTTCCCACTAGTCCGTTTCCGGAAGGAACCTGGATTGGCGATAATCTGGCCGATCATGGCCCCGATTCCGGCCGAAAAGGCTCTGAGTGACATCGCCCTCGCCTCCTGCCCTGACAGTACACCATCAGAGAGCAGAGTACAGGGAAGCGTCTACCAGTTGCAGGGTCCCAAATCGGGCCAACAACCCGTCACTTCATGCCGTCAAGGGTGCGGAGGAAGCGTGCGGAAGATGGGTTGCCGAACGCCGGGTTGGCATCTTGCATCAGGTTCATAACCGACATGACTGAGGTCTACCCGGGGCTGTGTACGAGGCCGGTACGCACGGTTCTGAGAGGGCAGCTCCAGGGTGACCACCACGCCCTACCGTACTCAATTTGACATGTGTTTTCTCGTCATCGCTCTCGTTGGTTCGTTTCGGTCCGGATTCTGCCTACCAAGCTATCATCTACGTCGAAATACTACGGCGATGCTCGTTCAAACGAGACTGGGACCGGATCTCGCGGGAACATCGCGGAAGGAATTAACGCACACTTTACAGTATCAGCCTAGTACTAACCGACATGTTCGTATGCGAGGTGATGCTGGCACGGTAGCTGACAACGGGATTCTCATGTATGCACGTGAAACCGAGATTTCTAAGAAACTGGAGGGACCAAGATGAAGAGGATCGCATTCATGTTCATTGCTCTTGCACTATTGGTAGTGTTGGGAGCAGGTATGGCATCCGCAGCACAGACGGCTGTTCCCGCTGGAGTGGAGATTGGGCAGTACATTGAACTCACGGTTGGAGATGTCATGGGAAGGAACACAAACCCCAACTGGCAGGCTGGGGAGAACTACGTCAAGCTTCTCGGGCCCGGAAATTCGAATGAAAATGCCATTGGCTGGCCCGTCACGGTACGATCGAATGCCGGTTTCATCCTCAGAGTTGAGGAGAATGTCAGCTCGATACTGGCCACGAACTTCGGTGCGGACGCAGTATGGGCATTCAATGCGACCGACTATTTGATTGCACCTAACGTGGAGATATTCGAGTCTGATTGGTCCAGGCACCTGCCGACACCTAGGAGGAATAGAGGAGCCAGCGCCGTTGGTCGATATGAGGAGGACAACTTTTCAACCGATAGAATCTGGTCGGGCATTGTTCAGTTCAACGCAGCGTACCGGCTCGACGCCCCTAACGATACCAATTTCACGATTCTCGATCCTGGTTTGTACATGGGTATCGTAACCATCACCGCTTCACCGGCCACCCCGTAACTTGAGGCACGAGGTCCCATTGATCTGGCCGGAGCCCTAGTTATCAGACGACAGGGCTCCGGCACGAACGTGTGGTAGGTGGTGAAAGGGTTGAGACGAGTTCTGCGAGTTCTTCTGGCAGCAGTTGCCGCTGCGGTAGTGGTATTCGGGAGTTCTCTCGCAGCCTCCGCTATGGGGATACATCCGTTCGTGATTGATGTGGAGGCTTGTCCCGCTGAAACCGCCAGATTCGAGCTTTCGATTTCGTCTGATGGCAACTCGGATCATGTCGGTCTGCGAATATATGGCATTCGGCAGAGTAGATATGGGGACTTGGAGTACATACCGGCCGCTCAAGCTCCTTGCTCATCCTGGGTGCGACTACCCACTCTCGTGGACATCCCTAACAGTGCTCAGCGTACGATCGAAGGCCAGGTTCTAGTGCCCGCAGATGCGGGGGGGTCATATCATCTTGCCATCATGGTGGAGCCTCAAACAAAGGAGAGCGGGTACGCGGTAGCTGTCCGAGTACGCTATGCCGTCAGGCTCAATATTCGGGTACCTAGGGCTGGACTAAGGGCAGATGCTAAGGTCAAGTCGATAGGCTTGGCCAAGGCAGAGTCGGGTGAGCCAGTCGTTGAAGCAATCATTAGCAACACATCACCAGTGGACTACCTTGCGTCTGCCGAAGTCACCATTAGGGATTCGTCCATGCGGCTACTGGAGAGAGTGGAGCTTAGGCCTCAGTCTGGCTGGTCGAATGGCTGGACGCAATCCAGACTATATCCGCATGCTGAGGTAGCGTTTCTAGGATTTCCAAGGACTGTGTTGGCTCCTGGAGAGTATGACTTGCGACTGTTTCTGCGATATGCCTCTGGTAGGCAACTGATAAGCACTGCAAAAGTCAAGGTAGCAGAGGGCAGTTTCGTGTACCCTGAGCGGACACTGGTTGGGGTCAGCATCTCCCCGGATCGACTTGATTTCACGCTTGCCCCAGGTGGGGCTGCCTCTAAGGCTGTACGATTCGGGAACACGGGTTCCGTTCCGGTAAGGGTGCTGATGCAGCCGCGGCAGCCTGAACCTGGATATCCTAGATCAATAGGTGCCCAGGGAGACCTTGAGTTGAGAGGAGGCGCCGACTTCGTGCTGCAGCCCGGGCGATCAGCAACGAGAGTAGTAGGCTTGCAGTTTCCCAAGGATTCGCCTCCAGGCGGCTACTACGGCGCCATTGATGTTGCAGTAGTGTCTCTCAGCGGAGAACTACTTCACACGGAGGCGATACAAGCCGACGCCCATGTAGGTCAAGGTTGGAAACGCAGCATTGAGATAGCGGGGGGCACTCTGCAGGCGGATGAGGATGGTTATCTAGTAGGCGTTGTGGTAATGAACACGGGCGACGTGGCCCTTTCCCCCTGGGGCCAGGGCGTCATCAGAGCGGCTGATGGTAGCGTAGCAGCTTCTGTGAAGCTAGAGGTAGAAGGAGATGCGGGCGCCAGAGTACTTCCTGGGCGTGACATTACGGTTGTCGGCCTCGCCAATCACCTGGTGTCAGGATCCTATACTGTGGAGGTTGTTGTCGGCGAAGGCTCAACATCGCTAGGAATAGGCGAGTTTCAAGTGCTCATTCCATCTGAGTATGAGGGGACGGCTGGAACATGATACCGAGAGCTCAGTGTAGGCCAAGGATCTCAGCAGCGTTGGTGGTACTCACAGTGGGTGTCGCCCTTCTCGCCAGAGTAGCAGGCGCGTCTACTCAACAGTCGGATCAGGTTGTTAACCTTACTCTGTTCGAAACGGATCTACGTGAGGCGTTAGCAGAGGTTTCGATTCAGTCGGGTATTCCCATTCTGGTGGACTCGGGGGTATCAGGTCATGCCACCGTGGATCTAGTCGATGCTACAATAGAGAGAGCGCTCAAGCTGTTGCTTGCTCCGTACGGCTATGTGTTTCGCCTAATAGATGGGTATTACATAGTCGGTCAGCCTGACTCAAGAGGACGACTGTTTGGTGAGCTAGCCGACGTACGAGTTGTTCAGCTCCTTAACATCAGCGCAAGTCAAGCTAGATCGCTAGTGCCCTTCGCGTACGAGCAGTATGTGAAGTTCGATTCGGAGCGAGATATTGTGCTTGTGGCTGCACCATCAGACGTAATGCAGCGTGTTCTGGCGCTGTTGGAAATGCTAGACGCACCCCGACGGCAGATTAGGGTGAAGGCATTAGTCACCGAGGTCCGGAGCGAGGTAGTACGCGAATGGGGTTTTGACAAGTTGGAGTGGAGCTTCTCCGCAAGCCAAGCGTTACAACCCGATTGGTCAGCGGTCTTGAAGCTAGCACCTGGAACTGCAGGGATATCCATTGATACGTTTGGAGCCATCTCAGGAGAGATACGAGCGCTCGAAAGACAGGACAAGGCAATTGTCCATGCTGATCCATCCGTGCTTGTGGCTGATGGAGGTACCGGCAGGATGTTCGTGGGTGAGCGGCGCAACGTAGTACTGAATCAGGATCAAACCTATGCTAGGCTGGAGCGACTAGACGCTGGAACAGAGCTCAAGGTCACCCCCAGACTGCGTGGAGACGTCATTGAGCTGGTGATATCGCATTCGACAAGCAGGTTCCGTGATAGCAGAAACGCTGGAGGTGCTGTGATCGCCACGGAAGTAGCTTCGACAGTGCGGCTCAAACAGGGGCAGACGGTACTGATCGCAGGGCTCACGTCATCAGATGACCTAAGCGAGAAGACCAAGACGCCAATCCTGGGTGATATACCGTTGGTGCGCTTGCTGTTCCAGCAAACCGGTTCCAAACAGGCACAGAGCGAGTTGCTCATATTCATTACGGCGGAACTAGTGGACTGACATGTGTAGGGGCAGACTGGAGCTTTTCGGAGCCATAGTGCTTCTGGTGTGCTTACTTTCATCTGAGGTGAGCGCATCCCCGATCGAGACACCTCTGCTTCTATACCTGGTTGAGGTCGTATCAGTGAATGGGGCCAGTACCAGACATGGATGGTTTGTCGTGCCCTTGGGAGAAGCATTCTCCATTCGCTCCGGGCAACAGTCACTGGCTGACTCGTTTGCCCTAGAACTACGGGCGGAACGAATAGACGAACATGGGTTTGTGGTTACTATGCTCTCCATTATAGCCATAGGAGCTCAGACCGTGGCTGCAAGTACGTCGATCAGGTGTGAGCCTGGCGTGCGAACGTGTGTCGGTTCAGTTTCCACAGATTGGAGCAATGCAGAGGCCTACATAACCGTGGGCATGTTCGACTGGGATGATCCAAATGCTCCGGTTGTGCTCGCTGCAAACCTGCGGCATTTGGGTAATCCTATGACTGCACCCAGACGATCTCCGCGGGCCGAGATCTGGCTTCAGGGATCAAGCGATGCGGGCCCCAGTCCGATGGTGTGCATGTCTGTACCTGTAGGAAAGGTAGTCTCACTTACCTTATCTGTAGGTGCAGCATCAGGGCTCACTCTTGGCATCTCCGATACAGTGCAGTTAAGATGTGGACTTCGTGCCTTTGCCGATGTTGTTCTGGTGCGCACCGACCGGAAGCTAGAGCACAAACGATACGAGCACAACTGGCAGTTGGGCCTAGAACTATCGGATGGCAGCGCGTTGGGGCGAGCCAGCATTGGAGGTCGCCGATCCCCCTCGAGTATCTCCTTTGATGTTGGCAAAAACCTCACTAGTGGTATATGGGTGGCGGCTGGAATCGGAGCCACTCATGTCGGGCCAACTACATGCCGCCTTGGCCTGATAGTGGATTTCTAACGCTTTCAGCCCATCTAGTACTGCTCTGTTACCTGTGCACAAACGCCCAGACAACCCGTATGAACACGGGGCGGAGGCGGTCTGCCGTTGTTCGTCAAGGCTACTCCTTACTCCATACGCGATATCCACAAACTTTGGAACCATGCTTCGACTTCCTTGCGCGTGAAGAGCGTAGCCCACGTTCCGCATGTAGACGCTCCCATCTTGGCATTCGAGGACGGGTCCGTCGGCCACCTCAGTGAAGGATCCGTGTGGATATCGGCGGCAAGAAGGCGAGCCGAAGGAGTCGCGGCATGTCAAACCCATGTCTCGAATCTATCCAGACGCGGCGTGCTTCTCCTTCGTGTTCTACATACGCTACCTGTACTGCGTCGAGCATTTTGACGATAATCCGGGCCATGGGCCGCATCGTCTTCTTCTGGCCTGGTATCATGATGGGCGTACCCTCGGTTTCAAGGTTCCTGCGAACGCGCCTCTCCAGTAGAGTGGCTATGAGCAACGCCATCAGCAGTACGTACCCCAAGGCCTCTATATGGCTTTGCTTCTGGAGAAGGATCTGCCCGAGCAGGTACGGACTCTTAAGGAAGCCGAATCTCGCTTCCACCCTTGACTGCTGCTTGTACTCTCCTAGTATGCTGCTAGCCGGATATTTGTCTTCATGTGTCAGGTTGGTTGTCAAAACGAAGTAGCTTTCGCGTTAACGAGCCTTCTCCACCTGGGCTTGCTCTGTCCCGTCGATTGTGACCGACGCCCTACACACTGTCCTCTCTGCGGGCGGTTGCTCATCTTTCCTGGGCCTGCCTCGCCGAATGCGTTTCTCTCTGACGGCCTCCTCGGTTACCTCAAACGATAGCTAGCGAAATCGTTGAGCGTGCCTGTCTACGAGGAGCTCGGCGCCCGTCGCGCATCTGCCTTGCAGACCAAGTGTCTCACGACGAATCTCTTGGCTTCTTTGGCAATGGCGGCCCGGGCCTTTTCTACCCGCTTCATCATGGATTTCTCCTTGCGCAAGTCCATGCTGGACGAGCGGGCAAGGATAAGCCGGCAATATGGCTCGCCTATTCTGTGAACAGTCTCGTGGGCCCAGTACTCCGCGGCTCCCTGTCGGGAAGCATGAAAGCCCGCAGGTTCCCAATGGTCCGAGTTCCACGCTTCCTTGATGATCTTGGCGACCAACCCGTAGGTGCCCAGCATCCGCATACCGAGAGGTTCGTCGTATCGAAGTGAGTTGAACCCACCGTAATGCCGTGCTTTTCGAGCGCGGACGAGATCGCCTCGCCAAGAACACCGTTGGCGCCGGCCGCCAATAACTGGTCAAGGCCTGTGCCAAGGGCATCATCGTCGAAATTGTGATCTGTGACCCCCGTTCCGAAGAGCGCCTCCACATCCTGGCCCTCGTGGAACTACTCGATGCGGTACAGCACCTCTCGTTCTGAAAGGACGCAGATGGCAAGCGTCTCGATGGCCTTGCCGGCGGGATACTGTATCTCGTCTCGTCCCATTCGCAGCATCCATCTATGATGTCGGTGAGGCCAATCTCATCCGCCATGGCTGCGATCAGAGAAGTCGCGCCTGCGGTCACTGGCCTTACCGCGCTAAGGACCTCCAAGATAGTCTCCACGTACAGTATCATGCACGTCCGGCATCCACACTACCCGGAAAGAGCACACAAGTCGTTAGCTGGTCATCTCCAAAATGCCTGCTTGCCATATGTTACATGCGGAACGGAAGTTGGAAGCTCGCACCTGGTCAGACCAGCAAGATGGCCCTCAAAGTGCCGGTTTATGACATTATGGCGGCCCAAAACCCGCCTGGCGGAGACTCTTCGCACGTACACGGAAGAAAACCTCCGCGTTGGACCGCGGAGAATGCAGAATCCTGCAGTCATGCTGCTCTCCTAGATTACTCGCCTTGCCCGGTCGGCTCTGAAACCTGGCAAACCGGGACCGAAGGGCCGCTCAGCTACAGTAAAGCAGA
>Ga0116190_1002744_pt1 | contig 13736 bp, 12 predicted proteins | sample AD_JPNTR4_MetaG_FD_89808 | JGI IMG/M metagenome (GOLD analysis project Ga0116190, IMG submission 89808) | Active sludge microbial communities of municipal wastewater-treating anaerobic digesters from Japan - AD_JPNTR4_MetaG | ecosystem: Engineered > Bioreactor > Anaerobic > Digestate | place...
ACACAGCGGCTTTGCGCAATAGACATGCTTACCCAGTTTCATCGCCGCTACCGTGGCGACGGCGTGCACGTGATCGGGAGTCGCGACCAGAACAGCGTCAATATCCTTCTCCTTCTCCAGCATCTCGCGATAATCGACATAGCCGGTGCATCCCTTGAAGTCCGTCCGGTTTTGCTCGACGTAGGTGTCCTTGATAAGCTGCAGGGTCGGCAGGCGGCCGGCAATAAAACCGTAATAAAACTTTCGTACATCCGTGGTTTCACTGGGGTCGGCCACTGCGATAACGCGCGCGTCCGGCTCCTCGAACAGTGCTTTCAGGTTGACCGTTCCCTGGCCACCGGCGCCGATAAGGGCGATATTCACCATTTCACTCGGTGGAACATATCCAGTACCGCCAAGCACGTGCCGCGGAACAATCATGGCGGCGGCCCCGGCGGCCACGAAGTCTCGGCGCGTCATTCTCCCGCCGTTCTGACGGACCTTAGACTGACCTTCCTTGCCAACTGACATACCCGCGCTCCCTTATTCTTCGGCGGACAGCCTTTTGGTTGCTGGAGCGGAAAAGGCCTTCACAGCCTCTCCCTCGTCTTCGTAAACATCGAGCCGGGGAAGAATCTTGCTGATCTGGAGAACATGCCGGACACGATCACCTATTCGGAGTGTCTTAACAGTCGTTCCGAAACGTTCGGCCATCTTAATACTGGCAACGAGTTCCCCGACCCCGGCGCTATCTATAGAATCGACCTCGGAGAGGTTGAGCAAAACCTTCTTCCAGCCGCTTGCAACGAGTTCGTTCATGACTTCACGCAGCAGGACGTCTCCGCTCCCGGCAACGAGCCTCCCGCTCAAGTCGACTATGATGACGTCCTCGGCGTTACGAACATCTACGTGCATTTTCGCGTTCCCCCTATATGGTGCTCGACATTCTACCGGTCACTTTGAGGCGCCGCAAGTTCGCTGGGAACAGGTTGCAAACCGGTTTTTCCTTAGACGTTCTCAGCGAGTCTCCTTCGGCCAGGCTCTACCCAAAGAATCTTCCGGCCCTATCCTCCACCACTCGTCGCGTATTCTGTAAAATCGGCAACCGCTGCTGCGCCAAAAGCTTCAATTCGCTCCCGGCACTTGCCACAACGCCCGCAGTGCTTGCCGTCCACGGGACTCGCACAGCTCAGAGTCAGATGCAGCGGCAGGTTCCGACCCAACTGGATCACGTCCACCTTATGCAATTCAGCGAAGGGGCGAAGGATCCGAAACTCCATCTTCAATCCCGCGCCGAGCGCCTCCTCCAGCTTCGTGAAAAAGATCGGATCGGCGTCCGGAAACGGGTTTGTGACAAGGATCCCGAGCGCGACGGCTGGTACCGAATGAAGAGCGCACCAGACGGAAGCTTTTGACAGTAAGATGATATTGCGCCCCGGGATTTCCCAGCGCTCATCGGCCTCATGGTAGCCAGGAATGCCTTCTCCACTGGTATACCATTGCCGGCCATAAATTTCACGCATCGGCATTTCGAGAACCTGAACCGGCTCTATGGAGGGATTCCTGACTTCTTCCAGAAATCGTTCCAGTGATTTCCTTTCCTCTTCTTCCCAGGCGAGGCCGCACCGCACGTACAGCGGAACGACAGACTCGAAGCATTTGGCCAGTTCGACCAGCATCACGGCACTGTCCAACCCACCGCTGCACAGGGCGGCTACCCTCGCGCCGGACAGGCGCTTATCGACGATACTCAGCCCAGGCATCAGGCGTCTCCCAGAGTCGAACAGCCGCTATCGGAAGTCCTTGCAACTCGGCCTGCTCGAACACCAGCTTCGCAATGTTCTCCGCAGTGGGGTTTTCGGCCATTAGATAGGGTTCCTCGCCCAAATCGGACAGTGCCTTGGCCAATGGATCATCCTCTCGGAGAAGCATTCTGTGGTCTAATTCCTCGTCCACGAATTTCACCAGCCGGGCCTTCACTTCGCCGAAGTCAATCAGCATGCCGCGCGCATCCAGTTGTTCTCCTGCCAGCTCTATTTCGAGAACCCCGTTGTGACCGTGTGGATGACGACACTTACCTGCGTAGTCCATCAGACGATGGCCGTAACAGAAATTGAAACGCTTAACGATGGTGTGCATATCTCTCTGCGCTTGGGTTCAAGCCGAAGCCATGGTTCACGTTTCCTAGTAAGTATGAGTCCCCGCGCCGCCATCGGTCAGCACCGCGGAGCCGGTCTTGCCTTCAGAAAGAACCAGATGCAGGACGTCAGCCGCAATCTCCTCGGGCTGGACCTCGCGGTGCAGCGGGATTCTTTCCCGCAATCGGGCGACCGCGGCTTCACTGAATTCCGCGGGCGGCACGACCAGCCCGGGAGCAACGGAATTTACCGTGACCTCCGGCCTCAGCTCCTCTGCCAAGGTCTGCGTGATTCCGTGCAATCCGTATTTGGTGACCAGGTAGAGGGCCCAGTTGGAATAAGCCTGCGATCGGACAGTCACGCGATCAGTGATATTCACGATGCGGCCCCAACCATTTTCTTTCATTTTCAACCCGAGTCTGATTCCGAGGTAAAGGGGGGCGCGCATGTGAATGTCGACCTGCTGCTGAAAGAGCTTTTCAAACTGCGCGCGATTTCCAGCAAGTTCAGAAAGCGGGGTCCGAGGGAAATCGGAGGCATTGTTCACCAGGATATCGACCGAACCGAAGGTGTCCCAGGCTTTCTCCACGATTCGCTCGCAGGCATCCAGATCGGTGAGATCTGCCTGCAGAGTCAGCACTCGAACTCCGAGTGCCTCCAGCTCGGTCTTGGTCGATTCAGCTTCGCTCGCACTTCGCCGATAATTGAATACGACGTTGGCCCCCTTACCGGCGAGCGCAAGCGCAATCGCGCGCCCGATCCTTTTGGCCGCACCGGTCACAAGGGCTGTTCTGCCGGAAAGATCAGTAAGCAACAGGGCTCCTTTGGGCTGATGTACCGATATTTATTGCTTATTGAATAGCCTCTCACAGGATGCTGTTCCGCACCGGATGAATACTCGCCGGCAAGCACCGGTCCTCAATCAACAATCATTAACTATTGAGCGGCAATCATCAATGTTATCAGTCGCCCAGGCTTATGCCGATGGAGCGAGCGGCATGGACGAGTTCGCCGTTCGGGTCAACCAGCCTCTGACGTGCGATCGCGTCGGTGATGGGCACTGAAGTGATTTTCTGATCATCCAGTGCGACCATGCGGCCAAACTGATTTTGTGCCACCAGATCGACTGCGGCCACTCCAAACCGAGTGCCGAGGAGCCGGTCAAAAGCAGTGGGACTTCCTCCCCTCTGAAGATGGCCCAGCACCACAACCCGTGTTTCCAACTGAATCCGGGGACGAAGCATTTCGACTACCATTGCCCCGATGCCGCCGAGCTTGCCGAACGGATCTTCGATACTCTTTTCGCGATAGATCTGGCTCCCCCCAACCGGCGTCGCGCCTTCTGACACCACAATGATGCTGAAGGGCCGACCGGCGGCCTGTCGCGCTTCAATCTTTTCAACCACTTTTTCGATTCGGAATGGTATCTCCGGTATCAGAATGATGTCGGCTCCGCCTGAGATCCCGGCTTGCAGAGCGATCCAGCCGGCGTTCCTACCCATCACTTCAACCACCATGACGCGTTCGTGGCTCTCGGCGGTTGTATGGATCATGTCGAGGGCTTCCATCACGGTCTTGGTTGCGGTGTCAAATCCGAACGTCGTCTCGGTGGCTTGAAGGTCCTGGTCGATGGTCTTCGGAACACCCACGATCGGCAATCCCCTTTCGACAAACATCTGCCCGATGGTCAGAGTCCCGTCACCGCCGATGAGGACCATTGCGTCAAAGCCCATTTCCTTCATTTTCTGCATGACGCGATCGGAGTAATCCTTCAAGACGACTTCGCCGCGTTCATCGCGTTCCGGGTAGCGAAAAGGATTGCCGCGATTAGTCGTCCCCAAAATGGTTCCTCCCCGCGGAAGAATACCCCTCACGGTATCGAGCGTCATCGGGATCATCTTGCCGGGTTTGATAAACCCGTCGAAACTGTCTTCACTCCCCCAAACCTCCCATCCATAACGTAAAATTGCAGTTTTCACGACGGCCCGGATAACCGCGTTCAGTCCCGGGGCGTCACCTCCTCCATTGACTACCGTAATCCGTTTGTGCTGATGGACTTGCATGCAGTGAATTGTACTGTCTTGCCCGCAGCAAAGCGAACGTAATGAGCCCCAGGTGCTGTGCTAATATGTCCCCCGTGTTCTGGTGGATCTTGGTTCTCCTTTTGGCTGGCGCACTATGGTTCGCCTTTCGCGCGTCGGGCGTTGCTCCGAAGCTGGTGCTGGTGGTGGGGGTGCCCATCCTCCTCGTGCTGATTCTTTTGTTGCTCGATAGTCCCTCGCCTCGCTCCAGCTCTACCGGCAATTGGACGAAACCGGAGGAAGGCTCGACGATGGATCTGTCGGGGAGACTGACAGATCTGAACGGGGCTGAGGTCTCCCTGGAGAGTTACTCCGGCCGGGTGCTTTTCTTAAACGTATGGGCCACGTGGTGCGGTCCGTGCCGCCTGGAGATGCCCTCGATGGCGGCGCTTTACCGCGAATTCTCCGATGACGGGCTTGCTATGGTGGCGGTGTCAAATGAAGATTTGACGACCGTGCGGGAGTATGCCGCCGCTCAGCGTTTCCCCTTCACCATACTGACTGACCCGGATAATATTCTCGCTCGACGATTCGGGATCAGGGCGATCCCCACCACTTTCATCCTGGACAAGCAGGGACAGCTCGTCTACCAGCACGTTGGCTTCAATGACTGGAACTCGGCGAGTGTCCGTGACCAAATTCGGGAGCTTCTAGCTCATGAATAACGCCTTTTTTCAATGTATTGACCCCAGGTGTTGCCATCGATCTCCAATTACTGAAAAGCTCTACCAGTGCCCAGTCTGTTCTGACCTCCTGGACATCCGCTATCAGTTTGGCGACATGGATGTTCCGTCTCTGAAGAGAGCGTTCAGAGAACGGAGGGCATCCAATGACCCGCTCGATATTAGCGGCGTATGGCGGTATCGCGAACTCCTGCCGTTCCCACCCGAGGACCTGCGATACGTTGTCACGATGGGGGAGGGGAACAATCCGGTGCTGGAGGCGCCGCGTTCAGCTGAATATGTTGGACTCCGAAGGCTGCGGGTTAAACATCTTGGGTGGAACCCGACCGGATCGTTCAAAGACTATGGCATGACCGTGGCGGTGTCACAGGCCCGTCGGCTGAATTCACAGCATGTCGCCTGCGCCTCGACTGGCAATACTTCCGCTTCAATGGCGGCCTATTGCGCCCGGGCAAACCTGAAGGCCGTTGTCTTCATTCCCGAAGGACAAATTGCGTACGGAAAGCTGTCTCAGACTCTCGATTATGGCGCCTTGACAGTCCAGATTCAGGGCGATTTTGACCTGGCGATGAGTTTGGTGAGGGAACTCTCCGAGGAAACGGGTCTGTACCTCATGAACTCAATCAACCCGTTTCGGCTCGAAGGCCAGAAAACCGTCATGCTCGAGCTGTTCGATCAACTCGACTGGAAAGTCCCTGACCGGATCGTCGTTCCAGGCGGCAATCTGGGCAACAGCTCTTCCTATGGCAAGGCCCTGATGGAGCTTAAGGAACTCGGTTTCATCGACAAGATACCGCGCATAACTATCATCCAGGCAAGCGGCGCCGATCCTCTGTACCGAACCTTGGTGACCAGTTCACTGCACCTGGTTCCTGTGAAAGAGGCCTGGACGCTCGCTAGCGCGATTAAAATCGGACGCCCCATCAGCTGGAAAAAAGCCGTGCGGGCCCTTCGATTCAGCGACGGCTGGTGCGACGTAGTCGACGAGCAGGAAATCGCCGATGCCAAGGCGATGCTTGGGCGGGATGGCGTTGGTTGCGAGCCGGCTTCGGCAACGACTGTCGCAGGGTTAAGACGACTGCTTCAACGGCAGGGAGAACAGCCGGAAGTAACGATTGATCCAGAGGAGGATGTGGTCGCAATCCTCACCGGGCATCAGCTGAAAGACCCCGAATATACCGTCAATTACCACCTGGACAATCTTTATCAGCATGCAACCTACAGCAACGTCCTGGTGAAAAAATCGGGCAAACTCACCTCCACCTTCGCCAATCAACCCGTGAAAGTCCCAGCCGACAAGCAGGAAATCATCCGGCTGCTGGGCCTGTAACGGAGAGAACCAGTCTCCTGGATGTTATCCGCGCTATCCGCCTGATCCGCGCCCGCCCTGCCCACGGATAGGACGGATAACACGGATCGCGCGGATAGCAGAGCCTTCAAGCACCTGCTCGCCAGACCTTTGAAAACTCCCCGCTGCTCTTCGCACACTCGACCCTTATGGTATTCTGAATATATACAAGTGTGGTTATTAACCAGTTTGGAAACCACAAATCCGTCCTCTTAGACTCTTTTGTAAAGGAGCTGTATGAAGCCTGCCACCCTCGGAGAACTCAAGAGAAAGCAGGGGGTGCCTGCGCAGTTTCGATCGGTGAAGGACGAAATCCGGGAGAACCTGCTCGAAAAGCTACGGTGTCGCAAGGAGCTTTTTCCGGGCATTGTGGGGTACGACGATTCAGTCGTTCCCTCCCTTTTGAATGCTCTCTTATCAAAGCACAACTTTATTCTCCTCGGCCTTCGGGGACAGGCGAAGAGCCGTATCCTGAGGTCACTGACCAGTCTCCTCGACGAGGAAATTCCGGTAGTTGCTGGATGCGAGATCAATGATGATCCGTTTTTCCCCATCTGCTCGATCTGCCGGAAGCGCGCCCAGGAGGAAGGGGACGATCTGCCCGTCGCCTTTCTGAGCCGTGAGGAGCGCTATGTCGAAAAACTGGCCACTCCCGATGTAACTATTGCCGACATTATCGGCGATCTGGACCCGATCAAAGCCGCTTCCAAAGGACGCGACCTCTCGGCTCACGAAAATATTCATTTCGGCCTGCTGCCACGCGCTCACCGCGGGATTTTCGCCATTAACGAGCTGCCGGATCTGGCGCCGAAGATCCAGGTGGGTCTCTTCAACATCATGCAGGAGGGAGATGTCCAGATTAAGGGCTTTCCGATCCGCCTGCCTCTGGATCTGCTGATGGTTTTCTCCGCCAACCCGGAAGACTACACGGCACGCGGGAAGATTATCACCCCGTTAAAGGACCGAATCGGTTCCGAGATAAAGACTCATTATCCGGTTGACATACGTGATGGTATGAAAATCACCCGTCAGGAATCGTGGATCAGTCGGCCCGGGACAAAACCTGTCATTCCTGAATTCGTCCAGGAAACTATTGAGGCGGTTGCTTTTCTGGGACGGCAGGATAGCCGAATTGACAAACGGTCTGGGGTCAGCCAGAGACTCCCGATTTCCTGCACGGAAAATGCCGTCAGCAACGCAGAACGCCGCGCCCTCATTAACGGAGAAAAGAACGTCGTCGTGAGAATCGCGGACGTGTATGCCGCTATTCCTGCTATCACAGGCAAACTGGAGTTGGAGTACGAAGGCGAATTGAAGGGATCGGAAACTATTGCCCACGAACTGATTCAGGCGGCCGTGCTGAAAGCGTTCGAGAAGCGGTTTCCCAACCACAACTTCGATCAGATTGTGCAGTGGTTCAACCTGGGCGGACAGGTGAAAATCACCGACCAGACATCCACCGCGGAATATTTGGAGAAACTTGAACCGATCCAGGGGATCGGGGAGATCCTGCAGTATTTGCGGATTTCCAAGCGTGACAACCCCGACCTGGCAGTTGCGGCAATCGAGTTCGTTCTGGAGGGCCTCTACGCGGAAAAGAAGCTGAGCCGCAACGAGGAACGCGGATACTTCAAAGAGATCGAAAAGCCCGAGGACGACTACTTCAAGGATTTACCCAACCGGCGACGTTCCTTCAATTAAGCTGAACAGCCGCTTGGGGGACGAAGGAAGGATTTTTTATGGCCCGAGTCCGGTACAGCAAGTATACGCCCAACCCGGGCGCCGATATCGACCTCGAGGAGTTGATGAACCAGCTGAAGGATTTTTTCCTCGACAGCGGTTTCTACTCGAGATACGTCGCGGATAATTCTCAGAGCCTGGCAGGCCTACGAAAGGCCCTGGCCGAGATCCTTTCTGAGAACGAAACGTTGCCTGAGGACTGGCGCGACGCGCTTCGTGATTTCAGCCGCAACTTCCCCAACGGAACGCTGTCGCCCGAGCTTGAAGAGTTGCTCGACCAGATTATGCAACGGTTGCTTCAGGAGGGCTATCTGCGCGTGTCGGAAGGAGAATGGGGTCAGCCGCCGCAGACCGGACCAGGCAAGGAAGATGAGCCCATAAAGAACGTTCGTTTTGAATTGACCGACAAGAGCATTGATTTTCTCGGTTACAAGACGCTACGCGAGCTTATGTCCTCGCTTGGTCGCAGCAGCTTTGGCCGCCACGACACCCGCGAGTTCTCGACCGGTATCGCCACCGATGCGCCCAGTCGACCGTACGAGTTCGGCGATGTCCTTAACCTCGATGTCACTGAAACACTGCTCAACGCGGTCCGCAGGGAGGGAATCGGAGGGTCGTTGCGTCTCCAGTACAGCGACCTGACGGTCTACCAGACCGACTACCAGAGTTCTTGCGCTACTGTGCTGATGCTCGATTGCAGCCACAGCATGATTCTGTACGGAGAGGACCGGTTCACCCCGGCGAAGAAAGTGGCCCTCGCTCTTTCTCATCTGATACGTACGCAGTTCCCGGGCGATTCACTGGAAGTCGTTTTGTTTCATGATTCGGCCGAAAGGATTCCACTGGCGCGTCTGGCCTCGGTCAAGGTCGGACCGTACCATACGAACACTTGCGAAGGCCTGCGTCTGGCGCGCAGACTCCTGTTGAACCAGAAAAAGGACATGCGGCAGATCGTCATGATCACCGACGGCAAACCCTCGGCAATCACCCTTGAGGATGGACGGATCTATAAGAACCCCTTCGGCCTCGATCCTCTAATTCTCAAGGAGACTTACCGTGAAGTCACCAATTGCCGCAAATCAGGAATCCTGATCAACACCTTCATGCTCGCTCGGGATTATTACTTAGTCGACTTCGTGAAGAAGGTGTCAGAAATCTGCAAAGGCAAAGCTTACTTCACGACCACTCTGAATCTTGCCAATTACCTGCTCATGGACTTCATGACCCGCAAATCGAAGACGGTTCACTGAACGTTGGCGTCATCCGACGCTATCCGTCGGAACTCGCGGTATCCGCGGTGTCCGCCGGAAGAGCATGATAGAATTGCGTTTTGCCATGGCGCCAGACAAGGATCCCGAAATTAACGAGCCCGAGATCGACGAGTCTGAGTTCGACGAGCAGGAACCGCCCACCGAGGAGGGGCTTCTCGACTCCCTGTTGTTGGAACGAAAGGATGACGAGGAGATTGTTCCGCGCGAGAGCGGCCAACTTGCCAAACTCGATCCTGTTCGCAGATACCTCTTGGAGATTTCTCAATTTGAGCCTCTCACTCCGGAGGAAGAACACCGATTGGCGATTCTATATCGCGAGGAAGGAGATCAGCAGGCCGCTTATCGACTGGTCACTTCCAACCTGAAGCTCGTGGTTAAGATCGCGTTCCTTTACCGCCGGGTCTACCAGAACGTTATGGACCTGATCCAGGAAGGGAATATCGGTCTGATGGAGGCTGTCAAGCGGTTTGATCCTTATCGCGGCACCCGTTTACCGACTTATGCCACGTGGTGGATCAAGGCTTATATCATTAAGTTCATTCTTGATAACTTCCGCATCGTACGGATCGGAACCACCAACGAGCGACGCAGGCTTCTTTTCAATCTTCGCAAGGAGAAGGAAAGACTCCGGCTTCAGGGTATTGAACCGACACCGGCGCTGGTGGCAGCGCGGCTTAACGTCACTCCCGAGGAAGTCCAGGCCGTGGAACATACCATTGAAGCAACGGACCTGAGTCTGGACAGCTACACCAACGAGGAGGAAGACACCCGCTACATTGACACCTTAACAGCTGCCGAGGAGTTGATCGATGAAAAACTCGCCCGAGGCGAGCTGCGGCAGCTCTTTGAACAGAAGTTCCAAGAATTCTCTGAGGGGCTGAACGAACGTGAGCGGGTGATTCTTCACGAACGCCTGATCAGTGACGAGCCGAAAACCCTTCAGGAGATTGCCGATCGATTTGGAGTCACGCGCGAAGCCATCCGTTTGAACGAGAAGGCTCTCATAGAAAAGATCAGGACGTACATGAAAGCCGAGCTCAAAGATGTGACCAGCGTAGAATTCGGATTGATTTCCTGATACCCTGTTTTGAACCCACCGGCTTGGGGGGGGGACCGGCGTAAAGAGACTGAAACTTCAGCCGCTTTTCGCCATCTTACATCGCGATTCCCACACAGTTCTTTCTTCTTGACATCAGGAAGCAGGACTGTATTATTAGCAGCTTTTACCCGGCTTGGGACCGGGTGTTTTTGTATCGAAAGGAGGACAGCAGTGGCCGAAAAAATCAGTAAAACAGCTCGCGCAAGCCTTGGACAGAAGGGTGCCGCTGGAACGAGCCGAACGTGCCCCCAGTGCGGCAGCACCTTGGTTGCAACGAAAGTCATCCGAAGTGCCGGCCAGCCCGGTGGCATGTACTGGGTTTGCACCAAAGACGACTACCGCGTCAAGACCCGCTAAAACGAAGTCAGAAGCCCGTCCCTGAAAATGTTGGAGCTTCTGACTTCTCCCCTCCTTCTTTCTGCTTCGCCCGCCTGTCATCGCTCTTCCCTTCATCTGCCGATCTCAGACAATCAGCATCGCATCGCCGTAACTGTAAAACCGGTATTTCTCCCGGATCGCTTCTTGGTAACACCACTTGATCAATTCAGTTCCGGCAAAAGCGGAGACGAGCAGGAGTAGTGTCGATTTCGGCAGATGAAAATTCGTGATCAATGCCCCGGTCACTCGAAAAACGAATCCCGGGTAAATGAAAATTCCTGTAGAACCCCTTTCTGCGCGGATTTCTTTATGTTTGGCATAAATGTGCTCGAGAACCCTGGTCGACGTCGTTCCGACCGCCACGATGCGTCGCCCTCTTTCCAGCTGTTCCTGGATTTTCGAGGCAGCCTCTTCCCGAATTTCGTATTCCTCGTGATGCATTCGGTGCTCTTCTACGACCTCGGTTCGTACCGGCTGAAATGTTCCGTAACCCACGTGCAGTGTGAGCTGAACATGACGCAGCTCGGCAAGAAGCTCCGGGGTGAAATGAAGCCCCGCAGTCGGCGCCGCGACCGAACCCCGGCTTCGGGCATAGACAGTCTGGTAACGGACGCGGTCTTCGGGGCTGTCGTCCGAGGCATCGCGCTCGATGTAGGGCGGCAACGGCATTTTCCCAATTCGCTCGATGTGCTCCCAGAAATCTCCGCTGACGGCAAACCGAATCAGTCGTGTCATTTCTTCCCCAACTGGTGGCTGGAGCACCTCAGCCTCTAGACCCGGCGCGAAGATCAGCCTGGTACCGGGGCGCGCCTTTCTCCCCGGCCGGAGAAGTACTTCCCAGACGCACTCCTCCTTTTGCTTCAGCAGCAGAACTTCGATCGTCCCCGCAGCGCCTTCCCGGCGTGCATTAAGCCGTGCGGGAAAGACACGGGTATCATTGAGGACCAAAAGATCATCGGCTGTGAGGAACGAGGGAAGATCGCGAAAGCGGGCATGAGTAATACCTGCAGTCTTTCTGTCTAGGACCATCAGACGTGAGGAGGCGCGATCTGAGGGCGGATGCTGCGCGATGAGTTCCGGCGGAAGCTCGTAATCGAAATCAGCCAGTAGCACGCGGCTATTGTATTCGAGCGGCCTTCCAGGTGCATGTATGAACACTGTGCTCATCCAGAGGCAAGTTTGACTTACGACTACGGCCGCGTTGTGACAGAATAATTCGCTTCCATGAGAATTCCAAAACCGGTATTGCTTCTTTCCTCCGGGCATTTTTGCGTCGACATGTACTCATCGATGCTTGCTGCCTTTCTTCCCTTTCTTCAAGACAAGCTCGATCTGTCGTTATCGCAGGCCGGCATGCTGGTCGGAGTTCTCGTTTTCTCCAGTTCCCTGACCCAGCCCGTATACGGCCTTCTCTCCGATCGCTTTCGAAGCCGGGCCTTCGTGGTCTTGGGGCCCGCCCTGGCTGGCTTGTTCATTTCCAGTCTCGGTCTTGCACCGAGCTTTAACTCTCTTCTCTTCCTGCTCTTCATCGCCGGCGTGGGAATAGCGTCTTACCATCCGCAGGGGGCGGCCCTGACTCACCGACACAGCGAGAGAAATCCGGCATTCCACATGTCCATTTACGTGACTGCCGGGACTGTCGGCTTTGCTCTCGGCCCCCTGTACATAACGTCGGTCATTCAGCATTTTGGCCTTCCCAATTCCTTCTGGGCGACAATCCCGGGCCTGCTGGTAAGTCTTTTTCTGTACTTTCACGTACCGGGGCCGACTTCGGGGCCGGCCCATCTCGAAGGCCGTCCTAGTGCCAGGCTTCGCACCGTGTTACGACCCCTGTTGGTTCTTTACACACTGGTTGTCCTCAGATCGATCACCCATTCAGGGATCGCTTCGTTTCTTCCCCTGTACTACATTCAGCACGGCTATTCTGCTTACACGGCTAATCGATTTCTGACGATCTTTCTGTTTGCCGGTGGTGCTTCCGGACTTGCAGGTGGCTGGCTCGCAAGCCGTTTCAGCGGAAAGAAGCTGCTCGCTTTCTCTTTCATCACTTCGGTGCCCCTCTTTCTGGCCTTCCTGACTTCCCAAGGGATCTGGTCGGTGCTCTTCGGCAGTGCAGGCGCGGCGTTTCTGCTTCTTACGAACCCTCTTAACGTGGTGATGGCACAGAACCTCGTTCCTCACGGCGCCAGTACTATCGCTGCTCTGACTATGGGATTCGCCTGGGGCATGGCGGGGCTGCTGATCCCCATAATAGGCAGCGCGATAGAGATTTTCGGGTTTGAGTCGACTTTCGCGGTCCTGACCCTGCTGGCTTTGCCCGCCTTTATCCTGACTTTCCTGCTGCCCGACGAAAAAGCCGGCGATAAACATTAACGCCAAAGGGCGGACTCGCCCTGCACGCCTTGGTCACCTGTTGCCTTATCGAAAAATGTTCCATGTAAGGGACGTCAGGCAATGAATCCTTCCGGCGTTTTTTCGGCAAGTCAACTCGTGCCGTTGACAGTTCTAAAGCGCCTCTTTACGATGAAATTAAACCCCGCCTTGCGGTTTTTCGCATGCTGCTTGCGAAAGAAAAAGCGCGTCGCTGATTCCAGTTTGGAGGTATCCAGTGGCAAGTTGGAGCCATTTTCTGGGTGACGTGACCCGCACTCAGTTCCTGAAAGACCTTTATGCGGAGATTCAGGACGACAACGTCTTCAATGGTGCCGCAGCACTCGCTTACTATTGGATGCTCGCGATTTTTCCCGCCCTGATCTTCCTGCTGAGCCTGCTGCCTTTCCTGCCGATACCCAACCTCGAGGACGCAATCATGGACTTCATGGGAGAGGCACTGCCCCAGGAAGCGGCGGGACTCTTCAGCAACGTGCTCTCACAGACCGTCGAGAGCTCCAGCGGCGGTCTCTTGTCCTTTGGGCTTCTCTTTACGCTCTGGTCCGCCTCCGCGGGACTTTATGCGATCATGCAGCAGCTGAACATTACTTACGACATCAAAGAAGGACGCTCCTTCGTGAAAGCCCGG
>Ga0116190_1002746_pt1 | contig 13734 bp, 17 predicted proteins | sample AD_JPNTR4_MetaG_FD_89808 | JGI IMG/M metagenome (GOLD analysis project Ga0116190, IMG submission 89808) | Active sludge microbial communities of municipal wastewater-treating anaerobic digesters from Japan - AD_JPNTR4_MetaG | ecosystem: Engineered > Bioreactor > Anaerobic > Digestate | place...
CGACGACCGTTGCCTCCCGCGCCCCCGACACTACGGCGATTCCCCCGTCGGCAAATGGGACAACCGCACGCACCTCGGGATGGAGCTCATCGCCTACGAGCACTACGAAATAGCCGCCCCTATGCGCATCCGCCACCTCTCTCTGCACTCGCGTAACGTGCGGACAGGTGGCATCTACCAATGACAATCCTTTCTCTCGCGCGTCTTGCACGACGGCGGGCGAAAGGCCATGCGACGGGATCACGGCGACGCGCCCTCGGGCTTCGTCAACCGAACTCACTTGCTGCACACCGCAGTGTGCAAGGCTTGCAACTACAGCAGGGTTATGCACTAGAGGCCCCAGCGTGACAACGCCGGCGTACCCGGCGCGCATAGCGCTTATTCCGGTTTCACGCGCGATGCCAACTGCACGTTCCACCCCTGCGCAGAAGCCTGCATGCTCTGCCAACCTGATCCGGGGAGTACGGACGCTCACTTTCTGCGTGCCTTCTCCCAATCTGCCATGAACCTCGCCACGCCTGCATCAGTCAGAGGGTGTTTGATCATCTGAGTCAAAACCGCGTACGGCACCGTCGCTATGTCGGCTCCTGCCAACGCGGCTCTGGTAATATGGAGCGGGTGGCGAATGCTCGCAGCAATGATCTGAGTATCAATGTCATGCATGTCGAAAATGGCCGCGGTTTCAGCGACTACGTCGCAGCCGTCGGAGCTGATGTCGTCCAGCCTGCCCACGAATGGGCTGACGTAAGTCGCGCCCGATCTTGCTGCCAGCAAGGCCTGGTTCGATGAGAACACCAGAGTAACATTGGTCTTGACGCCCATGGCGGTCAGCTGATGCACGGCTTTCAGCCCTTCTGCGGTCATCGGCACCTTGATGACCACATTGGGAGACCAGGCTGCGATGTCAATGGCCTCGTGTACCATTCCGGCGGCGTCAAGGCTGATCACCTCGGCGCTTACCGGCCCATCTACCAATCCGCAGATCTCCGTTACCACCTGGCGAAAATCTCGGCCCTCCCGAGCCACAAGGGACGGGTTGGTCGTCACTCCGCTTATGATTCCCATCTCAGCTGCCTGACGTACTTCTTCGATATTAGCGCTATCGATGAAGAGCTTCAAATCGGTACACTCCCTGCAATTTCATGCTGCATTGATCAAATCCTGGATTCGTTCCATTATCTGATGCGCAAGTCGGTCAGAGTCTTCCTTCGTGATACGCCCCTCTACAGGAGCTCTGGGGTGAACCGGGGCGCCGAATACTACTCTCACCTTGGCTTCGCGGAATCTGTTCATACCTTTACGGTGCCCGGCGAACGTGCCGACGACGGCCGCGGGCACTATCGGAGCCCCGGTGTGCATCGAAAACCTGGCCGCTCCCGGGTGCGCAGCCTGTAGTTCGCCAGTCTTGCTGCGCGTGCCTTCCGGGAACATTCCCAGGGCATCGCCGGCTCTAAGCGTCTCCATGGAGGTACGGTAAGCTTCACGGTCTACCTGCCTCGCTTGACCGGAAAAGCGCGAAGGCCGCGGAGAATCAGAGCCAGGATCGGATTGTCAAACAGCTCTGCTTTGGCCATGAACCGCAGCGGCCTCGGACATGCCGCGCCGAGCGCAAGGGGGTCGAGGGCGCTGGCATGATTAGCAGCCACTATGATAGCACCGGCCGTCGGCACGTTCTCCAGGCCGGTGACTTTGAAACCGTAGAACAGGTGAAAGTAGACTCTGATCAGCCTTCTCACAATTGCGTAGAACAAGTGTCGGCCCCCCCGACCACCTGCATCATCGCGGTCACCACTTCCGCGGGGCTCATCGCAGTGCAGTCTATTACGATTGCGTCGGGCACCACGGCAAGCGGAGATACCCGGCGAGTGCTGTCAATCATGTCGCGCTGGGCGATCTCCTCGCACACCGTGTCCAGCCCAACCCGCCTGCCCTGCGCAGCGTAGTCTCGTTGGCGTCGCGCAGCACGTTCCTGGGGCGATGCTGTGAGATAGAACTTGCAGCGCGACTCGGCCAGTACTACACTGCCGATGTCGCGCCCGTCCATGACTACATCCGCATCTTGGGCTATCGCGCGCTGAAGCTTGACCATGTGCGCGCGAACCGCCGGATACACAGAAACCGGGGAGACGATGGAATCCACCTCCGCGCTGCGTATCAACGCGGTTACGTCTTCGCCTCCAACTATGGTGCGCTGAGCGCCGCCCGGCGTCGGCTCGACGCTCATCGATACCGACTGCGCGACCTTTACCACCGACTCCTCATCATGTGGATCCACGCCTCGCCTCAATACCTCCAGGGCGAGCGCACGGTACAGATCGCCAGTGCTCACATATCTATACCCCAGGGCCCGGGCCAGCATGCGGGCGACTGTGCTTTTGCCGGAGCCTGCAGGCCCATCTATTGCAATCGAACGTTCAAGCGACATGCGTCGGACTCTCCTATCGGTGCACAATTCACTGTTATTCTACATCCGAACCGCTATTCCTTCGCCAGTGGCTCGAAATATGATTCGAATCTATAATACAATGTTCGCTACAGCTGTTCTACCAGGCGACAGCTGTATGCGCATGCCCCGCCTCGGCGCCCGAATGTTGGGAGTCGTGTCCGCGATCTCCACCTGGAGTAGGGTAGTAGCCTGCCCGTCGCCCCAAGGGCCTTGGCCGGCATCGATTTCAACCATGTCGCCCCTGTGAACAACTATTGCGGCGCGCTTGTACCTGAAGTCCGCAACTGCCTCGCCGTTCAGGAGCACGACGATGCTCTCCGATGGTTCGGACAGAGACAGCAGAAGGCCCCCTGATTCAGGCGCCGGCCCCACGGGAATGCTTCCGTCGCTCCCGCTGGAACCCCATGTCCACACGACCTGACCTTCGGCCCTCTCAACAAGGAGATTTGCGCGCGAAATGCGGCCTGAAGCGATCATCCACTGCGCGGTTACGCACAACGCAATGAGAGTGCAAACTGCAGCAGTGAGCATAGTAGTAGCGATATCGCTGCGGCGCGACAATTCAGCCTCTCCTCTGCCGAGCCGCGGAGATTCCGGCCAGATAGCCCGTGGAGAAGGCGGCTTGCAGGTTGTAGCCTCCGGTGGGACCGTCCACGTCGAGCACCTCTCCGGCAAAGAATAGACCCGGCGCAAGCCTGGATTGCATGGTACGCGGATCGACCTCGCTAAGTTCCACCCCGCCCGAGGTCACGATGGCCTCCTCCAACGGACGCGGCCTAAGCACTGTGAGGCGCAAATCCTTAAGCGCGCCGACCAGAGCTGCCCGCTGTGCCGCCGTGACCTGGTTGGCAGGAGTAGTCTCGTCCACTTCGGCAAAGCGTATTACAGCCGGGATGAGCGCTTTTGGCAACAACATGTCGAGGGCATTATTCAGCTGCTTCCGCGACATGGCGGCCAGGTCGCGCTGGATTCGCCGATCCAAAGTCGCCTCGGCAAGCGCCGGTTTGAGATCGATACCAAGAGTGAAACGACCGGGCTCGACCTCCCGGCGAGACCTCTGGGCTTGACATACGTCACGGCTCAACGTGAGGATGATCGGGCCGCCCACGCCATAATGCGTGAACAGCATCTCCCCGAATTCGCGGCCGCGCGTGCGACCGCGGTCATACAATGTAACCTCCACGTTCCGAAGCGCCAAGCCCGCAAGGGGCCTGGGCCACTCTTCGACCGTTTCCATCGGTACCAGGGCAGGCATGGGCTCGTTCACCGAATGCCCCACCTGTCGGGCCAGCGCATATCCGTCGCCCGTGCTTCCGGTGGCAGGGTAGGACGCGCCGCCGGTTGCAACGACAACAGCATCTGCGCGAAATATCGCGTCCCGGGTATCGATTACTCCAACAACCGCCCCGCCCTCAAATGCAAGCCGGGAAACGCGTCGGCCCAACACGAAGCGCGCACCACTTTCCGCGGCGCGCATGTACAGGGCATCGCGTACGTCTGACGCGCGGTCGCTTGCGGGGAATACCCTTCTGCCTCGCTCGACCTTGTAGGGCACGCCGAGGTTCTCCATGAGCGCGCACATCTGGGCAGGCCCGAAAGATGATAGTGCTGAGTACAGGAACTTGCCGCGAGGACCGAAGCCCTCTACTAGTTCCTGTGCGGAGCAATCTCGGGTAAAGTTGCATCTGCCCTTTCCTGACACAAGTATCTTCTTTCCGGCCACCGTGTTTCGCTCGTACACCGTGACGCTTGCTCCTGCGCCGGCCGCTGCGCCGGCAGCCATCATGCCTGCGGCGCCCGCTCCGATTACTGCCACAACATTCGACATCGCCAAGCCATCAGCGCCCTTCAGCAGCGCTCTGCTGCAACAGTCGTTTGAGCCCGTCGACCTCCTCGCGCGTAAGCTCGCGGTAGCTGCCCTCTAGGAGGCGGCCCAGTTCCACGCAGCCGAATCTGGTACGTGTCAGACGGAAGACCCGGTTGCCCAAAGAAGCGAACATACGCCGGATCTGACGTTTCCTGCCCTCATGCATCTCTATCTCGATTAGCTTGCCGGTTCCGTCCGCAAGTCGGGCTTTGGCGGGGAGCGTAGGGCCATCGTCTAGGCGGATGCCGTGAGCGAGGCGGGCCAGGTCGTCAGAGGTCACACGCCTCTGCAGCCTGACCAGGTACGTCTTTGGTGCATGGCGGCTGGGGTGGGTCAGCCCGAAAGCGAGTTCTCCGTCGTCAGTCAAGATCAAAAGACCGTCGGAGTCCATGTCCAGCCTGCCCACGGGATAGATCCTGCGGCCCATATCGGGAATGAGATCGAGCACGGTGGGGCGATGGTGAGTGTCGCGCGCCGTGGTCACAACGCCCCTGGGCTTGTTGAGAGCAAGGTAGATATGGTCAGTTGCAGGATGGACCGCTTGGCCGTCGACGGCTACGACATCGCGCTCTGGGTCAATGAAAGTGGCAGGTGTAGTCACCAATACGCCATTCAATGTTACGCGCCCGGATGCCACAAGCTGTTCGCACGCACGCCGCGACGCCACCCCCGACCGAGCTAGGAACTTCGCGATTCGTTCAGTCGTCATGCCTTCCGAAAGCGCTGGAGCCGGTCGTTGCGCCCGATCACCACCAGCACGTCGTCTGCGTGAATGACGTCGTCGGCGCCGGGAGCTACTACCATCACATCGCCGGACCTAATTGCCATCACGTACACGCCAAAACGGGCCCGCACCGAAAGCTCCGCAAGGGACTTCCCGGCCAGGCTCGACGGGGCAGTCATCTCCACGATGCTGAAGTCGGGATCAAGGTCGATCTGCTCGATGAGGTTCGTGGACGTGAGCACGCGAGCCAACCGCGAACCTCCATCACGCTCAGGGTAGACAACTCTGTCGGCGCCTAGTTTTTCCAGAACCTTGCCATGCAGGTCATCGTTAGCCTTGGCGACGATGGTCCGAACACCTAGTTCCCTAAGGACCATGGTCCCCACCATGCTGGCCTTGACTTCGCTCCCCACGGTGATCACTGCTACGTCCACGTTGCGAATTCCTATCGACCTCATGGCCTCGATGTCGGTGACATCGGCCACCACTGCGTGGGTTACGACCGGCGCTATTCGCTGTACCTTGTCTTCATCCACATCAATGGCGAAAACCTCCTGGCCAAGCTCGGACAGGGTGCGCGCCACACTCATGCCGAACCTTCCAAGCCCGATCACTGCAAACTGCTGTGCCATGTGCGTTCATCCTCTGTTGCCCTCGCGCAAAACGAGGCCGCCGTTTGGGGCTAGCGCCCTACCGGATTATACCACAAGCCCAGGCGCTCTACCAGTGCCGGACTTGCTTTGGGCTGCCGCCGACCTCTAGAGCAACGGAGGCTTTACTGTGTCGGGCTGTGGGCGAATTGCCCCCATCCGAGTCAGCACGTCCGGTACTACATCCAGCAAGCGATCGAACACGGCATCCGTCGTGACCGGCAGGAACCTGACCTGCTTGTTGCCGACTACCAGGAAGCCCACTGGGTTCAGCGAGATGCCGGCGCCGCCGCCTCCTCCGAACGGTGAAGAGTTCGAGGCGGGCGCCGATTCTGCCGCCCAGTCGGATCCGCCGGCCGCGAACCCGAAAGTAACACGTGAAACGGGCATAATCACGTTGCCATCGGGGGTCTCGACAGGGTCTCCCAGAATCGTGTTGACATCGATCATCTGGCCGATGCTGTCGAGAGTAGTCTTCATCAATCCATCTATGGGATGGTCGGGCAAACTCTCTCTCCTCCCCAGCATGCACGTGGCGTGCAGGCGCTGATCATCTACACTAGTATTCGAGACCGGAGGACAGTTCATTCGCTCGACGCTTCCGTAGCGTCGCTACGAGCGACAGCAGGGCGGCACGCAGCCGCGCATCTAGAAGGAGAGTGGCAAGGGCCGTCTCCACGACTAGATGAAATGAGGTGGAGAACTGCGCTTTGCCAAAGACAGGTGTGACAGAGAACGACGGGATCTTGTGAGCCGGACCCCATCTGGAGCATGCCCACGCCGCAACGACCGACTTGACGGCCCACAGCTCACCACAGGCGATGGCAGTGGAAGCAGCATCGCCTGTGCCGATAGATGAATGCCATGACAGCTCCGTCAGCCTATGACCCAGCGAGGCGGCAGACGTGATCACCCTGGCCATTATGCGCAGCCGTACGAAGGTCTCTGTAAGGTCCGAGAGCGTCCAACGAGCGGTCGGGACGGTGGGAGGCGGCACGTCCCTGCGGTAGAAAGGCACGAAGATGAAGAAAGGCCATGGCCAGACGCGAACGGTTGCCCGCGTACGCCCCGAGTCGCGCGCAATTGATAGATCCAGCCTGAATGGCCAGTACAGAACCATGGCGAGCACGACCGCGAGCGTCGCGCCCGCCGTCAGCCCCACTTGGGCCCAGCGCATCAAGACCACTCCTGTAGGTATTGTGCGCGTTCACTGGTCTTCTGATTCGGGCAGCGGTGGCAAATCCGAGAGAGAAGTGAGACCGAGATACATAAGGAACTCCGGTGTAGTCCCGTACAAAACAGGCCTGCCCACGCTGTTGCGCCTGCCCACCTCGGCGATGAGGCCACGCTCTGAGAGAGTGGCGATGCTCGAGTCAGACGACACGCCGCGAATTCGCTCGATTTCGCCCCTGGTCACAGGCTGGCGGTAGGCTATGATAGATAGAGTCTCGATAGACGCCGGCGATAAGGGCGCAGGACGCTGCCTTGCCGACAGGTTCTCCACAAATGGGGCGTACTCCGGACGACTCATCAAGATGAATGAGCCGTCTAGCTTCGAAAGGACAATCCCCGACTCCGGAACCGAGTGCCTGTCTCCGAGCTCGCGAAGGAGCTTAGCCGTCGTATCTTCGTCTATCTGAATTGCTGCCGCTAAGTCCTTGACACTCAGGGGGAACGCTGCAGCAAACAGGATGGCCTCAATTGCCGCCTGCGCTTCATGTAAGTTCGTCTGCGGCACCCCCAATCGCCTGTGATGTCGCGAACATCCAGATTTCTCCGAACGGTGCAGGTTGTGATGCCGAGATGCGACCGCGCCTCACTAGTTCCAGGACGGCCAAAACGGTGGAGACGAGCAGATGGCGGGATCTCGCGCCGCCAAGAAACTCGAACAATCCAAGCTTTCCCTTGCGCGCCAGCCGTACAAGCACCGAAACCATCTGGGTGGCTATGGGTATCTCGTCGGCAGGTAGGTACGGGAACTCCTCCGGGATACTTGACGAGGCGTCCAGATACGCCTGGAGCAGGTCGTGCCCGGTGAGCCCCTCCACCGGATTGGCCCGAACAGTGGGTGTCGGCAGAGGGCGCAGAGGGCGCGTGTACATACGAGACCCCACCGCCTCCAAGTTCCGGAGCACCCGGGCCGCATCGCGGTACCTGCGATACTCCACCAGACGCGCAACAAGCTCAGCGCGGGGGTCGGTCATCTCAGAAGTGGCAGCGGCGAGCTCTTCGGGAACCTCCTCCGGGGGCAGCAGAGCCCTCACCTTAATGTATAGCAGAGTCGCCGCAATGATCAGAAACTCAGCTGCCTGATCGATATCAAGCCATTCCATGGCAGATACCTGTTCGAGGTAATCGTCGGCGATATCGCTGATCGATACTTCGCATATGTCGATCTGCTTCTTCTCTATCAGCGAGAGTAGTAGATCGAGCGGCCCTGAGAAGCCTTCGGTATCTACCTTCATATCCTCATCGCCGAGCGCACTTCCTCCAGCGTGCGGGCTGCTATAGGCCTGGCGCGCATCGCGCCGTCGGCGATGATCGACTCTACCAGACCGGGAGTGGCCTCAAGCTGCCGCCTCCGCTCGTGAATGGGGGCCAGAACTGAGATGAGCGTATCGGCGAGTTGCCTCTTGCAGGCCACGCAGCCGATTTCTGCCCCCTCACATTCGCCCCTGCGCCCCTCTGCCGACTCGGGCGCGAACGCCGACTGGTATGCAAACACCGTACACACATCCGGGTGCCCCGGGTCGCTCTTGTGTATCCTGGCGGGATCGGTGACCATGGACTGCACGGCCTGGCGTATTTTCTCCGGCGGGTCGGCGATCTGAATGGTGTTGCCGTAGCTCTTGCTCATCTTGCGACCGTCCGTGCCCGGTAGCACCGCAACTTTGCTCAATTTGGCCTGAGGTTCTGGAAAGACCGGCGCATACATGTAGTTGAACCGGCGGGCGATTTCCCTGGCGAGCTCCAGGTGGGGCAGCTGGTCTTCGCCCACAGGCACCGTATCGGCCTTGTAGACTAGTATGTCGCTGGCCATCAACACAGGGTAGCCCAGGAATCCGTAGGTGGTTATCTCTCTTCCGGCAAGCTGCTGCAGTTGCTCCTTATAGGTCGGGCATCGTTCGAGCCAGCCCAGGGGCGTTATCATCGACAGCAATAAGTGCAGTTCCGCATGTTCCTTCACGTCAGACTGACGGAAGACGATGGAGCGCTCGGGATCGATACCCGCCGATATGAAGTCGATGAGCACTTGCCGGGTATACTCGCGAATCATCGACGTATCCTGATATCCTGTGGTGAGAGCATGCCAGTCGACCGCTGCAAAGAAACACTCGTAGTCGTCCTGCAGGCGAACCCAGTTGGCTAAGGCTCCGGCCAAGTTGCCCAGGTGAAGCATTCCCGTGGGCCTCATCCCGCTGAATATCCGGCCTTTTTTCAACCAAACCACCCTCTACATAATTGCTCGATATAGCGCCCTGACGATTGGAACGAGAATCCATGTCGATAGCGGCGTCATGATGAACACCAGGAGAATGATGTACGAGTACTGCTCCAGTCGATAGTAGACCCTTGCCGCGTCGCCGGAGAGCACGGCAGCCAGTATCTTCGAGCCGTCCAGCGGCGGAATGGGTATCAAGTTGAAAACAGCTAACCCCAGGTTTATCCATACCCCCTGGTCGAGGGCCATGACGAGAAGGGCGGTTGCCTCACGCCGAAACCCATATGCGCCATATATGAGCTTGATCATGGCCGACAGAAGTATGGCGAGGACCACGTTGGCCCCTGGGCCGGCCAGGCTAACCATGACCATTCCCGCTTCGCGGTTAGCAAGGTTCATAGGGTTGACCCTTACAGGTTTCGCCCAGCCAAACCGCCTGGTAAGCACCAGAGCCAGAAGGCCTATGGGGTCGAGATGGGCCAGGGGATTGAGCGTGAGGCGCCCGTCCCACCTGGGAGTGCCGTCTCCCAGTCTCACCGCGGCCCAGGCATGCGCGTACTCATGCACCGACAGTGCAAGCAGGAGGATTGGCAGGGTAGTTAGGAAATACAGAATATCATTGCCACTCAATAGCGCCACCTCCCCTGCGCTCGATTATAGCATAGACCGACGTCAGGTGGAAACCGGGCACGACCCCGGGCATGACGACGACCCGCCTTCCTCGCACACTCTGGCCGACAACAGATCGAAAAAGGCTTCGAGCCTAGTATCGAAACCAACATCAGCCGTGTGTTCGTCCACAGCTAGCGACATCACTGGGATGCCCTCAGCCAGGCTGACACATGGAAGGACGCTTTGGGCCACGATCTCCGGCATACATGTCATAGGTGCCAGGTGCACTACCCCATGCAGGCCTGACCGTGCCATTTCCACTGAGTGCCCTACGCTTTCAACCCCGTGCCCTCCCACGAAATGCCGCAGGTAGGGTCGAGACCAAGATAGGACATCGGGTTTCGGGATCCACCGGGCTATGTCGCACACTACGTGCGATTCGATCCAGTGTGAGAACGTAAGCGGCTGTACTACCTGTGCGCCCAGTCGGCCCAGTCTCTTGCATACGTCCATGTTCACCGCCGGTTCCATCACGATGTAGATCTCGCCCACGACACCCACGCGTACTGCAGGCCGCGGCTTGGCCTCGACGCAGCCTTCCACATCATGAAGCGTCTGCTCCACAAATCCCCTTACGGCATCGCATGTTTCAGCCGTGTCGATGAGCGCTAACCCACGCCTCATACATGCGTCTACACTCCCAGGCCTGGCTTCGCGCCATCGCGCCGCATTAGCCGCCTGGTCGAGCGCGTCGACCGCCCCAAACTTGGCCCAGGCAAGCCGGCTAGCTTCTAGTATCTGCCCAAGCGTGGCACGGCGTCTGATTGTTCTGACCACGTTCGCAAACTCCAGCAGACCCGACCGCGGAGGTTCCACCACGATCAGCTGAGCGCTGCATCCCGCTCTGGCCAGCGCTCGTCGCTGAAGCTCGCAATAGTACCCCAGCCTGCACGGCCCGATCCCCCCAACCATGAGGATAGCGTCGGCACCCAGTTCAGCCGCCTCGATGAAGTTGCCCATGGTCACCTTCAACGGAAGGCATGCGCCGTCAGGTGTGTGCCTCGCCCCTATTGAGAGTGTTCTTTTCGTGGTGGGAGGTGGAGTGATCACATCATGGCCAAGTGAAGACAGGAACGCCTTAACGGGTATCCACAGGTTGCCCAGGTGTGGGAAGGTGATTCGCATATTCGCACTTCCTCATAGCTACCGTGTCGATAAATGCTTCCAGGCGCGTGGAGAGACCGGCCTCGGCTGAGTGCTCGTCGATATTCACACACAACAGGGGCAGAGAGTTCTGCTCACCCGCCTCATACTGGATGATTTCGGAGATGAACGATTCCGGCCCGCAACCGAAACTCGCGAGGTGCACGATCCCGTCCACCTCGCCTGTGTCAAGCCATCGGTACGCCGCCCCAAGCAGGCGACGACCGTACGTCCAGAAGAGGCGTTTGGCCCCACGCCGAATCCGTTGGCGCTCCCATCGGACCGTCTCTTGGTGAGAATAGGAGCCGGCTGTCACAGGTGTAGCCCCCAAACGCCGGATTTTGCCGACCAGGTCCAGGCTGATGTACGGATCGTTGAGGTTGTACTCATGCCCCAGAACCCCTATGCGTACTCCGCCATAGGTTACGGCCGTTTGCTCGCCGCCGAGCCGCGTTTTGGCAGTCGCAGATGCTGCTTTCAGGGATCTTGCCAACGCAATCGCCAGGCGACTGCTGCTTACGCCGAGCGCCGGTCCGAGCTCGACCATGGATCTTGCCATCTTCCCAAGGCCTCGCGACATATCGATGCACGGATCGACTAGCCTCGGCACACCGGGCGCCCTGGCGCGTACCATGTCGGGCAACCCCATCAGCTTAGGGCAGATGTAGGCGCCTCGCTCAACGCTGACGAATCTCGGAACGAACAAGGCATCTACGTGTTCTGCTAGATAAGCGACATGTCCGAAGAAGACCTTCACTGGAAGACAGGCCTCGTCAACACAGACCTCTAGCCCTGCTTGGAGGATTTGCTTATTGGTCACAGGAGAAAGCACGGCCCGGGCGCCGCACTGTCGCAAGAGCTCCAGCATGAGAGGGCCATACTCGTGGAACAGGAGGGCACGCGGCACTCCCACTACCAGGCTCATGATTTCGGATTGGCGACAAGAGCGATGAGAGCCGAGAAAAACACCGCAGTGGCCACTCCCAGCCCCGTGAATTCAAAGGCCCCGGTGAACAGCCCTATCACTCCCAGCCTCTGTGCTTCAAGCAAGGATCCGCGGCTGATCGAGTGCCCGAAACCGGATACGGGCACGAGCGCCCCGGCGCCTGCGAATTCCACTAGCCGGTCATACACTCCGAAGCCCGACAGAATGGCCCCGGCCACAACGAACAGCACTAACATGTGTGCCGGAGGAATCTTTGCGATGTCCAGTATGGCCTGGCCAATGGCACAGATGGCGCCTCCGACCAGAAATGCGATGATGTAATCCAGGCATCTTCCCCCCAGTTCATCAGCGCCTCAAAGCTGGAGCGCAATTGCATTGGCAACGCAAGGCACCGACTCGCCTTGCTGCCAGGTGAGCGGGGACAGCAGAGCGCCCGTGGCCACGATCAGAGCCCGCCGGATCTCACTACTGCACATCTTCTTCCATACGAACCCTTCCATTATCAGTGCCGAGCAAGCGCAACCGCTACCTCCCACGCCTGTTCCGCGCACACCCTGAAACAGCATGACGCCGCCGTCACCGTAGTTGTCACCCAGAGGCACCCCCCGACGCTGCATTAGTTCGAGAAGTATCTCCGACCCCACACTGCCCAGATCGCCGGTGATGATCACATCGTAGAACGCGGGATCGCGCCCGGTATCTGCGAGGTGCCTAAAGATGGTGTCGGCGGCGGCGGGCGCCATGGCCGGGCCCATCTGGTTGGGATCCCTAACACCCATGTCTATTACCCGCCCCACGGTAGCCTCGGTGATCTTGACCTTGCCCCCCGATTTCCCCACCAGCACGGCTCCGGCTCCCGTCGCCGTATACTGCGAGGTGGATTTGCGCTGGATGTTCAGCTCTATCGGGTATCTAAACTGTCGCTCAGCTGTCTGATAATGGCTGCTGGTTGCGGCCAGCGCCAAGTCCGCGAACCCTGCGTCAACGAGGGCGGACGCCAGTGTCAAGCCCTGGACCGATGTGGAGCAGGCGCCGTACACGCCGATGAACGGCATTCCGAGGTCTTCGGCAACGAAACTGGCTGTGACTATCTGATTAAGCAGATCACCCGCTATGAAGTAATCCACCTGTTCAGGTTGGATGGCGGCATGCTTTAGCACTATCTTGACCGCGTCACCCATGAACCGCCTCTCGGCCTTCTCGGCAGTGCGTTCGCCAAACATATCGTCCGGGACCACTTCATCGAACCACTGGGCCATAGGCCCTCGGCCCTCCATGGGCCCGGCAACTGTTCCAGTGGATACGATCACTGGAGGCGTCGCAAACCGCACAGTGCTCTTGCCGATCCTCCTAGTTGCCATGGTTCACCCCCGCGACAGCCATCTGATGAGCGCAACGGTCACTCCCGCCAGAATCCCATACACCAGCACGGGCCCGGCAATGATGAACATCTTTGCACCCATGCCCAGAACATAGCCTTCGCGCTTGAAGTCCATGGCTGCGGCGGCTATAGTGTTAGCGAACCCGGTTATGGGAACGGCGGCCCCCGCCCCGGCGTACTCGCCTATATGGTGGTATATCGATAGTCCCGTGAGGACGACGCCGATGAGAATCATCGTGGCAAGCGTGGGCCCGACCGCCTCGTCGCCCGTCATGCCAGATGCAATGAAGGCGTTCATGACCGCCTGCCCGACCGTGCATATCAGGCCGCCCACCACAAACGCGACAGCGATGTTCCGCGCCAGCGGCGGTCGCGGCACCATGGATGATGCCAGTCTCTGATACTTGGATCTATCATCCGCCTTGTGTTTCCTAGTGCCAGGGTCTGCCAAAGTGGGAGTCAC
>Ga0116190_1002748_pt1 | contig 13731 bp, 10 predicted proteins | sample AD_JPNTR4_MetaG_FD_89808 | JGI IMG/M metagenome (GOLD analysis project Ga0116190, IMG submission 89808) | Active sludge microbial communities of municipal wastewater-treating anaerobic digesters from Japan - AD_JPNTR4_MetaG | ecosystem: Engineered > Bioreactor > Anaerobic > Digestate | place...
GGTAATATCGCCGGCAGCCCAAATTTTTGGATGGGAAGTTTTTCCTGAAAGAGGCTCTACTATAATTTCTTCAAACTCATTACATTTCACCAGTTGTTTAAATAGCTCACTATTGGGCTGCATACCGGCCTGAATAAAAATTCCCCCCACTCCCAGCCAATGGTCATTCGCATTATTTCCCTCCCGATACCTTAAGCCGTTTACCTTCTTTTCTCCTTCAATAGCAAGAATTTCTACATTATAATGAACTTCCACTTTCGGATCGTGCTTAATTCGATCGATAAGAACAGGATCGCAACGCAAATCAGCTTCATTCGTTAATAAATAAATCTTTGAAGCAAAGGGCAGAAGATCCATCACGCTTAAAAGAGCAGAATTGCCACCGCCAATCACTGCCACTTCTTTATTTTTCATAAGCGGCGCATCGCAAGTGGAACAGTAAAAAACACCTTTTCCTTCTAATTCTTTCTCTTTTGGAACGCCCAAGTGGCGATACCGGCGGCCCAACGCGGCCAAAATCCTTTCACCATAAAAGATCTCGCGATTCGTTTTCACCGCAAAAATGCCATTTTCTTCTTTAATTTCTACAATTTTATCCAGAACAATGTTTAATTCTGAATAGCGACGAAGCTGCTTTTCAAAACGTTGCGCCATTTCCACACCACTAATTTCTTCAAAACCAACGATATTTTCGATCTTAGCAGCTACTACCGCTTGACCTCCAAAATTTTCCGTAATTATTAAAGTGTCGATCTTCTTTCGAGCAGCATAAACACCTGCAGCGGTTCCTGCTGGGCCGGCTCCTAAAATAATTAATTGATAAATCCTTGTTTGATTGTCCATATCTTAAAATCCTTCTTCAATTTCATCACTCGTAAAACGTTCTTTAATTTCTTGTTCGATTAAGGCACGCGGCCGACCATAAGTTGCTCTTGATAATTCTTTCAAAATTTTGGCTTTTTCAGGATTACCTTTCCTTGGAGGTATGGTTCTCATGGTAAAAGGACGCGTTGTTTTGTTATTCACCATTAATTTCACAATGGCACTAAAATTATCTAAATTTATCATATCATTTTCGTTAAAGACAGGATCGAACTCCTTAACTAAAAATTCTGCATCCTTTACACCTACGCGAAATACCACCATACTTCCAACATTGCCAAAAACAGCTTCTCGAATTTTATCTTGCAGCTGCGCAATAAACTGATGGCTTATAGTGAGATCCAAACGATATTTTCGCGCTTCAGATAAAATAGTCGCGATGCTCGGAGTAGTAAAATTCTGAAACTCATCAATATAAAGATAGAAATCTTTTCGTTCTTCCTCTGGAGTATCAACGCGCGAAAATGCTGCCATCAATAATTTTCCCACAATAATAAGACCGAGCAACGAAGCGTTAAGCTCTCCGATTTTGCCTTTAGATAAATTGACCAGAAGTATTTTTTGATTATCCATAATTTCTCTAAAATTCAAACTAGAATGTTTTTGAGAGATAATAGGCCGCATATAATCATTAGTGATAAAAGTGTTAAATTTACTAGTGATATAGGGGCTGATATTTTGCAATGATAAATCACTGCTGCCAGAAACTTTAAGAGCTTCTTTTTCCCAAAATTCAACAATCATTGGATCATTGCTGTTAGTTAATTTTTTCTTAAGAAATTCTGGGTTAGTGAAGACGCGCGGTACGTCAATTAAAGTGGGCGTTTCGGTTGTATCGCTCATTAATAACCCCACCGCATTTCGTAGATAGTATTCAAACATTGGTCCGCCAACCTGACTAAGATCATAGAGTTTGTCAAAAATATCTATTAAATCATTGATAATGAAAGTTTTTTGCTCCGGTTTGGTGGTGTCGTACTCGAGCATATTTAATCCCATTGGCATTTCTAAATCAGAAGGATCAAATACCACAACATCTTTAAAGCGTTCTTCAGGAACTAATCCCAAAAGGGTTTCAATAACATCGCCGTGTGGATCAATAAAACAAACGCCTCTGCCTTCCTGAATATCTTGAGCAGCCATATTGATAAGAAAAACGGATTTTCCAACACCCGTCTGACCTACAGTATAAATATGCCGACGACGATCATTGGGTAAAATACGCACTATCTTTTTTTGATTTTGATATACCGCTTCCCCAAGAATAATTCCTTCAGTGGGCAATTCCACCGGCGGTGGCGCTTCTCTTGCCTTTACCCATTTTAATTGAGGCGCCACTTCCACAGTTAGAGGAAAATGCCAAAAAGAGGCTATTTCTTCTGTATTTAAGTACATTGCTTCTTTGTTGTTGAATAAACGAAAAGAATAATTAAAAACAAATTTATTAAAATTAGAAGGCTTTACTGCCTTAAAATGATTTTTTAAAGGCGCGGCAAATTGATCGAAAGTAGCCAAAAGCGTTCCCATTACCTCCTCTGTTCTTTCTTTGGTTTCAGTGGAAACAAAAATTCTAAAATTGACCGCACAAAGAGGTTTGCTAATTTTTGATTCCAATAATTTAATGGTATTTTCATCAATGACTTTTGGCTTTACTTCTTCTTTGCTTTTATCCTTCGGAGCAACAGAAGAAGCAAATTCTTTAGCAAAATCACCAAACGTATATTTGCCTAATACCTCTTTAAATGATTGCCCTTCTTTCAAATTCTTTATTGCTTTTGTTACTTGCGATTTAAAACTTTTCGGTGCCGGTGAAATAATTATTTGAATGGCCATTCCCTCTCCTTCTTTTTTTAATTTGAAAGCGTTCAAAATAGGATTAATGGGGTCAGCTTCTAATTCGGTATAAGTTTTTATAGGCAACATCCAGTTTTCTCCTTGCTTTAAAAAAACGCCACTTGTAAAACCGTTGGGGTTAAAAATGTTATAATCTTGGACTTTTTCTACATAAGCCTTTGGATAAAAACTTAATAAATGTTTTTTAAATGATTCCTCTAGGTCTTGAGAAACCGCAGCATAATAAGATATCTCTTCTCCTATTTCTGGTAAAGCAATTTCAAAAACAATCGGTTTTTTAAAATTAACCAAAATGCTGATTAGTTGTTCTGCTACATTAATTTTTTCCTTAATGGTTTGGGTTTTTTCTTTTGGTTGTTCTTCCGGCGGAATTTTAATTAAGAATAAGGTATATTTAAAAGATTTTTTTAAAAGACTGGCGAGAATATTCCTTCTTCTCATTTCTAAAATAAGGAGTGTCAGCAAGCCTATCGCTACGATAATAGCAATTATATTTAAGGGAGTAAAAAAAGGGTTTCTCATTTATTAAATCTTTTTCTGTTGAATTAAAATATTTAAAAATTCATCGACCAGAATATCGTGTAGACCATCAATGTAATAAGGACCCAGTTTTAGAGCAATTTTAACAGCATTTGCTATTGAATCTTGTAGTGCTACTCTTGCCAGAGCTCTTACTCTCTCTTCTTCGGGCATTTTCTTAATTTCTGAAAGTTTAAAAGCAATTTCCTCGTCGCCAATGGAGGTGGTTGGTTGAGTGGCAGGAATTGTCTGTTTTATCTGTTTTTCAACAACTTCTCTTACCACTTCTTTTTTTTCAAGAAGTTCCCGCTTCTCGCCTAATCGTTCTTGAACTTCGTGAGAAATTTGTTCGATTTGTTGAGGATTTATCTTTGATTGTTCAATGTTGAATTCAGCCATAATAGTGTGATATAATTTTTTTAATGAGTAAAAAAATAATGACTTGCTTATTGATTATTCTTATTATAGCAGGTTTTTTTCGACTTTCCAAATTGACAAGCATTCCTCCGGGACTTTATCCTGATGAAGCCATGAATGGCAATAATGCCTTAACGGCCTTAAAAACCGGCGAGTTTAAAATCTTTTATCCTGAAAATAATGGCCGCGAGGGGTTGTTCATCAATATCCAAGCTTTATTTTTAAAATTTTTTCTTAACTTTTATCCCCATCCTGAACCATGGATGCTGCGCATTGTCAGCGCCATCATCGGCATTCTTACTGTATTGGGCCTATACCTTTTGGCCAAACAATTATTTAATGAAAAAATAGGCCTGCTTTCTTCCTTTTTCTTAGCTGTCGGATTCTGGCATGTCAATTTTTCTCGTTTGGGATTCCGGGCTATTATGGTTCCTTTTTGCCTAGTGTGGTTTTGCTATTTTTTACTGCGAGGATTAGATAAAAGAAGCTGGAAGGATATTATTGCTTCAGCAATATTTTTTGGATTAGGCTTTCATACGTATATTGCCTTCCGCATTGCTCCTCTCCTTGCTTTAATTATTTTAGTGTATTACTTTTTACGTTCTCGCCGACAGCACACCTTAAAAAGTTTCTGGCAATTAGTTGTTCTTTGGCTCATTGTAACTTTCGTAATTGCCCTGCCCATCGGCCTTTACTTTCTGCAACACCCAGAAGACTTTTTGGGACGATCAACGCAAGTTTCAATTTTTAATACAGCCAATCCCATAAAAGAAATCATCGTTAGTTTTGCGAAAGAATTAGCTATGTTTAATTTTGCGGGTGATTGCAATTGGTGCCATAACTATGCTTGTCGTCCTGAATTGGATATAATAACTGGCATCTTCTTTATCGTTGGCATTATTATAGCAATAGGAAATATCATTCGCAGCCATTGCAAGGATTTAACTTCTTTTCTCTTAGTTGGCTGGCTCATTATTATGATTCTTCCCGCTGCTTTTACTTTTGAAAGCATCCCTCATGCTTTGCGTTCCATTGGCGTTATTCCGGCAACTTATATGCTGGCAGCTGTCGGATTAAATCAATCGGCAATAGAAATCAAAAAGAGGTTCTCAGTTTCTCAAAAACAAATTCGAGTGGTAATCCTTCTAATTTGCTTGCTGGTTCTTGCTCTCAATTACATCAATTACTTCCAGAAATGGGCTCAAAATTCCAATACGGCTGGTGCCTTTAATGAGAATTATCGACAAATTGCTGAATATCTTAATTCTCTTCCTTCTTCAAAATTAAAATTTGTTATAGTTAATGCTGGAGGCGTTTTAGTAAATAACATTCCAATGCCTGCTCAAACCGTAATGTTTCTCACTGACACCTATCTGCCCACTGACCAACAAGCAAAGAATTTGTTTTATCTTCTTCCTGATCAAATTAGCCAATTGCAAAATTCTTCTTCTTTTGTGTTAATCCCTCTAGAAAAAAATCAGGAAACGAAAGAAAAAATCTTTCAGTTAATGCCTAATATTTCTTTTGTCGACTATCCCTATTTTTGGTTATTTCAGTCGCAATAAATAAACACAGCCCATGTCATTTAATATAATTGCTTTTGCCCAAAAAATTATTCACAAGAAGGTCGTTTTTCCTTTAATTATTGTTGTTCTTGTTTTCGCCGGATCGTTGATGCTTTATTCATCTTACCAGGAATCAGCTATTATGGATGAATTAGCTCATATTCCAGCAGGATATTCTTATTTAAAATTTGGGGATAATCGCCTTAATCCTGAACATCCGCCATTGCTCAAAGATCTCTCGGCAATTCCTCTTTTATTTCTTAATCTCAAATTTCCTACCAGTTCCTCCTATTGGCAAGAAAATGTTAATGGTCAATGGGACGTTGGACGCGTCTTCTTATATGAAAGCGGCAACAATGCTGATCAAATTATTCAGTGGGCAAGAATATTTCCTATTATTTTAACCTTACTGACGGCTTTTTTAGTTTATCTTTTAGCTAAAAAATTGGTAGGCCCTTATTGGGCATTATTACCCTTCGTTCTCTTTGCTTTTTCCCCTGTTGTTTTAGCTCACGGCCATTATGTCACTACTGATTTAGCTGCTGCTTTTGGAAGTCTAATTATTTTTCTTTTGGTCATCCCAAAAATGATGCATCCAACAGCTAAAAATCTCATTTTGGCTGGAATAGCCTTGGGCCTAGCTCAATTAACCAAATTCTCACTCTTAATTTTTTATCCCCTCATTGCTCTTTTAATGATTATCTGGGAAATTATCAAACTCATCCGCCAAAAAAGAAATAACGAAACAGCACCTGTCATCAAGCAACTCTTAAAAACTATCGGAAATATTATTATTGTGTTTGTCATCTCGGTAATTGTGATTTACCTCGTTTATTTACCTCAAAACATCAATTATCCTCAAACTAAGCAAACGAGCGATACTGAACAAATTCTTCATTCCTTTGCTGGTGGACCCGACGAAGAATTAATCACTTGCCGCCAGTGGGTAGGATCACTAGAGCGGCAAATGAGGTGTTTGGCTGAAATCGACATCAAATTAACGCAAAATAAAATTACCAAACCATTGGCTCAATTTATGCTAGGAGCTTTAATGGTAATTCAAAGATCATCGGGTGGAAATACTGGTTATTTTTTAGGAAACGTCTCTAATGCTGGTTGGCATACTTATTTCCCAGTGGTGTTCTTAATCAAAGAACCTATTCCGTCTTTAATATTAATATTTTTTGCTTTATTTTTTGCAATTAAAAATTTCTGTAAGGCAACGGTTAATAATATTAAGAACAAAAACTGGTGGCAAAAATTCATTGACTGGCTTAATAATAACTTTGTCCTTTTCGGCATTTTCATTTTTGTGATTGTGTACTGGGCATCCTCTATTTCAAGTCCTTTAAATATTGGTTATCGTCATCTAATGGTTATTATTCCTTCCATGTTTATTTTGGCTACAGACCAAATCAAAAAATGGTGGTGGGGAATCGAAAACACTCCTTCTTTTAAATCTCTGATTTTTAGAGTAATGACATCTTTTAAGGAGCTCAAAAAAATTGCCGTTAAAGCTGGTTTAATTACCGTGCTTATTATTTGGTATCTGATTGAAACAATTGTAATTGCTCCTCATTTTATAGCCTATTTTAACGAGTTTGTTGGTGGTCCCAAAAACGGTTATAAGTATGTTGTTGATTCAAATCTCGATTGGGGTCAGGATTTGAAACGACTGGCTAAATTCGTTGAAAAAAATCACATTGATAAAATTAAAGTTGATTATTTTGGCGGCGGATTGCCCGCTTACTATCTTGGTGATAAATTTGAACCATGGCAATCAGCTAAAGGCGAACCTGAACCAGGCTCTTGGCTTGCTGTTTCGCTAACATTCCTCCAAAATGCCCAAGGCACTCCCGTTCCTGGATTTGAAAGAAAACCCGAAGACAGCTATGCCTGGTTAAAAGATAAAATGCCCACAGCTCGTATTGGCTATTCCATGTTCGTCTATCATTTTTAATTTCTAAACAGGGCAGAATCTAAAATTGACAAATTCAAAAATTATCGAAAAATCTTTGTACCTTGTGGATAATTCAGAACAAATAATTTAAAAAGGCGTTATAATAAATTAGACTCTGCTTTGTAAGATTCCGGGTCAAATCGTTATACCAAGGGAAATCAACAGCATTTCAGGCCGTGGTCTGAAATTGAGATTACCCACTTATGATTCCAGCCGGGATATCTTAAAAGCGGAGTCGCCTAAAAACCCACTTATTCAAGTGGGTTTTTAGTTAAAGCTTAAAACATTATATCTTCTTCCGCCCTTTTGTATTCGCATAATTCTTCTGGCGCAAACCAAAAAGCTATTTCGTGATCAGCCTCTTCGGGAGTTTCGGAGGCATGAATTAAATTATGAATCGCTCGCTTCCCGCGGTTGGCCAAAATTGAAGAATCAACTGAAAAGTCGCCGCGGATTGTACCCATTTCTGCCAAGGCCGGAACACTATTACCAACCATTTTTCTAATCATATCTACAGCATGAATACCTTGTACTATCATTTTCACCATTGGACCAGAGGTCATATAATCCATTAACCATCCTCTCACCATTAAACCAATTTCCTTCGGATCAGTGGTATGCAATTCTTCTTCAGCGCTGTATCCGTATTTTTCATATGTTGCTAATGTCTTTTCGCCTAAACGTTTAATCCAGGCTTCGTTTTTAGGATAGTGCTCGTCAATCTGATCCCTTGTTGCCCAAATCATTTTCATGCCAATAATTTTTAATCCCCGCTGTTCTATTCGAGAAATAATTTCCCCAACTAATCCCCTCTTTACTCCATCGGGTTTGATTAAAACAAAAGTTTCTTCTTCTTGAGGATTTTTCATATATTATAATTTTATTTTGCCCTTTAGATTAAAATCGACTTTATTTTTTTGTTGAATAATAGATTGCAAAGGTATATCTAAATCAGTGAAATAACCACTCTCTTGAAGTGCATCACGAAACTTAATCATTTCCGATTGAGAAGTTGTCCAACCATTAAAAGAAAAATTGGAATTTAAACCGGGAATAATCAAACTTTTAAAATTAATATTCGCAGCCGCTTGTTGCCACGCCTCAAAGACAACAGACCAATCCTTTGTAAATTTTTTGGCTTCTAGCGCCTGATTAATATTAGCGTTAAAATCTTTGGCCTGCTGGGATAAAGCTTCCAACCTCGAACGATCAAATTGAATCGAGAGTGACTGCTTATCTTCAGAAACATTAGCTTTAGTATAGGAAAGGAAAATGTTTAATCCAATAGAAATAAGCAACAAAACAACGCCTACTTCCGTAATGATTTTTAGCCATAAGCCCAAAAAATTGGCCGTTCGACTACGCCGATACTCTTCTTCGGTGCCTACGGCCATTAAACTAACGCTCACGTCATCAACCCGCGGAATTAAACCCCTCAGCGCAGCGCCAGTGGCAAAATAATAGCCCGGTCCCACTACTTTAATTTGAGAAATAGGATTTTCTACATTCAAATTGTATTTATCTTGGATCAATTTCATTAAATCATCAAAATAAAGTGGAGTAACTAAAATAACTTTCTCTATGGATTCTTGGAAGCGAGTAAAATAAAAAGTGATGACCTTTTGCAAATTATCATCAAAAATTCGCATAAAATTTTCTTTAGTCAAAATGCCTTTTTGAAGTTCAGAAGAATCTAGTCCCAATGCGTTAAAAGCATCTGGCCACGTTTGAAAGAAGTTAAACTCTAATGCATCCCTGCTTCCCAACACAAACTCCAGGCCGTTTGCTGAAATATAAATACCTAAATAATTCTTTTCTAAACTTTCAAAGAGATTATAGTGAGAAAAAAATCTAATGAGACTTAAACCATTAAACTCAACGGCTAAAGGCATCAACTCTGTCTCATTAAGAACTTTCACATAAGGATCAATTAATGTTTTTTCAGCAAATACAGAAAAGACTCTTAATTTAAATGAATCACTTTTTATAGGCTTTTCGATCAATTCCCAATCGGAATAAACGCGATCAAAAGGAATGGGCGATAGCATTCTCATATTTAATTCTACAGCTGACATAATCGATTTGTAATCTACGGTAGGTAAATCGAATATTTTATAATAAACGGTATTGCTTTCTAAAGATAAAATCACATAGAGGTTTTTAATTTTTTTAAGAGCGGGGTGATGACGAAGATTTAATAAAACCACCTTAAGAGCAGCGGGGTCTTTTAACTCGCCTTTAACAACAATCCCCGGCTCTAAATCAGATTCAAAACTTAAAATAATTTCATCTGTTTTATAGGGATCAAATAATACGAAGTGCAATGCGGTATCGCTAATTTCTAATCCGCCAACATATTCCTTAGCGGTTAAATATTTATTAATTTTGGAAGTTGAAGAAATTTTCATAACGGTTATATTAATTTAATCGCAGATTAAAGCTCTTGTAAAGAGAATAAAGCAGCTTCTCCTGTATCAGCATCAATACTAATGACTGCTTGCAACTTTCTTTGTCGATTTAAAACAGTGCCCGTCGAAGTAATTGTCACTCCGCCTCCTGTTTGAGTGACAACAACATTGACATTGGCTTTACCAACAGTAAAATTATAACCCGGCGAATAAAAATCTTTGTTGCGAATAACCTTAAGAAAGGCGTCATTTACCCCGGAACGAGCGCCATAAAAAGCTTCTTGGGATAAACGAGCCCCATAGCTCGCTGAATTTGTTAAGTACATAATAAAGCTCAGAGCCACTCCTACCTCAGCCACAATAATTCCGGTAATAAGCACTACCGGCAACAAAGAAAAAGCTCTTTGTTTTAATAACTTGGCAAAATTCATTATGGCGAATAATTGATAATTACTTTCGACACTACAGGGACTGAACCGTTTGGAGCGGCATAAAGAGAAATAATATAACGAAAATAACGTTGATTATTATGATTATTTAAAGTAATGGGGATGATTTGATCAGCACCCGAAGCTACATAGTAGCTTGATGGCGTTCCGTCCGGACCAAGAAAACTCCAATCAGAAGAAGTGCTATTACTTGTAGCCAATTGAAAGCGAACGGAAGCGCCTGTCGGTAAATTGCCCTTCCAGCGAATACCATTAAAAGCCACACCGCCAGAAAATGTAGTATCAAAAATTGGCGAAATCAAAGAGCCTGATGTTGATGTCGATAAAGAAATCGCTCCGTTGACAAAAGAGATGGGACCATTAATTGACGCATAATAACCTTGGGAATTAGTAAAAACATTACTGCTAACTCGATCCGCATTCCAATTATAATCGGCAAAATAACTCGACTTGGTTCGCGTACGATACTCAGACATTGTTACTGAATTATTAGTTGGCCACGTTACTACCACTGTCACTTTTTGGGTAGAAGGATCTTCTGTCCCCCCACTCGAGGTAATATTTCCAGAATCATCTCGATTAACATTCTCAACATAAAAATAATAAGTATAATCTGTTCCCTCCACTGTTTTGAGTTTTTCACCACTGACTATATTCCACATTCCATTAACATAATTAAGGTAAAAATGATTACTGCTTCCTTTATTTGCTGGACAAGTCCCACTCGGTAGGCAGTAAAGTAAGATCCAATTACTCTCGGCAACCGCCTTTACTCCTTCCATTGTATCTTGAATTAATCCTACAGCAGTAGTCATTTCTCGTACTTTAGTTCCTGTTACCACTGAAGTGCCCATTGTCGCGGATATTCCACCAATAATAATCCCGGCCAGCAACACGGCTACCAAAATTTCCGCTAACATCTGCCCTCTTTCTCGATAATGCGCATCACCAACTTTGTCGTTATCGTGCATTAATATCCCCTTCATCACTATTTATTATAACAGAAACAAAAGAAATTAGTAATTGATTTGACCCACTCGATTAATCTCGATGGTACTCGAAAAACGTGGTTCAATAACAGAACGCACAACAATAGTAGCTGTAGCGCTATTGCTAAGATTGCCCGTCGATTTAGCAAAAATAACGTCGGTAGAAGAATTGACGGGCGGCACAATAAGTTCCACTTTTTTTGATAAGTAGTGAGTATCTACAATGCCACTACTATCGAAAGTAGATCCCTTAAAAAGATTGTAATAATCCGTCCCATCAGCCACATTAACAAAATGCACTCCCCACGATGAATTATCTTGACCGGCTAAAGCTCGATTACGCGTTTCTCTTAAGTAGGCAACAATTTTTTCTGCCTCTAAGTCAACTGCCATTTTTTCTTGGTGACCCGATAAATTAGAAAAACTGACTGTTGCAATAATAGCAATAATGACTAATGAAATAATTAATTCAATCAGGGTGAATCCTCTGCTATTTTTCTGAGCAATAAATTTCATAGAATTATATTCCGCCTAACTGGTTGGTAAATTGATAAACGGGCAAGATAACCGCTAAAGCAATACCGCCCACAATGACCCCAATAAAAATTAACATAATAGGTTCGAAAATAGCTACGAGGGATTTTACAGCAGCATCAATTTCTGTATCATAAAAGTCGGATAGAGTTTTTAGCACTTCATCAGTCCGTCCCGCTTTTTCTCCAATAGAAATTAGGGTTCGGATGGTTTGAGGAAAAATTTCTTCATTTCGAAAAGCATCGCCCAAACTAATACCCCGAGCAACACCTTCGTGGGCGATCCGCAGTAAAGCCTGCCGCATTTCTTCATAACCGACGGTTGTCGCTGTGATTTCTAAATTTTCCAAAATAGGCAAACCCGCCCGCATTAAAGATCCAAAGGTGGTGGCAAAACGCTGATAAGCCATTTTGCTTAAAACGCCCTTTACAACGGGCAATCGATAGGCTAGATGTTGAAAAAAAGTTCGGCCCACTAGACTCATTTTGTAAAACATAACCGCTCCCACGATGAGCGCTATTACGCCAATTAATATATAAAGCCCGTATTGAGAAAGAAAAAAAGAAATATTAAAAATTACTTTTGTTACTGGCGGCAGAGGCATATCGCCACCTTGAAAGAGAGTTGCCATTTTAGGAATGGCAAAAGTAACCAAGAGCGCAATAATTCCTATTGAAGCAACCACTAGCAAAACTGGATAAATAAGAGCTGATTTAATGCGTTGCTGTAAATCTCTTTGTTTTTCCAACGTCACGCTTAATTCTTCAAAAACAGATTCAAGATTACCAGAAGCTTCACCGGCTCGAATAAGATTAGTAAAAACCGGCGAGAATATTTTTGGATATTTGGCAAAAGTAGTATAAAAAGGTTGCCCTTTAGATAAGTTTTCTCTAATTTCTATGAGAAGTGATCGCACGGCCGGTTTATCATAATCGGCTATAAGAATATCAATGGCTTTAAAAATATCTGTTCCTACCTTTAACATTAATGCCAGATCACGCGTTAAAAAAATCTGATCATTAATATTGATTGGCGAACCGAATAAGCGAGATCTTAATTTAGATTTAGTTGCAACCAGCTGAAGATTAATAGGGTTAAGATCTTGGGTTTTGAGATAGGCCAAAACAGCATCTTCATTTGCAAAATCTCCTTCTCCTTCTACAATTTTCCCATCTTTAGTCGAAGCTCGATATTTGAATAACATAACTCATTTATTTTAACTTATTCTCTAATAACTCTCAATACTTCTTCTACGGTGGTGATGCCTAATTGAGCTTTTCTTAATCCATCCTCCAACATCGTTACCATTCCTTTTTGCTTCGCCATATTACGTAATGCATCCAACGAAAAATCTGGCTTATTAACAAGCCTTCTCATATCTTCATCTAAGCTGAGGACTTCAAAAATGCCCACTTGGCTACGATATCCACTGTAGTTACAAATGGGACACCCTGCTCCACGATAAAGAATTTTGGGAATTTCCACCTCTTCCCCGCCTATATCTTGCAGTTGTTTCTTTAATGACTCAATAGTATCAACATCGGGCGTATAAGATTCGATGCAATCCTTGCAAATGCGTCTCACCAAGCGTTGAGCAATAACGGTATTTAAAACTGCGGCTACCAAAAAGGCTGGTACCTTCATATCGATTAATCGAGGGATAGCCGTTGGCGCATCGTTGGTATGCAAAGAAGATAAAACCAAATGACCGGTTAAAGCTGAATGAACGGCTATTTCCGCCGTCTCTTCATCACGAATTTCACCGATCATAATAATATTAGGATCCTGACGCAAAATTGCCCGCAAACCGGTAGCAAACGTGATTCCCGCCTGAGGATTAATCTGCGTCTGGTTAACATAGCGAATATAATATTCGATAGGATCTTCGATGGTTACAATATTTACATCCGGTTTATTCAACATATTTAAAATAGAATACAAAGTCGTTGTTTTACCTGAACCAGTGGGACCAGTAACCAAAAGCATTCCGTAAGTTTTTTTGATGCTGTCTTCTACTATTTGCACTGTGTCATCTAACATGCCCAATTCTCGAAAACTCATTGGTTTAGCTGTGGCACGCAATAAACGCATTTCTACTTTTTCTCCATAAAAAGTAGGCATAATAGAAACACGAATATCCATTGCTTCTCCCAA
>Ga0116190_1002751_pt1 | contig 13725 bp, 9 predicted proteins | sample AD_JPNTR4_MetaG_FD_89808 | JGI IMG/M metagenome (GOLD analysis project Ga0116190, IMG submission 89808) | Active sludge microbial communities of municipal wastewater-treating anaerobic digesters from Japan - AD_JPNTR4_MetaG | ecosystem: Engineered > Bioreactor > Anaerobic > Digestate | place...
ATGAGTGTAGTGCCGCGATACCATTTGTAGCTTGCACCGGTAAGGTTTATACCTGTTTTAGGAGTAACAGTTAATGTAACATCGCTGGTAGTACCGCAATATTTTGTTTTGTTTGCAGTAATAGTTGCTTCAGGAATTGCTGTAACATTCACCGCTATAAGACTCCGAGGACTTTCGCACGAATTAAGCGTTTGACTAACATAATAATTGGTAGTGCCCACTGTAGTTGTTGTTGGAGTTGGAGCTGTAGAAGAACTTGTTCCTCCGGTTGCTACCGTGTACCATTTTAGTGCAGTTCCTGTGGCAGTAAGAGCTGTTGCTGTTTGTTGCAAACAATAATTAACAGGTGTAGTAACCGTAGGCGCTGCAGTTTGAATGATAGAAACAGTAATTTTTTCTTTATCGCTTTCGCATGAATTAAGCGTTTGTGTAACAAAATAATCTGTATTTCCCACGGTAGTTGTTATAGGAGTAGGAGCAACAGAAAGTAATGTGTTTGCACTATTATACCATTTAAGATCTGTACCGGTAGCTGTAAGAGCTGTTGCTGTGGCATCTTTACATATAGTAACAGGAGTAATCACCGTTGGTTTCGCTGTTTCTATTACAACTACATCAATTTTTGCACGCGGACTTTCACAGCCATTGGTTGTTTGTGTAACATAATAACTTGTAGTTCCTGCAGATGCAGTAGAAGGAGTAGGTGCAGTAGTTGACCCGCTACCGCCGGTTGCTACCGTATACCATTTGAGCGCAGTGCCGGTAGCGGTAAGTGCAGTTGCTGTAGCACCTTTACAGTAAGTAACAATTGCTGTAACTGTTGGTGCCGCCGGACATGGAGGAGCACCACAATTTACAATATTCATTGCAGCCAACGAATCCTTTTTGAATCCATACCCGTTAACATAGGCATAGTTCACAATTTTACCACTTGTTGGACACGAAGTTAATTTGGTTGTAACTTTATATTGAAAAGGAGTATTATATAATACCGGACCTCCAACAATTGGCCATGTAACTTTTCCGGCACTATGAGTTCCCGAGTTTGTAGCACTTACAAAAGATGTTACGGTAGGCAATACATCAGAAATTTCTAAATCAAATGCAGAGTCAAAACGTGAATCCCATTTTTTAATACGATAATTATTCGAATTTTCTCCACCACCACTCAATCCTGAATCAGATTTTCCATTATAAAATCCTACATAACCAGCCTGAATTTTTAATCCCGAATATGTTACTAATGGTGTATTTGTTTCAGGGTCAGAATTCACCCATACACTCATTTTATCATCTAACAAACGAACCGTTATGGTTAATGGTGTAGCAGGAGCACTATAACTAAGTGGTGATGTTTCACCATCGCGTCGTACCAAGGTATTGTTGTTCATACACGAAATTACAAGACCTGCTCCAATTCCGTTTTTACCCGGCCATATATTAAGAGCAACCCCATCAAATCCAGCTGTTCCGGGTTTTCCCGATTTATACCTGAACAAAAGTGAAAAACTATTCCAACCGTTTGTAGTTAAATCTATTGTAAACGTTAGAGTTCCATTGGTTCCATGCGAGTATTTATTGTAGAAATATTTTGGGTCGGTCCATGGTACTGTTAAATCGCCGCCAACATTTGTTGGTAATCCCGGACTACCTGCAGGTGCAACCCAATTAGATGTTGTAGACGTTGCAGTTAATGGGTCAATGGCAATAGCACCTTGTTTTTGTACATAATCTATGGTATATACTATATTATCATTTACCGCATAGGTAGTTTTATCGGCAGTTTTTGTAATAGAGGTTGGTGTAATAGGTTCCGGCACAAAATCGCAGGTAATTTTAACCGGTGCTTCGCTCGATGTAGGTGAATCGGTTGATGAATATATCCATGCTTTGTTTACAACATTTTTATCGGCCATAGGACAAGTACCTGCAGCAATTACAGTATATTCCAAGAATCCTTTTTCACCAACAAGCATTGAAGGAATTTGCCATTTTACAATTCCGGTATAATTAGCTCCGTTTGGTGCAGGAGTATATGTTGCGGTAACCCCCAATGCTTTATCGGTTTTAAATGCTTTCCATGTAAATTCTTTAGGAATAGTATCAACCACTACTACCATTTCGGCTTCTTTTCCGGGTAGCGGACCACGTCCTAAAATACGACGCCAAGTATATCCATCAAATTCTTCAACCAAGATTCTGTCATAATTTGCACGATCGGGACTACACGAATGGCGAGAATAATTTGTTATAGGTTTATTCGGTGTTGCTCTGTTTGCCCAACCGGGTGAAATAGGAGTAAATGTTTCACCTTGCCCATCGAGTGATGCAGATTTCACTGCAGATGAATATGACCAGTCATCAGATGTTCGAACTATCATATCTGCAGTAGGATTAGCACTTAAAACTGCTCTGATTAAAGCAGGTCCCCACACACCTTTGTGTAACAAATATTTACTGTCTAATTTGTCATACACATGTGTAGATGTTGCCATAAGTGTATTTGCAAAACGAATCATTAACCGTTGATTCCATGCTCCATTTGCATCACTTCCATTTGGAATTTTTTGATAAGCAAATGTTATTGGTCCCGATGCAGGATTATATCCATATTTATCTAAGTCATTTTGATTGTCAACTTGAAATGTCCACCCTGTAGGATTTGTTGTGGCATTGTATAAACCCATAGCTGCAGCATCATTCATAAAATATGAAATTCGGTAGTTATTCATGTTTATGTATGCTTCTTGTGCATCGTTCCAGAAACGGAACAATTGATAAAAACTGGTAGATGAATAGCCACCTCCGGGTGGAATAAAATTACCATACGATAAAATTACATGATCTCTACCACCATTTAACCATGAATCGGCAGTAGATTTGTTTTCAAAATCAACACGAAAATTTACCTCATTTGCAGGATTCATTTCGGTTCTGTTTGCAGTTTTATTTACAATTAACGAACGATTAGCCAAAATATCAACACAATTTCGTTCCATTGTATAGGTTGCATTGTTGGGGTATTCATTGCTTGTCCAACTATCGCAATTTGTTGCAGTAATGGTACTTTGTAAACAAATATATGGATGCAATGCCGTTTTTACACGAACCGTAAATGTTACTTTACCGGTAGTAGGTGGAATGCCTGTAGCCGATTTAAATCCGGGAACTGTACCTATATTCCATACTATACTGCCTGCTTGCAGTGTTCCCCCATTTGAAGCACTTACAAGTTCATACTCCGAATCAAGTGGGGTAGTAATTTTAACCCCTGTGGCATCTAAACTACCATAATTTCTATAATCTACAGTATATGTAAGTAAATCGCCGGCATATACGTAGGTTTTGTTTACCGACATATACACCTTCATATTTGCCCCCGGTTTCATATCTTTGGGAGCATGTAAATTTCCCGAATTTGTTAATAATCCAAGTACTCGAAACATTCCATGAAAATATTTAGGAGTACTCATTATGTATCGTTGGTCGTCTGTTAAATTTTTTGATTCGGTTGACGCATCATCCCATACCAATTCCGATTGTCTGTACATATCAGCTATCAATTCCAAATCACCCGATGCTACTGCTGCAGGTGCTCCTGTGCCAAGCGCATAATTTGATCCGGCTTGTTCCAGTATGTTCCCGTTTAAATCCCAACTTTGAGGAATTTGAGCCTCTCCTTTCCACATAGGTTGCCCCGGGTCGGGCGATGCTCCCATTTTTTTGCATCGAACCGTACCGCCGGCTTTTGGTTCCTTGAGCATAGCAGCATGCCGTATAGCCATGTCACGTTCATAAGTATTTGCTCCATTCACTACCTGATGCGTTACAGGGTCCCACTTAGTAGTAGGGTTTCCATTCCACACATAATTTAAAATAGTTCGCCATGAGGCTCTAAAGTCCTCACCGGAATTAAATGAACCAAACGTAAATGTGCCATCGGTGGTACAATACACTTTGCCTATAGATGGTATATATCCTTGTGCATATGCTTGTCCCATGAGCCAATCACTGGAGGCTTCGGCTCGCTTAAATTGATTGATTTGCCACGGGGTTCCATTTCCTTCGGTTTCTAAAAAATATGCAAATTCTCTACAATATGCTGGTGCATTATAATCAAAATAATGTGCACCGTAATTACCTCCCAAGGTTGGCAAAGCCTTTGCCCACGGATATGTATTTTGTGTAGCTCGCCACATAGTAAGTTCTCCCCATGTGTTTCCACTTTTAATATATCCGTCTATGCCTATTATACCACTCATATAGCCTGCAAATGCTCCATTATCCATATAATCGGGTATAGTATCTACCAGAGCTTTTATTGCTTTTTCTGCTGCTTCTTTTAAAGAAATTGGATTCCCACATGCATCTTTTACCAGTGTACCGTTATGATACATAAATTCTCCCCATTGACGATAGGCTATCAATAATCCCATTGCTATATCAAAATCGCCATCGGTAGCAGAATGTGTTGAGCCGTCATTTGCAGGTGTTGTTTCGGTACAGTTCCATCCTGCTATATACGGACCCGTTTTTTGTGTTGGACGAAGCGGTTGACAATCTTTATATTTTATAACTTTACTCATTCTATTGTCATGTATCCACATCCACAATCCGTTAAATGTTGGCTGATCGGCAAATATAGCTGCTGCCATAAGCATATACCCGTCTCCTTCTGATACAAATGTGTTGAAATTGTGCGGAACTGTGTTATTATTGAAATTAATATATGGCACACCACAATATGTTTGCCCTGTCAATCTACAGCGATGCGACATGATTTCATAAGCCTCGCGCATAGTTTTTTCCATGTCGGCATGTGTTACACCCTCTGAATTATATTTTGCTAATGTTTTACCTGCTTTATATTCTAAAAATTGCAGGAACGGAAAAGCAGGATTACCTGAATTAATCTTTATTTGGGGACAATTTGTAATAGGAACAAATTGTGCATATGCAGTATACAAAGAAAATATACAAAAAATAACTGTATATAGTATTTTGTTCATAGTAAGTGTTTTTTATTTAGGATAAAATTCGTACAAAGATAATATAATATACCAAAATATAGGACTAATTTTTTAGGAAATTGGTTGCATTTTGTACGAAAAAATGTTCAGTATCAATGAATTTACTATTGATACTATACTTACTATAAAAAATACAATTAAGAGTTAGTAGCTTGTTTCATCTAATTTTACTTTTCCTCTAAAAATATATAATGCAATTGCTGTATATGCTATAAGCAATGGCGCTCCAATAGAAACAATAAGTAACATGATTCCCAATGTTTTTTCTGATGAAGCTGCATTATATATAGTAATAGTATTTGCCGGATCTATTGTTGAAACTAATAAATTAGGAAATACTCCCATAGCTGCTACTATCAACAACAAACCAATAGTAAGCGATGAACAGATAAAAGCATACGCATACTTAGTTTTACTATACAATATATAACTCAAAGCTATTATTACAGGCACAAGCAAAGGAAATATCCAAAATACGGGATTTGAATAAAATACAGATATATTTTGAGGTACAGCATATACTGTAAATATGGTAGCTACTATATACAATACAACAAATATAATAAAGCCAATTTTTCCTAATTGTATAATCTTTTGTTGCATTGCTCCTTCGGTTTTATACATAAGGAACAATGCTCCGTGCCACATCATAACCGATAAAGAAAGTAATCCAATTACCAAAGGATAGGGTGTGAGAAATTCAAAAAAACCTGTTCCGGCATAATCAAAATTATCACCTACTTGCATACCTTGTATTACATTACCTAACACAACCCCAAGTAGTAAAGCAAGCATACCACTTGAAACACTATAACTTATATCCCATGTTTTTGTCCACCATGCCATAGGCTCTTTACTACGAAATTCTATTGAAATAGCTCTAAAGATAAGAAACAACAAAAACAACATAAATGGAATATACATAGCCGAAAACAATGTTGCATACATAAGCGGAAATCCTGCAAACAAGGCTCCTCCGCCTATTACCAACCATACCTCATTGCCATCCCATAGTGGTCCTACTGCGTTAATTGCAATTCGGCGTTCGGTATTATCCTTAAAAAATAAATGCCATGTACCTGCTCCAAAATCATACCCGTCTAATATAGCATATCCTATAAACAATACTGCTATTATTATAAACCAAAGTGATGGGTAATCTAAACCTAAAATAGTTTCCATATTCACAAGCAATTAAAGGGTTGATACTGATGATTGTGGTGTAACTTCGTCATAGGGACCGTGAAGTATTTTTTTGGTAAGTAAGTATATAAACAATACCAATAATAGTAAATATATTGCACCAAACATAATCAATGAAAATAATAATTGCGGTGCTGTAACTGTTGCCGAAAATGCTTCACTTGTTCGCAATAAACCATATACTATCCATGGTTGACGACCCATTTCGGCAGCTATCCATCCCACTTGATTTGCTATTTGAGGTAATAGTACTGCAAAAACAAATGCTACTAATAACCACCGCGTATCAAATAACTTTTTACGCCACCACATAAAACATGCAAACAAGGTTAATCCTATGAGCATCATACCTATAGCAACCATCAAATGATACGTTTGAAATACGGCATTTACTTGTGAAGGTTGATCTTCTTTTGCAAATTGATCTAACCCTATTACCGGTGTTTTAAAATCATAATGCAATAAAAATGATAATCCTCCGGGAACTTTAAGACCGGTAACTTCTTGTGTTTCATTGTTTACCCAACCTAATATATACAAATCGCCGGGACCGGTTGTATAATGCCCTTCAAGTGCTGCAAGTTTTGCCGGTTGATTTTGTGCAACCCCCACAGCCGACGCATGTCCGCTATGTAATTGCGAAAGAGAGAAAATAGTTGCAACTACCAATGCTATTAGAAATGCTTTTTTAGAAATTTCAATATATCGTCCTTTTAATAAATAATAAGCATGCACACTCAAAACTAAAAATGCACCTGCCAATAATGCACCTATCCATACGTGCAACACACGGTCAATTGTAGATGGGTTAAAAACCATAGCCCAAAAATCGGTAATTTCGGCACGAGCCATAGCTCCCTCACCACGTATTTCGAAACCGGCAGGTGTTTGTTGCCAACTATTCGCCACTACTATCCACACTGCCGAAAACAGAGAACCCAAAAACACACCAATAGTAGAAATAAAGTGCATTATTGGTTTTGTTTTATTCCAACCAAAAATAAGAATTCCTAAAAACGTGCTTTCCAGTGCAAATGCAAATACGCCTTCGGCTGCAAGCGGACTACCAAACACATCACCCACAAACCGTGAGTAACGCGCCCAATTGGTGCCAAATTCAAATTCCATAACTATACCACTACTTACCCCAAGTACAAAGGTTAACGCAAATATTTTTGTCCAAAACCGTGCAAGAACTTCATATTCCTTGTTTTTAGTTTTTAGATACATACCTTCAAACAACACCATGAGCAATCCTAATCCTATGCTCAGAGGTGGAAAAATGTAGTGAAAACCTACTGTAAAGGCAAACTGAATGCGAGCTAAAATTTCTACGTCCATAACAGAATTTGTTGAGTTTATACAAATATATAATTAATTTTCTAATTAATTGTATTTTTTTATTATTCAGATGTATACAAAAAACAATATTCAGACTGAAAAACATGTAAAACATTACATTTTTCCTTTGCGATACCAAAAAAACGATGATTTCTGAGCATCTTTTTCAGCTTTGGTTTTTGCCGAAAATACCGGTTTGCCGGTATATGGATTGAGTCCGGTGTAATACATTACCGTAGCCAGTGTCATAGGAGTAGGTGTAAAATCTTGTACTTGCTCGGGCATTATGTTAAGATTCCGCAAACGGTTCGATAAGTGTTTCATATCGTGTGCGCTACACCCAGGGTGCGACGATATAAAATATGGTATTAATTGCTGTCGCAATCCATATGTTGTATTGTATTCGTCAAATACTTGTTTAAATGCTTCGAACGATGCAAATGGTGGTTTACGCATAAGCGAAAGCACCTGTGGTTCTGTATGTTCCGGTGCTACTTTCAAACGACCCGATACATGTTTTTGCAACAAAAGCGATGTATATTCTCGTTCGGTTTTGCTGCCTTGCAGTAGGTCTAACCGAATACCACTGCCTATGGTTACATGCTTTATGCCCGGTATCCGAACCGATTCTTTATACAATGCTATCAAGTGGCTGTGGTCGTCGTTGAGGTTTTTGCATTTTGCCGGAAACAAACACGATGCTCGTTTGCATACCTTACACAATTCCAAATCCTTGCCCTGCATGCGATACATATTTGCCGAAGGCCCACCCAAATCGGTTATATGTCCTTTGAAATATGGCATACGCGATATGTCCGATAGCTCTTGCAGTATCGATTGTTTGGACCTGCTTACCACAAATTTGCCTTGATGTGCCGAAATGGTGCAAAAACTACAACCACCAAAACACCCGCGATGCATAGTTACCGAATGTTTTATCATTTCGAATGCGGGAATAGGAGGCTTTTTGGCATAGCGAGAGTGTGGTTGGCGAGTATAGGGCAATGCATATATTGCATCTAATTCGGCTTCGGTATATAGTTCGTAGGGTTCGTTTACTACCACATAGCTATTGCCACATTGTTGCGCAATTTTTTGCGGACTCCAACTATTGGATTGTTCTTCTATAATTTTGAAATTCTCTGCATAAGCTTTTTTGTTGGTGCTGCAAACCTCATATGAATGCAATTCTATACAATTTGCAGGTAATTCAATCTTCGATGAAACAATATAGGCTGTTTGTTTTACACTCCGTATTTGCTGCACTCTAATACCATTGTCTAATTGTATAGCTATGTCGGTAATAGCTTGCTCACCCATGCCGTATACAAGTAAATCGGCCTTACTTTCGAGCAGTATTGATTGTTTCACCCTGTCTGACCAATAGTCGTAATGAGCAAATCGTCGGAGCGATGCTTCTATGCCGCCTAAAATAATAGGAGTGTTGGGGTATAATTGACGAACTATATTGGCATACACTACACAAGCATAGTCGGGTCGTTGCCCTGCCAATCCGCCGGGGGTATATGCATCGTCGGAACGCAGGCGTTTGGTAGCAGTATAGTGGTTTACCATAGAATCCATGCTTCCGGCACTGATGCCAAAAAATAATCGGGGAGCTCCCAGTTTTTTGAAATCTCGCAAATCGTCACGCCAATTGGGTTGCGGTAGTATAGCAACTCTGTATCCAACTTTTTCTAACACGTGAGCAATAATGGCTACTCCAAACGAAGGATGGTCAATATACGCATCACCACTGATGAGAATTACATCTATATAGTCCCAGCCTAATCGTTCCAGTTCTTTTTTTGATGTAGGAAATTCCATATTACAAGAGCGATTTGGCGGTAAAATTAATAAATCCGAGACATACCTATTCTAGGCGAGAACCTTTGTGCATAGAATATTTTTTACAAACATACAATTTATACACTAATTCCGCAATAGTTTTAGAGTGGTAGGATTGGATATGTTTCTATTTGGCACAATTAGGAAAAAAGAGAGCGTAAATGCCACAGTCTCATTTAGGTGGAGCCGAACAAGAAAAGGCTGCTGGGCAGTAGCCCAAAGTTCCATACTTGTAACAACAATAACTCTCGAACGTCTTACAAAACTTGGGTATGAATCTATAACAGAATACTACACAAAACACCGCTTTAACCCCGATTTAGATTTTGAATGAAAAAAACTTTTTTTTTGAATTACAAAATGGTAATCGAATGAGCAATTGTTTTTGCATAATGTGGCTATTCCTTACTAAACCGCCGTATACGAAAATCCGCTGTGGCGGATGGTGTGAGTGGCTCTCCGATAGACTAAAAGCCTATCGGCAGTCTACTCGATTACCAGCCTGTGCTTTGTGATAATTAATTTAATTAAAAATATATGTATATGTATACATACCTTTTTTATTGTCTTTGAAAATCCAATTATCCTTGTTATACATAGATTTATAACTCGATGTACTATCTGGATACATCATTTTTACAGTATTATTGTTTTCTATAATTTTAATAGAATCATAATTCATTTTAAATACCGGAACATTTTCTACTAAATATGTAAAGACCTTAAATTCTTTGCTTGATTCTTTATTAATAGTCAGACTATCTACATCATTCATAGTATAAAAAAAGCATGAAATATTGCCAGCAGTAGTATTAGTAATTATAAGTTTTGTTGTAGAACCTTTATCGCAAGAAATACAAACAATACAAGTTAATATAAATACAATAAATTTTTTCATATTATATAGTTTAATAGATTAGTAATAATACACTTGAAATAAGGAATTTACATCAGTTTGATCAAGATTAGAATTTTCTTGTAATAAACGAACTTTAAATGCTTGAGGGGATTTGATATCGGAGTCTAATGCGTTATAAAACATATGATTAGTATAACCATTGGCATTATCAATTAAATTAACTCCATTATTTATACGAACAATATCAGTTGTGTCATCTTGTAAGTCTAATAATAATCCCATTGGGATCCAATGTCTCATATAACTAATAGTAGAGCCTTTGGTAACAGGGGTAAAATCATCATGCTCAAATTTAGTAATCTCTGCCAAACTATCATATTTAAACCTTGTATATTGCCATCCAATATGATGCCCCCACACTTCACCTAGTACACAAAGGTCGGCATCTTTTGCAAGTCCATTACCATACCCATTATTTGAAACAATATAATTTATATAATTACCCCAATAACCACTTCCAACTTTATTATAATGTGAAGCATGTGAAAATTCATGAAATACTAATTCACATAAACCTTCACTTGAAACCTCTTCTGAACCTATGTTATTACAATATCAGGAGCAAACACTGAAAACAAATTCCCAATTGTATTTAATAAACATAATTCTAACATTTATAATTTTAAATAATTATTTGCATTTTGTTGAATCAAGAATATATTTGAAAGAATAATTCCTTTTTTGAATTTCTTCTTTTATCCAACTATTGTCAAAATAAATATTATTTTGAGTTGAATCATAAGGCAAATATTTTACTTTGCAATCATTATATTTAATTATTATTGAATCATTACATAATATACCCCAAAATTAGGACAGGAAAAATAAGTGTAAATTTGTAACTTAAAACGGTATATACAAAATATAAAAACAGCCTGTAGGTTTAAATTGCATAGTAAAATAAACTTAAACCGAAACCTCTCCTTTTATATGTGGATGAGGATTGTAATCAAGTATTGTGATATCTTCGTATGTAAAATCAAAAATATTGGTAACAGCAGGGTTTAAACTAAGTTTTGGTAGTGGCCTTACATCGCGTGTTAATTGTAATTTACATTGTTCAATATGATTGTTATAAATATGTACATCACCAAATGTATGAATAAATTCTCCAACATCTAATCCACACACTTGAGCAATCATATGTGTTAACAGTGAATATGATGCTATATTAAAAGGAACTCCTAGAAATAAATCGGCACTGCGTTGATATAGTTGACAAGATAATTTTCCGTTTGCAACATAAAATTGAAATAATATATGGCACGGAGGAAGAGCCATTTCATCTATCATTCCAACATTCCAAGCACTTAATAAGTGACGACGCGAATCGGGGTTATGTTTTATAGAATCAATTAATTGAGATATTTGGTCAATATGCCCACCTTTATAATCAGGCCATTTTCTCCATTGATATCCATATACCGGACCTAAATCACCATTTGCATCTGCCCATTCATCCCAAATACGTACGTTGTTATCTTTGAGATATTTAATATTGGTGTCGCCTTTGAGGAACCACAACAATTCAATAAAAATAGAACGAGTATGTAATTTTTTGGTAGTTAATAGAGGAAAACCTTCTTGCAAATTAAAACGCATTTGGTGGCCGAATAAACTAATAGTTCCGGTACCTGTTCTATCGTGTTTTTGCACTCCTTCGTTTAAAACTTTTGAGAGCAAATCTAAGTATTGTTGCATAATTGAATTGTTTATACAAACATACAAAAACTCAACAAACTATAAGAATATAGCAAAAGAGAATTATTAACACTCAAATAACAAAGCTTATATCCCAAATGTTTTGAATGCTTCAAATACTAATATGGCAGGCCAAACTATTGCTTTAATAACACCCCATATGCCACCCCAAAAACAAGTTGATTTAAGTATAAAGTAAACAGCGGCTCCTATAAAGCCTAGTCCATATATAGCACCGGATTGTGCATTGTTAATTTTTTTATTTGTATCCATAGGTATTTACAATGTGTGGTTTATCAAGAATTCTCGTTAGGTATTATTTCAAATATACCCATTTTTTACAAAATAAAATAATGAATATTACTATTTGTATATAAACTATGTTATTTTTTTATAAACAGTAAGGGTTTGCAAAAGTATATATGGCTTATATTCCGAATTCTGAAAGGCTTTATGTTTTTCAACAATTATATATGGTAAGTCTTTACGGGTATCTGTTATTGAAATTGAAGCAAAACGTTGTAAATATGCCAGTAATTTCCAATTACGCGTAAGTTCTTGAGTGCAGCCAATAATTGTATGTGGAGGAATGTGAGTATGAATAGTAGCAATATCTTGTAATAAAACAGCATCTTTTTTATATGTATTATTTGTATATATTGTAAAACATATTCCAAAACAAACTCCAATAATTCCGATTATAGCTGTAATATGTCTTGATTTTACTGATAAAGTAGGAATACCATGAACTAGTAATAATGCACAAGCTATTGTGATAAATGAATATGAAGGTACTGCATAAAAAATTCGTTGTTTTAATGTAATTACCAAAGGCAGTGAACCAGACACAAACAGGAGTATAAAAAACAGGAATACCTGATTGTGAGTACGTTTTTTTGCTATTTGTTTAGTTCTAATTTTTTGTATGAACAGAAATACGATGGTTATTACGAAAAGAGGTAATAAACTTATGAAAAGATTAACAAGAATTGCTCCTCGCCATGAAACGGTTATTTCATTATTTCCCCGGAGTGCAGCAAACACCTGAATAGAATGATATATTGTAAAAGAATGAACAAATCGAGGTTCAATTAGACACAATAGTATAAAAAGTATACAAACAATAGAAAATGCTATAATGGTGTTTCGTATTGCTTTTGAAATGGTTAATTGTTTAAATAATATTGAATGTATTATAAAAAATGATAGTGGAAACAAAGCCACAGGTCCTTTTATACCATAAGCTATCCATAAACAAATGCTTCCTAATGTTATAAACAACAGTGTTTTTGAGTGAATGCTCTTGGTAAAAAAATATATACTAAAAAGTACCAACGGTGAAATTGCCGTTTCAAGTAAATTATTAGAGAAAGTCCATATTATATCGGGGATTATAATCCATAAAAGCACGGGCAACCATGCATATGCTTGCAAATTATATGGTTTAGTATATTCTCGCCAAACTACTATTATTCCGCATATGGTACAGAGCAGCATTATAAACGAAAATATTCGTTCCACTATAAATGAATCTCCTAATAATGCAAAAAAGAATGATTGGGTACTAGGCTGTTTTTTTAAAACAAGTTAAAAATAGATTTTTTACTTTTAACTTTTAAAAAGAAACAGATTATGAAAAAAATTACATTTACAGAAACACAGATTTTAAACATTCTAAAAGAA
>Ga0116190_1002760_pt1 | contig 13683 bp, 6 predicted proteins | sample AD_JPNTR4_MetaG_FD_89808 | JGI IMG/M metagenome (GOLD analysis project Ga0116190, IMG submission 89808) | Active sludge microbial communities of municipal wastewater-treating anaerobic digesters from Japan - AD_JPNTR4_MetaG | ecosystem: Engineered > Bioreactor > Anaerobic > Digestate | place...
CTTCTACCTGAAAGGATCGAACGAGCAAGGTATGCCGGGGTCACCTGGAAAAAAGATAATAGCGGATTCTACTATGATCGCCATCCGCAACCGGGCACGGTTCCCCCAGGGGAAGAAAACTACAACCGTCATCTGTTCTATCACAAACTCGGCACGGATCCAAAAGACGATCCGAAGATTTTCGGTGAAGGGCGCCCACGAGAGCAATCATACGGGACGTCCCTTTCAGACGATGGGAAATATCTTCTTTTGGTAGTCAGTCACGGATGGAACAGCACAGACCTGTATTTCCGCGATGAAAGTGCTTCTTTTCAAGAATTCAAGCCTATCGTCGAAGGACAAGATGCAATTTTCCATGGCCGCATAATTGGAGAAACTCTCTACATGATAACTAACTTTGAGGCACCTAGGTACAAAGTAGTATCAGTCGACCTCAACAAACCGAGCATGGAGAATTGGACCACTGTCATCCCTGAATCACGCGATCTTACTATCGAAGGCGCCGAATTTGTAAAAGGACATATCGTACTTTCAGTACTCAAGGATGCGGTATCGTATCTACACATACATAAGATGGACGGCCAATTTGTAAAGGAGATACAGCTTCCAACTCTAGGCACCATAACAGGTCTAACAGGGGACCTGAGTGAGCCCGAGTTCTTCTTTGCTTTCGAATCGTTTTTGATACCTCCTGCGATCTACTCATGCGACATAGATGCAGATCGAGCAAGGCCATTTATAGAGAGTGATAAAGCCTTTGATCAGGATATGGCTGCAGTAGAACAGGTATTCTATCCGTCCAAAGATGGTACCATAATTCCCATGTTCATCCTTAAGCCGAACACCTGCCAAATTGGCGAGGGCAAACCATATCCCACCGTGCTCTCAGGCTATGGTGGTTTCAACACTAGCAGAACGCCTGCCTATTCCCCGTCGGTCATTCCATGGATCGAATCGGGTGGGATATATGCATCTGCTAACCTTCGCGGCGGAAGCGAATATGGAGAAGAATGGCACAGAGCCGGAATGCTCGACAAAAAGCAAAACGTCTTTGATGACTTCATCGCTGCAGGAGAGTATCTGATAGACAAGGGGTACACAGACAGAGATCATTTGGGCATTTGGGGTCGAAGCAATGGAGGCCTCCTGGTAGGCGCAGCATTGACCCAAAGGCCCGATCTTTTCAGAGCCGTGGCATGCGGAGTCCCTCTGCTCGACATGGTTCGTTATCACAAATTCCTCATTGCCTCGCTCTGGTGTTATGAGTATGGAAACCCAGACAATGCTGAAGACTTCAACTGGATTTACCCGTATTCTCCATATCATCATGTAAGCGAAGATATTTCCTATCCCGCAGTGTATTTCTACACTGCAGAATCCGATACCAGGGTAGATCCTATGCACGCCAAGAAAATGACTGCATTACTCCAATACGTTTCTTCAAAAACACCGCCTAAGGGACCCATACTGCTCAACGTAGAGTCTGAAGCCGGACACGGTGTTGGGAAACCTCTATACAAGATAGTTGACGAACAAGCAAACATGTGGGCATTTCTTGCGTGGCAACTGGGATTAGAAATGGGTCAGTAGCGGTGGTATAGCATAGCGGTCCGAGCTTAGCAGCTGGTCTCGGACCGCTTTACTTTTTTCATCTATCATACGCACAAAGGAAGACGCCCGAATAATCTCACGCTATCTGCCTATCTGCCAACACACGCGGCGAAACGAGATGCAATAACCCATATCGCTTAAGTGCACAACCAAGGATTGCATTTACCAGTTCATCGTATGACCATCCGGCTTTTTCAGCTATTCTTGGGTAATCAGAATAACCAGGGGCCATTCCAGGCAAAGGATTGACCTCGATGACGTTGGGAATACCCTTTCTATCGAGACGCATATCGACTCTAGCAAAATCTCGGCACTCGAGGACTTGATATGTCTTTAAGGCGGTATCTATGATTGTCTGTTCAAGTTCAGGTGATACGTCAGCTGGACATGCGAAGTATCTATCTTCCGACCACTCCACCTTGAACTGGCGAGAATAGATGTTACCGTGACCTTCAGGTACTTCAGCAAAGTTGATCTCCATTATGGGAAATACATGGGGCTTCTCATTACCTATTATGCCTACAGTAAATTCCCTACCCGGAAGAAACTCTTCAACCAAAACAGGCTGCCTATACGTCTGAAGAAGCCGCCTGGTTTCGTTCAGGAACTGAGCATAGTTCTCACACAAGGAATCAGGCGAAATACCCATGCTTGAGCCTTCGTGTGCGGGCTTGACAAACACGGGAAACTCCAAACCAGTTATGTCCAAATCGTGCTCAGATGAGATAACCTTGAAGTGTGCTGTCGGTACCCCATGAAATGAAAGAACCTTCTTGGTCAATGGTTTGTCTAGTGTCATAGCTAAGGTGAGAACCCCGGAACCCGTATAGGGTATGCCAAGCATCTCAAGCATAGCCGGTATATGGCTTTCACGTGACTCGCCTCTTAGGCCCTCGCACATGTTGAAGATGATGTCAACATTCCTGTTGAAAAGTCTCAAATACGCAGTTTCATTACCTTCGATGAGAACAACTTCGTGACCATACGTTCCTAGAGCATTTGCTACCGCCAAAACAGTCGACTCAGAGTCAAGTTCTGCCCCCGAGTCAGGAGGTTCGCCTTCTTCAGGAGATTCCCCCTTTAAATTATACATGACGCCTACAACTGCCATCCTTTGCAATGTCCCCCTTTGATTTTTTTGTTTCGAAAGGATTATTGCACGGTCTGTCGTAGGCGTCAACAACTTTTCAACAAGCTAAATGACGTGATCTACCATAGCATTATTGGATTTTGGTACCTCTGTCACATTCGCGAGTGCCCCAAGATCCGGCTGGCCAGCTTCGGTCAACGCGATCAAAAACACTTCGTCCATGTGTTCCACCAAGTCGATGGCTATATCTTCTAGGATGCTCTCAGGAATATCTTCAAGGTCCTTCTTGTTATCGGCTGGCAAAATAACTTTGGAAATACCCGCTCTATGTGCCGCAAGAACCTTTTCTTTTATACCTCCTACAGGCAATACGCGCCCTCTCAAAGTTATCTCGCCAGACATTGCAACATCATGGCGGACCGGTTTGTTCATAAGGGCCGAAGCGATCGCGCAAGCTATAGTTATTCCTGCTGAAGGCCCATCCTTAGGAATAGCTCCTTCAGGTACATGTACATGGATGTCCATGGTTTCATAAAACCTAGGAGGTAACCCCAAGTCAGCGCTCTTTGATCGCAAATAGCTTACCGCAGCCTGCGCCGATTCCTTCATCACTGCACCTAAATGACCGGTAAGAGTCAAGTTGCCCTTCCCTTCGACAATGCTGACTTCACATGGCATGACATCTCCGCCATAATCTGTTACCCCAAGGGCCAGCGCCACACCTACCTGGTCTTCTTTTTCTGCCTGGCCATGGTAGAACCTTGGAACTCCCAAGTATTTACTCAGGTTCTTCGATGTGACAGACACCTTGCGCTTTTTCCCCGAAACCACGTCTTTTGCCGTTTTTCTGCATAGCGCCGCAATTTGCCGTTCCAGATTTCGAACCCCTGCTTCTCGTGTATATAGCCTGATTATCTCCTTTATAGCGTCTTTGCGAATACTCAGATTATCGGCAGTGAGTCCGTGTTCCCTCAACATCTTTGGGATCAGAAAACGACTCGCAATTTCAACTTTCTCTTCTTCCGTGTAACCCGGAAGGTTTATTACTTCCATTCTATCCAAGAGCGCTCTAGGTATTGAGTAGGTAGAATTGGCAGTGGTGATAAACATAACCTTGGATAAATCAAAGGGCACTTCAAGATAATGATCTGAGAATTGGTGATTTTGCTCGGGATCTAGCACCTCTAAGAGAGCAGCGGCAGGATCCCCCCTGAAGTCTGAAGCCATTTTATCTACCTCGTCCATAAGGAAAACAGGGTTTATGGAACCGGCATTTCTCATCCCCTGAATTACACGTCCCGGAAGGGCACCAATGTATGTGCGCCTATGTCCGCGTATCTCCGCCTCGTCTCTTATTCCGCCAAGGGAGATCCTTACGAATTTCCGCCCCAAAGCTCGGGCGATCGACTTTCCTAAGGAAGTCTTTCCGACTCCGGGTGGCCCAACGAAACACAATATAGGCCCTTTGGGATTACCTACAAGCTGACGAATAGCAAGGTATTCCAGGATTCTCTCTTTCACCTGCTCCAACCCATAGTGATCCTCATCCAAGATTCTTTGGGCCCTCTGTATGTCCATGGTGTCTTCTGTAGATACGTTCCACGGCAAAGAGACCAGCCACTCCAAGTAAGTTCTGGAAACTACAGCTTCAGCCGAGGCTTGAGGCATCTTCTCTAGACGTTCGACTTCTCTTAGAGCTTTTTCTCTTACTTCACCTGTAAGCCCCGCTTCCTCGATCTTGCGCCTGAATTCCTCTGCCTCGTCAATTTCGTCATCTCTTTCACCAAGTTCCTTCTGTATGGCCTTCATTTGCTCTCTGAGCCAATATTCTCTCTGGCTCTTTTCAATTTGCTTACGCACACGTGCGTTAATCCGTTTCTCCAGGCCCGCTATCTCCATCTCGGTCGAAAGGATCTCGATAACCTTCTCCGCTCTTTCCATAACAGGGATCGTTTCCAATATCTCCTGCTTGGCTTCAACAGCAATAGGTACATGCCCGGCGATGGTATCGCATAACCGACCTGCCTCAGTAATCGCCGATAGCGATATCAATGTCTCCGGGGGAACATTTCGAGTAGCCCTCACATATTCTTCATATTGCTCTACAAGGCTCTTCACTAGCACTTCATTCTCAGAGGGGCTTACCCTTTCTTCCCTTAACGCTGTTATGGTTACCATGTAGGTAGGATCTTGCGAAATGTAAGAATCGATCTTAACACGTTCCACACCTTCTACAACTATCCGAAGGTTTCCGGACGCAGACTTTGCAATCTCAGTAATAGTGCCCAAAGTCCCCACGGGGTATATATGTTCCGGCAACGGATCTCCTACGTCCGTGTTCGACTGAGAACACATGACAACAGCCATATCGGCGCTCTGGGCAAGCTCAACCGCCCGAACCGACTTTGGCCTACCGACCTCCAGAGAAACCGTTGTTCCCGGAAAAACGAGTACGTTCCTCAATGGCAATAGCGGGTAGGACCGTTTTTTTGCTTCGTCTATTTTGCTCATCGCTAGTTAACACCTCCCGCATTTGTCTATCATCGCGGATGTAATTACTCTCAAGCCACAAACCGCCGACGCTACACACGTAGAATTCCCTGTTCTGTGCAATCGGATAAAACTCCTCCCAATCGTCGGTCTAACAAGACCCCGACACGTCCAAAAGTCCAGGCCTGTCGGGGTCTTTTGCTTCCAAGCAACTCTGATTTTAGTTTTTTGTAACAAGACCTAGTCTTTCCGGACCTAGGTTCAACCAAACCTCTCAAAATACCGCCGGGGTCCTATGCGGTCTCTTCCTTTTTCTTGGTTTTCCTATCCAAAGGTATCAGCGTCGGATCGGCATTGGACACCACAACATCCTCTGTGATAACGCATTTGGCTATGTCACTCCTCGAAGGGAGGTCATACATGATCTCGAGCATCTTATCCTCAAGCACAGCCCTGAGGCCCCGTGCTCCTGTCTTCCTCTTGCTTGCTTCTCGCGCAACGGCTCTGATCGCCTCATCTTCAAACTCGAGAACTACCTTATCCATCAGAAACATCTGTTGATATTGCTTTATCAAAGCGTTCTTAGGCTCGGTGAGTATCCGAACAAGATCGTCTTCGTTTAACGCGTCAAGGGTTACGATCACAGGTACTCTCCCTACAAACTCAGGTATCATTCCGAACTTCAATAGATCCTCTGGCAGAACCTTTTCGAGAACTTGCCCAATAGATAGATCCCATTTTGGTTTCGGCTCCGATGTGAACCCCATTGTACTTTCACCGATTCGATTCTGAATGATCTTCTCTATGCCATCAAAAGCTCCTCCGCATATGAATAGGATATTGGTCGTATCAAGCTGTATGAACTCCTGATGGGGATGTTTTCTTCCCCCAAGCGGAGGTATATTGGCTATAGTTCCCTCTAAGATCTTGAGCAGCGCCTGCTGCACACCTTCTCCGGAGACATCACGTGTGATTGAAGGATTCTCCGACTTGCGAGCGATCTTGTCTATCTCGTCTATATATATGATGCCCTGTTCAGCCTTTTCGAGATCATAATCGGCTGCCTGTATTAAGCGTAAGAGAATGTTCTCTACATCTTCTCCTACGTACCCCGCTTCTGTGAGCGTAGTAGCATCAGCTATTGCAAAAGGAACTTTCAAAAACCTAGCTAGGGATTGCGCCAAATAGGTTTTACCGCATCCTGTAGGACCTAGCATTACGATGTTGGACTTCTGGATCTCTACTTCGTCTTTAGTTTTGTGGCTATGCCCTATACGCTTGTAGTGATTGTAAACTGCCACTGACAAGATCTTCTTGGCCTTCTCCTGGCCTATAACATACTGGTCAAGGAAAGCCTTGATCTCCTGGGGTTTGGGAATTTCAGACAAACCATGCTCGGACTCTTCGTCAAGTTCTTCGGCGATTATCTCGTTGCATAGTTCTATACAGTCATAGCAAATGTAAACACCCGGACCAGCTATGAGACGTTTTACTTCGTCCTGGTACTTACCACAAAACGAGCATCTCAAACCTTTTTGATCTTCGAACTTAAACATCCTTTCACCCCGCTCTTACTTGACAGCCTTTGGTCCGGGAACGAGAATATCGTCGACAAGTCCGTAAGCCTTAGATTCTTCAGCTGTCATCCAAAAATCTCTCTCGGTATCTCTCTCGATCTTCTCAAGGGGCTGACCTGTATGCTTGGCTAGTATCTTATTGATCAGTTCCCTAGTACGCAAGATCTCTGTGGCCATTATCTGGACCTCGGTCGCCTGCCCCTGAACACCGCCTAAAGGCTGATGAATCAGGGTTTTGGCATTTGGGAGACAAAACCGTCTACCTGGAGTTCCTCCTGCCAAGATCACCGCTGCGATGCTAGCCGCCAGTCCCACGCATATAGTTGACACCGGTGGTTTTATATGCTGCATCGTATCATAAATAGCCAAACCCGCAGTGACTGACCCACCCGGCGAATTTATATAGATGGAAACCTCTTTCTCAGGATCTTCAGCCTGAAGAAATAGTAACTGCGCTACGACGAGATTTGCCACCTGGTCATTTATCGTATCGCCTACGAAGACTATCCTGTCTTTCAAGAGTCGCGAATAAATGTCATAGGCTCTTTCCCCTCGTCCAGTCTGCTCTACAACCATAGGTACGAAATAGCTCATATTTTGTTCACCTCCATAACATCTTCTTAAGCAGATATTGCATCAGTAGTTCTCCTATTACATATTGCAAGGTAAACACCTAAGTGTCACCTAGATAGACACATTGAGCATACTTCTGCTTTCAATAATATTATAGCATTACTTGTCCAGAGATTCCTCCACTGGCTCGGCATCTTCTTTTTCTGTTTTTTCAGGCACATCTTTCTCTTCGTAAGACTCGGGTTCATGCTCATCAGATGGTTTGGGTGTCTCGGAGATTTCGACATGTTCTTCTTCTTTGGGAAGCTCCGTTCCGGCGTTAAGAGCCGCTCTTTCAGCAATGATGCTTAGAGCCCTTCCGCGCCTTACCTCATTTCTGAGGTTTTCAAGAGCTCCACGCATTTCAAGCGTTGTCCTAACCACTGCCGGGTCTTTCTGAATCTCAGCAGCAATCCCTTCGACAATTTTATCAACGGTTTCCTCGGGCACAGGTATGTTTTCCTTTTCGCTAATCACATCTAGCACCAAATCTAGCCGCAGATCTTTCTCAGCTTCTTCCATAAGTTCACGCCTCAGGTCCTCCCAAGGCTTTTGGGTGTATTCAAGATATGTTTGAATATCAATGCCTGACTCTTTTAGCCTATCCTCAAGCCTCTCCAAAAGAACTTGGGCTCGTTCGGCCGTCATGACCTCAGGAATCTCGAATTGCCCTCTTTTTAGAAGTTCATCTTGGACCTTTTGCAGATGCTCTTCTCTAGCCATTCGAATCCTAAATTCCAATATACCCCGCTCCACCTCTTCGCGAACTTCCTCAATGGAACCTTTCCCAAGGCTTGCCGCTATTTCGTCAGGACTGTCGGGGATGTGCTTCTCGTATGTTTCCTTCACTTCCACCTGGTATTGGGCGGTTCTTGTTTCTTCTCCCTCAACTGGGTATGCTGCCTCAAAAACCTTCGTTTCGCCTTTTTTCATTCCTATTAATGCATCGCCTAAGCCAGGGATAAGAGGATAATCATGCCCAACTTCGATGTAGTTAAGGTCCTCGTCCAGTCCGAGCGTCTCATCGCCGGACTCCAGAGGTTCTTCGTCTTTCTCCTTGCTTAGACTCTTCACATGACATGTAGCATAGTGTCCCACTTCCAGTAGGGTCTCGTCTTCCAACGGACGCAATTCGGCCATGCGTTCCTTAAGTACTTCTATCTGCTTATCAATATCCTCTTCTGACACGGTAGGCATCTCAAAGGGAATAGATATATCGTTATACTCCTCGATCTTTACTTCAGGATAAACGTAGACAGTAGCCTTAAAACTCAGCGGCTCCCCTTCGACGAAATGAACCTCTGAAAACTCAGGATCATCCACAGGGTTTATGTTGGCCTCTTCAACCGCCTTCATGTATTCAGTCGGTATAGCTTGCTGAATAGCCTCGTCGTACAATTCAGCGAGATAATAGCGGGCAACCAGACTCTTTGGCGCTTTTCCTCGTCTGAAGCCAGGAATATTGACTCTTTTCACTACTTTCTTGTATGCATTGTCCAAGGCCTCTTCGACTACTTCTTTGGGACTTTCGACGTCTAGCCTTACTTTAGATCCTTCAATTCTCTCAGTAGTAACCTTCACAGCGTGGTCCTCCTTCGACCCATTATGGTTCAGGCATCCTTTGGCCTAGCGCATCCACTATATTCCGAGATTCCGTGTGCTTTCCACTCTTATCTAGTCTTTTTTGAAGATGCCCTTTCATTTTACCAGAAAACAATACCATAAAAGGAGCTCCAATTGCCGCAAAATTCCCAAATTCGCGGATGTACGCGGTTTTTTGAATGAGCCATACGTGTAAGATTCGTCGGTCTCATATTCCTGCGACCAACGGGTGGTGCGAGGGAGGGGATTTGAACCCCTACGCCTTTGGGGCACTGGATCCTAAGTCCAGCTCGTCTGCCGGTTCCGACACCCTCGCATTCGGAGAACGAAAAAGATGGTGGGCCATGATGGATTCGAACCATCGACTCCCCGCTTAAAAGGCGGGTGCTCTACCCCTGAGCTAATGGCCCCTTTGGCTGGGGCGGCAGGGTTCGAACCTGCGAATGTCAGCTCCAAAGGCTGATGCCTTACCACTTGGCTACGCCCCATCTGGCGCGCCCGACAGGACTCGAACCTGTAACCTTCAGATCCGAAGTCTGCGGCTCTGTCCAATTGAGCTACGGGCGCAAACCGTTACTCACAAATTGGGGTGAATGAGGGGATTTGAACCCCCGGCCTCCAGGGCCACAACCTGGCGCTCTAACCGACTGAGCTACATCCACCACAACACTTTGCTTACAAACTGGTGCGCCTGGCAGGAATCGAACCTGCGACTCCCTGCTTAGAAGGCAGGTGCTCTATCCCCTGAGCTACAGGCGCATGGAGCGGGTGATGGGAATCGAACCCACGTAACCAGCTTGGAAGGCTGGAGCTCTACCATTGAGCTACACCCGCGCAACACGTTTATGTCTGCTCTACTATAATAGCACGAGTTATTGTACTAAAAAAGGAGCTTGGGGGTCAAGCAGACAGCGAAGAGATTACAAAGAGCCATGAAAGAATGAGGTGTTCTAACCCTAGTTCATTCAAACACGGGCAGAACACCCCGAAAACGTTATGGTTTTGCCCTAACAGTACTCGGCTGCGTCGATAACTTCTTTCCACTGTCCGCTGTGGAATCTTGCAAATGCGAGCATCATTCTTACTAACATGTCCAGTACAACGGCTGTCCATGCGCCAATGAGCGATAGCCCTAGCACATTGGCTAACAAGTAACCTACAAGCAGACGAACTCCCCACACGCCTATTGTGCTCACGTACATCGCATGCTTGGTGTCGCCTGCGCCTCGCAAGGCTCCTGCTAACACAAAGTAAACTCCAGTAATTGGCAGTGACAAGGCAAGCATTTTTACCGCTCGTGCACCTATTGCTATCACTTCCGGATCGTCTACAAATACATCGATGGCGAGATGACCAAAAGAGAAGAAAAGTATGGCGATCACAGTCATCAAGCTCACGCTCATGAGCATTGCCTGTTGAGTCACTTTCTCTGAGATCTCCAGTTTCTGTGCACCAAGGCTTTGCCCTACAAGCGTAGTAGTCGCCATCTGAAAAGCCATCACTGGAACAAGAGTCAGGCTCTCCAAGTTCATGGCAATCTGATGTGCTGCAAACATCAAAGTGCCAAAACCTGCGATCATGCGAGCAAACAACAGCGCGCCACTTCGCATTACTAGTTGTTCAATCGCGGCTGGGACGCCTATGTCGAGTACGTTCCGAACCAATTCGGGTTCAAATTTATAGGAATCGTGGAAAGATATACTTATGAATTTGTTCCTTCTGTATACCGCATCAAAAGTTATAGCGAAAGCTACCAGGCGCGAGAACGATGTTGCTAGTGCAGCACCCGCCACCTCGAGCCTGGGAAAACCCAGTTTTCCGTTGATGAGAACCCAGTTGCCAAACAAGTTCACCGCGTTAGCTGCCAGATTTGAGATCATAGGTGTTATCATGTCACCTGCACCACGCAATGAAGCAGCAAGGATCATGTTGCCCACGGTAAATACTGTACCCGCGAAAATTATTCTCATGTATGCAGTTCCTGGGCCGATAGTATCAGCTTCTGCACCCATCAACTTTATTATGCTACCGGAAGCAAGAATTCCTATGGCTGTCACAACAACGCCCAACACCAGGACAATCACGAAAGACTGCCGAGTCACCCGACAAGCGTAATCTCTATCTCCAGCCCCTACCGCCCGCGCAACTAGAGCAGTAGTTCCGACAACCAGCGCGCTGAACACAGAGAAAATTAGCATGGTTGGTTGAGCAGCCAAACCAGTAGCTGAAATCGCCCAGGCTCCTAGACTTCCTACTTGAATCATGTCGATTACTTGAACCAACATCATAAGTCCAAACTCAATCATCGCAGGCAAAGCTAATCTCCAAATGGAGCGACGCATATCGGCAGCACTTTCATTCTGTGTATGGGAACCTCTTTCAATATCATCGTCAGAGAGTATTCTCTTCTTAGACATAGACATTTCCCATAGCACCTCCTTGCGTTGGAAAAGCGATGAAGGACGAAATGTCCAAACTTTATTAAATGGCTACCGCTACATTATATTAACCAATTTCGTATCATGACACAAGTGATTGGGTTTAAAGCCCATATTTGTAGGATACCCATCATCACAAGGTACAATTAGATCCTTGTGTAACGAGTTAGCGCCGGAAAGAATTTCAGAAACACATGTGCGCAGTCATGCCTACATCAATAAATCGGCACTGGGACGGCCCTCATACTTCCAACTTAAGAATACACTGATTCGTTTCTCTCAAATCCCAGAAGCACCGTCAGAAGATTCAATCCGCATGGTATATATGGACTCAACATCATACTGGGACCTATTTGCTAATAAAGGATTTTCTCTGGCAGTCGGAGTATGGTTTACACAACTTGTCGTAAAGTGACATGCAGAAAGGTGATATAGCAAGATGAATTACCCTCATGATCCAAAGCAGTTTTGGATAGACCAAAACACTAGCCATAATCGGAGGTTTGGTAGTCATTCTACCAAACCCGACATATCTAGCGAAAACACAGATTGCGGAACCGCCTTGAAATACCCTCCAATTAGCCGCAAAACGCCTTTTTTTCTACACGGTGCCGACTACAATCCTGACCAATGGTTGCGCATGCCTAAGATACTTGAAGAAGACTATCGCCTTATGAAACTCTCTAGATGCAACGTGATGAGCATAGGCATTTTCGCCTGGTCATCTATAGAAAAGGAAGAAGGCAAGTTCGATTTTTCGTGGCTAGATAGGACTATGGATGAGATGTACGAAAATGGCATATCTGTGATGCTTGCTACACCCAGCGCCGCAAGACCTGCATGGTTATCTCAGAAGTACCCAGAAGTTCTTCGAGTAAGGGAAAACAGGGTACGAAATCTTCATGGAGGGCGACACAATCATTGCCTTACCTCCCCTATATACAGAGAAAAGGTGCAGATCATAAACGCCAAATTGGCACAGCGTTATAAAGACCACCCCGCCTTGATCGCGTGGCACGTCTCAAATGAATACGGGGGTCAGTGTCACTGCGAACTATGTCAAGACCAATTCCGCAGATGGCTCAAGGAAAAGTACCACGAAGACCTCGACGAACTCAACAGAGCGTGGTGGACGTCTTTTTGGAGCCATTCGTATACCGATTGGAACCAGATTGAGTCTCCCGCTCCTCACGGTGAACACACCATAATGGGCTTGAGCCTAGATTGGAAGCGATTCACAACCTACCAAACCATTGACTTTTTCAAGCATGAGATAGAACCCCTGCGAAAGATTACTCCAGATATACCTGTTACCACCAACTTTGATGACTTCGTTGACATCGAAAACGGAATAGATTACTGGAAGTTTGCCCCACATGTAGATTTTGTCTCGTGGGACAACTACCCATATTGGCATGGCGAATGGCCTGACCCAGTTGAAGGCGGTAGACGCGCCTTTATCCACGACATAAACCGGTCCTTGAAGCACGGAAGGCCATTTGCCATGATGGAGAGTTCCCCAAGCTCCACCAATTGGCAGCCTGTTGGAAAACTCAGAAGACCCGGGATGCACGTTTTATCATCGCTTCAAGCCATCGCTCATGGGTCCGATACAGTCCAGTACTTTCAATGGCGAAAAAGCAGAGGTGGTTACGAAAAACTCCACGGGGCAGTTGTAGACCACTGCGGACACGAAAACACAAGGGTTTTCCGGGATGTAACACAAGTAGGAGATGTTCTTTCCAAGTTAACGCCAGTCCTCGGGACTTCGGTATGCCCTAAGGTCGCTGTCATCTATGACTGGGAAAACTCGTGGGCAATAAGTACATCTATTGGGCCTAGGAGAGACAGAAAAGACTACTTCGAAACCTGTCAAAGCCATTACAGAACCTTCTGGGAGAACGGAATCCCTGTGGACGTGGTAAATATGGATTGTGACTTCTCGAAATACGACATATTGGTTGCTCCCATGCTGTACATGGTAAGAACCGGAGTAGGCAGCAGGATTGAGGAGTTTGTGCAAAAAGGTGGCATATTCGTGACTACCTACTTAAGCGGAATGGTCGATGAAAACGATCTATGCTTCCTAGGTGGATTTCCAGGGCCTCTTCGAAAAGTTACAGGAATATGGTCAGAAGAGATTGACTGTCTCTATGATGATGACGTAAATCACGTGAGTTTCCTTCACGATGTAAGACCGGACGCTGTGCTTAATGGCAAAGAGGAACAGGTAAAAGAAGGCAACGCCATTGAGAAGAATTAC
>Ga0116190_1002761_pt1 | contig 13683 bp, 13 predicted proteins | sample AD_JPNTR4_MetaG_FD_89808 | JGI IMG/M metagenome (GOLD analysis project Ga0116190, IMG submission 89808) | Active sludge microbial communities of municipal wastewater-treating anaerobic digesters from Japan - AD_JPNTR4_MetaG | ecosystem: Engineered > Bioreactor > Anaerobic > Digestate | place...
ACAAATAGGGTTCACCTTTTGACATCGTGATTCCGTAATCCAACACGTGCTCTGGCAGGTATGCATTGGTATTTATATACTCTATATCGCTTTCAGTTATCATATCCGGCATTGTGACACGATATAACCTTCTTTTTCGAGCATCCGTAAAATACCGCCTATATGCGTTGTACCTACAAAAACGCCAGTGCAGCCTCTTTCAACATACGGCATCATCCTTTCAAATAGCTTCGGATCCCTTTTCTCAATGATCGACTCACATCTAGTCGGAAAACACAATGTTTCACGTATCATTGATTCATAGTCACCTCTCAGATAAGTTTCTGCATGACGTTTTGCAAAATATTCCCATTTTTTTGCGCATTTAAAAAAATTTACTATGCCTTCGAACGGAATCCCATTCAGGGCAGCAATTTGTTCTTCAATGGTTTCAAGGTAGTAAATCTCTTTTCCCATTTGCCGTGCAACATCAAGTGCCTCGAGATCAACGGAGTATGTCCATCCCCTTTTACCAAGAAAGTATGACCATATCTTGAAAAATGCCATCCAGCCTTTCAGACCATCGATCTCCCTTTTAAGTATATCCTCAGTTTTTTTATGGAAAAGATCAACGAAGGGCACGGATGAACTTGAACGGGATACATCAAGTTCTTTATTCAGAAAAGAAATGACCTCTGAGGGCAATGCATCGTATAATGACGGTAAAGCACCCTTTTTCAATGCATCCTGTCTCACCGCATCCATATTCGACTCATCAAGCGGTCCTTCGATCAAAACAATATCTATTTTATCCATCAATCGCCTAAGAGACTTCTTTACGCTGTAAGGAAAAAAATGCGCAGTTCCAACGAGAAAACTCTCCTTCTCGTTTTTTGTTATTTTCCAAAGCATTTTCAAAGCCTTGTCTTTAGAAATAAAAAAGACCATATTTAATCCTTCTTTTCATGGCTTTAGCTCAAGGAGATCGATGAATGGAAAAAACCGAAATCGTGTCTTTGCGTATTCACAAAATTCATACCTCATATATGGAATACCACCCCATTTTTTCTTAAACCTCACGATTCCGCTGTTCACACCAAGTCCTAAGTTTATGCAACCTTTCATCTGCTCCTTTGCAACATTGATCAACTCAAAAAAGAGCACATCAGAGGCGTGTGAAACGTAATGCCTTTTAGAATGGCAACCAAGCAGATATGAAATGAAATGTTTTGCTGCAAGCTCCAAAATGTAAAATGCAACAAGCCTCCCTTCGCTGTCTTTTGCATTCAAAACAAGCGCTGTATCAGATTTTCTCACATAGTCTGTCATACTCAAATATAACTTTTCTATGCGTTCGTCAGGTTTCACGCGCTCAAGCATTTCATTTATAAGCATCGTATGTCCTTCGTCTATCACGCGCCCCCTTTCAACTTCCACAACACTCAATGTCTTTTCAACCTCTCTTCTCAGCGACCCTTTGATGTGGAATTTTTCTAGAGGAAGGATGAAATATTCATCAGACGAACTATTTGTAGACCTTTTTAAAAAGACTTCTGGCAATTGAGGCGCAGCCATACGAAAATATTTACATGGTATTGATTTCATAAGTGATTTTACAAACCCTTCGAAATGATTCAATGAGAATTCTTCTTTTAAAGGATAACCAATGAGGATCGCAAGATCATCTTTTATGTAGTAAACATAGTCGTCGGCAAGAAAAGGCTCACCCTTTGACAGGATGGACATAAGGCTAACAATATGTTCAGGGATATAGGCATTCTCGAAAATGTAAATTTCTTCATCTTGCGTTAACATCGTGCCTTTTTCTGACCTCTTTTCAATGGCTTTTCAAGCTTCGGGTCAATTTTTCAGGCCTTAAACTCCCATCTGTAGCTGATAAAGATGTTTTAAACAATGCAGACACAGAAATCAAGCATGAAAACTCGAATGAAAACCTCTTCAGACAGCCTTGATACAACGAAGACTTCTGGGAAAAAATTATTTTGCAATAATGTTGTTGGGTCGTTTCTAATGACCAAAGAAAAAACATCTTGCATTAAACTAAATGTATATGATAGAAAAAATACCATAAAATTGAGTTTAACCTTCAAGGGAAGTGAAGTGAAAATCTTCTGCTGTCCCGCAACTGTGATGGGCATTAAGGCAAAACACAGGCAAATGCCAGCCACTGTTTCTTAAAATGGAACGGGAAGGCGTGTGAGCCACATCCCTAAGTCAGGAAACCTTGGGTTAAATCTTTAACTGCTCGATCCTTACGAGGCATAAGGAGGTACTTTATGAAGCCAGAAACATCCTGATTCACTCTTTTTCATCATCTCAACAAAAATATTCTCAACAAACACATGATGAAAGGAGGACAAATGCGTTCAATAAACACATTAACAATTTGCTTTATCTTATTGTTTTTACTACCATATCTTGCATCAGCCCAGCAGGGTCCATACAAACTCGACGAGGTAGTCGTGACCGCATCCAGAATACCTACACCCCTTGTAGATGCCCCTGCAAATGTCTCTATAATCACCGACAAGGATATTGAAGAGATGGGTGCAACAAGCATAACTGATATATTCAAACAAGAGCCGGGCGTCTTTACCACAAATCTTCTCAACAATCCCAAGCAATTGCAGGTGGATATACGCGGCTCAGGCGAAACAGCACCGTCGAATGTTCTGTTTCTTATAGACGGCAGGAGGATAAACAGCATCGATATGTCAGGCGCTGATCTGTCACAGATATCGCTCGAAATGATCGAGAGGGTGGAGATATATCGTGGACCTGCAACAGTGCTATTTGGCGACAATGCCATTACAGGCGTCATCAACTTCATTTTGAAAAAAGGAAAAGGGAAACCCAAAGTAAGCGCAGGATTGTTAGCAGGCAGTGATGGCATGTTTGCACCAAAATTGAGCGTATCAGGAAAACAGGATAAACTCGCTTACTATGTACTTGTCTCGTCATACGATACAGAAGGCTATAGGCACAACAACTCCATTTTTATGAAAGATATATTTGGCAGCTTCATTTTTGACGCCTTCAAAAACCTCTCGATCTCTTTGAAGACAGGTCACCACCGTGATACATGCGGCATGTCAGGCGCCTTATCGTTTGCTGACCTAACCACCGGCAGATACGGCAGGACAGATTCTAAAAAACCAGATGATTCGTCAAATACAGAGGATAATTTCGTTGACCTCGGCGCAGACATAAAATTTGGGGACAACATAACCTTTTCTGTCAACGGTTCATACAGACTGCGTCACAGCAGTTCTACCTATATATCCTCCAACTGGTACTCAATGAGGACATTTGAAACATACGGTGTTACGCCTAAGATATCTGTAAATACACCGCTTTTGAGTTTCAAAAATACATTCGTAGCAGGTTTTGATTACTACAGGTATCCAACAAAAAGTTCAGATTTTTCGCCAGGCATATGGGCAACCGACTCAACGACAAAGATAAATAAAACCGACTACGCCTTTTATATCAATGATGAAATCTCGCCCATAAAAAACCTTTTCTTGAATTTTGGTTACAGAACACAAAAGTCTTCGTGGGATGTCAAGTATACCGATAATTTGGGGGTCACAGCCTCAGTTGATGACACAGTAAATGACAAAAATGATGCATTCAGAATATCTGCAAACTATCTTATAGGCAAAAATGGCAATGCCTTCATAACATATGCAAAGGGTTTCAGGACACCCGCAACAGATGAATTGTTCGATGCTTTTACCGTTCCACCCATCAATCAAAACTTAAAGACCCAACAGGCAAAAGAGGTTGACGCAGGTATAAGGTACAATATCACTGATTGGATAGGCGGCAGTCTAACATATTTTAATTCAAAGACTGATAATGAAATCTATTATGACCCCTTCACATTTGCAAACGGCAATTACGACAAAACCAAACGGGAAGGCATTGAGGCCGCTGTCTATCTAACGCTTATGAAAGGTTTGAACTTAAACCTTTTGTATTCATATACTGATGCAAGGTTTGACGGGGGCGCTTACGACGGCAATACCATACCGCTTGTACCAAAAAACAAATTCTCCAGTAAGCTGACATATATATGGAACGATTTAACCACAAACGTTATCCTCACATATTTTGGAAATCGATATATGATAAGCGACCAGAAAAATCAACTTCCAACACTTCCAGGGGTAACAACCATTGACATAAATATAAAATATGTACTTAAGGGATTGGAAACAATTTTTGGCGTGAAAAACATAACAGGCAAACAATACAGCGAATACGGTGTGGCAAGCTACCCATTTGGTCAGCCACCAACAGGCAACTTCTATCCATCACCAGAAAGACAGTTCTTCTTCGGATTGTCCTATTCATACTGAAAATGAGGAATAAATTGCTTAAGGGGAAAAAACGTTCGTTAAAGGGGGTAAAACAGGGATATGTCCGCACCAGGCATCGAATATGGTTTTGATAAATATGATAGAACATTGTAGAAAAATATAACAAGCCGACAATAATGGAACTTTTTGAGAAAAGACAACCTGTAAAGCCCGTTAAAATAAATATATATGCTATTATAATCACATGCCTTCTAATGGTTGCCATCACAGGTTCATTTTCAGCAAACAGGGCATTTGGCAGTCCTTCCAATAACCTCGGCATCATATCGCTCAGCCCAGTTATTACGGAAGGACTCTATCTTCTTGGGATGGGAGACAATATTATCGGCGTTACCATATATTGCCAGAGACCATCCCAGGCAAAGGACAAACAAAAAGTCGGTTCCGTAGTAGATGTAAATGTAGAAAAGATTGTAAATCTGAAACCTGATATCGTATTCGCCATGAGTCATACAAACACAAAAGATATAAAAAAGCTAAGAGATACAGGCATTAATGTAATCACATTTGATATTCCGAAAACATTTGAAAGGCTCTGTGAAATATTTCTCGCCCTGGGCAAAACAATCGGAAAAGAGAAGGAGGCTATTCATATAGTAAACGCTTCAAAAAGGAAGGTTTCAGACATCAGAAAAAAGACATCAGGGCTGCAAAAACAAAAAGTTTTCATACAGATAGGCGCAAAACCGCTTTTTGCTGCAACAGATGATTCTTTCGTTAATGACTACATCGAGTTTTCTGGAGGTATAAATATTTTTAAAGATGCAGGTTCTGGTCTTATAAGCAGAGAAGAGGTGCTCAAAAGAAACCCTGATATAATTCTCATAGCTACTATGGGGGTTGCAGGCAAAGACGAACAAAAAATATGGCATAGATACAAAATGATCAATGCCGTTTGGAACAACAGGATCTACCTTGTTGACCCTTACAGGATATGCAGCCCTACGCCGGTAAGTTTTGCTGAATATCTTACGACAGAAATAGTTGGAAAAATACAACCAGGAATAGTTAAATAAAAAGGATGAGAAACCCTGATTTCAGATATCGGAACGAGATCCATTCATGATGAGGATTTTCAAGATGGAAACTTTTAGATGAAAAACAGGCTATCCCGATGGACATTTTCAATCCTTATCTCATCTGCATTTCTTGTTGCAGCAGGCGCTTTATCGTTGTGCATCGGTTCTGCAGGTATCCCCATAACAAAAATAATATCGATTTTACTTGATGGCAGAGGAACTTCCGAATACAGCATCCTCGTTGATATACGATTACCCCGCATCATATTGGGTTTTGCTATTGGAGGTGCATTAAGTCTCGCGGGCGTTATACTGCAGGGCATGTTCCGCAACCCCCTTGTCGAACCGTATACGCTTGGTATTTCAGGTGGAGCAGCCCTTGGTACGTCTATTTGCATTATCCTGAAACTAAACCGGTTGATACCCGATATAGCAATGCCTCTTTCCGGTTTTATCGGTGCGCTTCTCGTTATATTGTTGGTTTACTTTATCAATACAAGAAGGGGCATCTTCATGATACAGGGCTTATTGCTTACTGGTGTAATGATCAGTTTTATCTCATCATCTCTGGTCATATTAATTCTCGCTATATCACGAACTGAGGATTTGCACGGTATCATCTTCTGGATTATGGGTTCGCTCGAAGAGCCAAACTGGGTATTGATATGGGTAGCAACTACTGCTTCGCTGGCATGCCTTGCATTTTCTTATCTTTTTTGTCTCGATATGAATGCATTATCCCTTGGCGAAGAAGAAGCGATTCATCTTGGTGTCGATGTAGAAAAAAAGAAAAAATTATTATTCCTTATCGCTTCAATACTAACAGGCATCAGTGTATCCGTAACAGGGCTTATAGGTTTTGTAGGCTTAATTGTTCCTCATTTTATGCGAATGTTTGTCGGCTTTGATCACAGGATACTGCTTTTATCGTCGTTTTTGGCTGGTGCAGGTTTTTTGATCTTCTGCGATATGCTCGCAAGGATAGTAATTGCCCCTATTGAGTTGCCCGTAGGTGTTATTACCGGCATAATTGGTGGAAGTATTTTTATTTACGCATTAAATAAAAGGTCATCCTTCTGAATCTATGTTAAAAATGTCTGATTTATCATGCGGATACGGAACAAAGATTATAATCAACAGAATAAATCTTCATATAAAAAAAGGTGAATTTGTCTGCATAATAGGTCCCAATGGATCCGGCAAAACAACGCTGCTTAAGGCTATAACACGCATCATAAAACCAGCAAAAGGCAATATTTTCCTTGAGGGCAGGGATTTAAACAACATAGACAAAAGAGAGATTGCAAAGAAAATGGCGGTTGTTTCACAAAATCTGCCAATAGTATCGATGACAGTGAAAGAGTTCGTTTTACTCGGAAGAACACCACATTATAAAACCCTGCAACTTCTTGAAAATAAAAGTGATATCGAAGTTGTAGAGCACGCAATTAGTATGACAGGCATAGAAAGGCTTCAAAACAGTCTTATGTCAGAAATAAGCGGTGGCGAGGTACAGCTTTCCTTGATTGCACGTGCTCTTGCCCAAGAGCCATGGATACTGCTTCTCGATGAACCCACAGCGCATCTCGATATTACCCACCAGGTAAATATCCTGGATTTAATAAAAAGACTTAACAAGGATTATCAGCTTACGGTCATCATTATTCTTCACGACCTCAATCTGGCATCTGAATACTGCGATAGACTTATACTTATGAACAATGGACAGATAACAAAAACAGGTATACCTGAAGAGGTTCTGAATTCTATCGACCTCGAAGAGGTTTACAAAACACCCGTCGTAGTTGAAAAAAATCCATTGTCAAACAAACCCTTCGTATTGATTGTGCCTGAGGAGGTAAAAAAACATTGCGGAAGATAGCCTTTATCCTTGGAGGGGCACAATAAGCGAAAAAAACAATGTATTGAAAGAGGCGTTAGTTGTGGCAGTAAGAAGGCATTTGTTGCCCCATAGCAAGCGGGTGCATTTCAGGACATATTTTTTTCTCACAATCTAAAGAACATCTAACAGGAGACAAACAATCCCCTCCTGTCAGTTTATTATTCAATGGTTAGAATATTGCGAGTGGTTTCAACGCTTTCTAATTATATCGAGGGTACGAGCGGCAGAGCGCCGGACATTGGGGTTTTTATCGGATAGCAAGGCAAGCAGGGGCTCAACTGCAGGCCCTCCTATTTTACCGAGGGTATATGCGGCAGAGCGCCGAACTTCGGGATTTTCATCAGATAGCGAGGTAATCAAGGTCTCAACTGCACGGGCATCTCTTGTTTCGCCGAGGGCATTTGCGGCAGAGCTCCGGACGTCGGAATCTTCATCAGATAGCAAGGTAATCAAGGGTTCAACTGCACGGGCATCTCTTGTTTCGCCGAGGGCATTTGCGGCAGAGCTCCGGACGTCGTGGTATTTATCAGATAGTAAATCAATCAAGGGTTCAACTGCACGGGCATCTCTTATTTGACCGAGGGCATCCGCGGCAGAGCGCCGGACGTTGGAAGCTTTATCAGATAGCGAGGCAATCAAGGGTTCAACTGCACGGGCATCTCCTATTTTACCGAGGGCTTCTGCGACAGAGTACCGGACCCAGGAATATTCATCGGATAGTAAATCAATCAAGGGTTCAATTGCACGGACATCTCTAATTTCACCGAGGGCATCTGCGGCAGAGCGCCGGATGCTGGGGTTTTTATCAGATAGCGAGGTAAGCAAGGGCTCAACTGCACGGGCATCACCTATTTTATCGAGGGCATCTGCGGCAGAGCGCCGGACGTTGGAAGCTTTATCAGATAGCGAGGTAAGCAAGGGCTCAAATGCAGGTTTTCCTATTTTACCGAGGGCTCCTGCGGCAGAAGATTTGTCTGCTAGATTTCCGTTTTTAACAACATCAAGTAAGCGATTAATCTGTTCCATTTGATCCCCCTGCAAAACCCTTGTTTTTATATTGTCAGTTTATTATAAAAAGCAAATTTGTTTGCGTCAACTCCTTTTACCGCATGAATCTCCATTTGAATATCATGAATTAGGAATTAGGATTGAGGATTTAGGATTTAGGATTTAGGATTGAAAACAAATAATAAGTAGAGTGTGTAGAGTGAGGGGAATCCTTTATTTTCAGATGTTTGGCAGTGTGGATGTGTAACCAACCCTCCAGACTTCTGTCTTCTGTCTTCTGTCTTCTGACTCCTGTCTTCTGACTTCTGTCTCCTGACTTCTGCCTTCTGGCTTCTGTCTTCTGTCTTCTGTCTTCTGTCTTCTGACTTCTGTCTTCTGACTTCTGTCTCCTGACTTCTGCCTTCTGGCTTCTGCTAACCCTCCAACCTTCCAACCCTCCATTCATCTGCCTTTCTCCACTTGACCCCTTTGCTTATTAGTTCTAAGTTTTGAAAAAAGATACCAAGAGAACCACTTGACCTCTTGAATCCTCGAATCCTTGACTCCTTGAACCCTTCTCTTTTCGACTCCTCGAATCCTTTCTTCTCCGACTCCTCGAATCCTCGAATCCTTCGCTTTTCGAATCCTTTTCTTATTATTGCCCTACTCACTGACCCCTGATGGCATATCCGGTCAGCTTCAGTCGTTGGTTAGCCGGTTTTGGCTACCGTTAAGCATTCATCGGATGGTATTTGTTAGCGCCGCGCTTCCTCAAACCGCGGAAATCCCATTGCTTGCGCTATGGTTCCGATCTGTTTCCACCACGATCCTTCCTCACGATCATGTCCCATCCACCAAAGCCAAAGGGAGGCCCATTGTGGCATACGATAGCCCGCAAGACGCTGGGCACGGATAATCCGCATCCAATCGGCATTGCGAGGGTCGGCATCGATCATAAGAGTCCCGTTCTTATCCTTCGGTACCCTCTCCTTCAGAAAAACCATCGCGTCATCAAGCCACTGCAACACATCCTTCCATTCGCCATCGTCGATTACGCCCTTCTCTCGCGCCTTCGCCATGAAGCGAATCGTATCGGGTTCATCAATCTCGTGGTCGTAGCGACCGAGAACGGCTTGTAGCTCGTTCACTGGGGTGTTGGCTAGCGCTGCCATGAATTCCTCCTTAACCAAGATTTCGAGCCCGGCTAACGCCAGCGTCAGTGGGAGTGGCCCGACAGGGCCGCGATCCGCTGCACGCAGTAGTTGGACAAAGTTTTCGCTTTTTCTTAATCATTCAAATGACTGCAATAATCCTTCATTTTTTCATGACAAAACCACCCATTTGTGAATGGTCTTGTCTGACAAGCCACAGTTTTCTAAATAGTGAACAAATTCCTCTGCAGTTAGGTGTTTAATTCGGCGGCCAAGGATTTGTCCAGTTGCATTTTTGAACACTTGTATGTCTGTCTCTGATAGAGAATATAGTTCGCGATCAAGTTGAGGCACTTTTCTGGTTCTGAAAAATGAATGTGGTTGTTTCTCAGCACCCTCTCCACAGGCAACACGAATGCCATGAACAAACTGTGCGCCATCATAAATCTCATCGGTTCCGACTCCTGTGTGATAGTTTGCGAAACGCCTTTTGAGTGCTTCAAGCAACTTGATTTCCAGCTTTTTGTTAAGTATGAAGTCATCAGTACCAACTTTGGTATACTCCACCTTCCCTATTTTGTATAGCCCCTTGTACTTACCTTCCGGCAAATAAGCCAAGTACACATAACCGGGGTCATGGCCATGTCCATTACGCTCTTTTGCAGTCTTGTGTGCAAGATATGGAACGCCATCTTTTACACCGCAATAAATTCTGCCTCCATTTTCGACCGTTTTGAAAACGAGTTTTGGTTTTACACTCTTCTGCATCATTGTCGTCCCTTTCATGTTAGTTTAGGGCTTATTTGCCGCCATGGCATAACTTTAGACACTCCTCACAGATCGGTCTACCGAGTTTACTGACCTCTTTTCTGAAATTTGCTGGATTGACTCCCCGCTTTAGAAGAAGCCATGGGGTATTCCCCTGCCTTCCGGTCCCACTTTTGACCATACTCGGTCTACAGATACGAATACCGTATTTTTCATCAGTCCAGAAGATATGTACCTTTCCGCCTGGTTCGTCGATGACAATCAAATCGCCATTCCTATACATTGACTCCGACATTGTTACCACCATATTCTTTGACTAACGCTCCGCAAACCGGCTGGCAATGAAGCGCAGCGAAATTGCCGTCCGGTGTAGTGCCTTGTTAGGTCTTATCGTTTTCATGCTTCTATCCCGATAAGCACGAGTGGAACTGCGGGAACACCTCGGCCTTGGCGAACAACATTGTAAAATTCACCTTCATAGTACGCGACCCCAGAACTCATTTGACTCTGAAGAGATTTCATTGGAAGAATTTCGATTCCCACATCAATACGATCGCCCACGTAGAAGGCAAGGTGCTTGACAAAGAGGTCGTAAGCAACGAAGGCATATTTGCCAAACTGAACTTCAACGGCAACACGATCTTTAACAAAATCCGTCTGGTTGTAGCTGAAAATTGGGGTCTCCCCAGCGGCTTCTATTTCCAGTTTCTGTTCGTCTGATGACATAGTAAGAGTTTTACGGATCAGCTTTTCGCTCTTTGTAACCCAGTAGCTTACTCGACTCTCTTCCCAAGATTTATTCCGAAGCAGACGATTGAATTCAGCATTCATGTCGATGGGGCTGAATAGAACCCTGCCCTTCATAGTTTTTTCTTTGGACACTTTTGTTCGGCATTTTTCGGCATCCACTGTAGCAATGACGGCTTGAATTTCTTTCCAAAGGTTTGGCTTGTGAACCAGAAGGAATTCAAGTCCATTTAAATGTGAATATGTCTCAGCGATCTTCATTAGCCTTCCTCTTCATATTTTGCGCTTTTTTCAAGTAATCTCATTTGCTCAGATTTCTTCTTATCCCAGGGAGCCATTGTAAGGCTGTTACCGGCTTCCACGGGGTCATAAACGGGCTTGTCCATAGGTCGGGTTCTTAATGTTCCGTCGATCTCTTGTTGAATTCGTTCTCGTGCAAGTTCAGTATATTTCCGGACGGTCTCTGCACCAACTCCCCGACGCCCATGCCGAACAGCGGCGATAATTGATGTGCCTGTTCCAAGGAATGGATCCAACACCCAATCTCCCTCATTTGTAAGAGAAAGCACTAAGCGTTCAATCAGTTCAACAGGAAATTGACACGGATGCTCTGTTTTCTCGACATGGTTGCTTTTTACATTCGGAATTATCCACAAGTCCCCGGGGTTTTTCCCGAGCGGGTTGCACGAATACTGTCCGGCTTTCGGACCTTTGAAATACTTTTTCCCAGGGTATTTTTGGGGTATACGCACGGGATCGAGATTAAATACGTAATCATCTGATTTCGTGAACCAAATAATTGTTTCGTAGCGACCGGAGAATCGGCGACTGCAATGAAGTCCGTGCTCGAAATGCCAGATAATTCGATTGCGCATCCTTAGCCCTAGTCCTGAAAAAATTGGATAGAGAGCAGTGTCCAAAGGGATAATTGCTCCTTTATCGACGTAATTACCAACCTGCCAGCAAATGCTACCTTTGGGTGATAAGGCGCGTACACACTCGGCGATGACTTGGGCTTGCTGTTGAAGATACAAATCAAGATGAAGTTTCTTTTCGTATTCTTTGCCGATGTTGTAAGGGGGTGATGTGACAACAAGTTGGATTGACTCATCCGGTATTGATTTCAAAAGATCAAGGCAGTCGCCGAGGTAGACAACGATGGACTCAGACGAGGAAAACATTTCTGAGATATTATGATTCCGACTGAATAGATTTTGTGTATTTGCCTTCATTTTCTTCTCTCAACATCATCGTTCTTGTTATACCTAACGATCAAGCTTAACCGGCTGGCAATGGAGCGCAGCGGAATTGCCAGTCCGAGTTGATTCGGTTGTTAGGCAATCATTTATTTTTTAATCGTTCAATCTCCTGTAATATCTCACCAATTACTTCTTTGTTCATTATTACTTTCTTAATTATATTTCTCCAATGCGTATGAATTTGTTTTTGTATTTAAAATCAGCAGTGGTATCAACCTCTGCTAGTCCTGATTTTAGTAAGTGGGCGTTAATGAAAGTTTTATTCTTTAAATATAAATAGCAAAGCAGGTTGTTATGTTCATCATATTTTTGGTTGTCAAATTTCATAAAAACCTTTTGTCCTTTGACCTTCTCATTTAAAAATGCGATAGCTTCTTCATTAACGATTTTTTTATCTTTTACGCCAAGCAACCGAATCACTAAATCGTTGTTAAGTCTTAACAAGACAGGGCTGATAATTTCTTTTACTGAATAATATTCTTCTCGTTCTGCGCTATTTTGATCAATCTTTGAGCCAAACTGGAGTTTCTTTGGGTCTATCTTCTTGTCTAATTTATGCGGGTCCTTGAAAATATAAGGCAAGTTATCGATTTGCTGTTTTAAATCAGTTTTTACGTAGTCCTTTAAAAATATATATTCCGTCCCTTCAAGGTCTCGCTGCTTTACATTTAGTTTTTCTTTTATTTTCGAAATAAATTCAATGTTGATTTCATAACCAACCGAATTTCGTTTTAAATTTCGTGCTGCAAGAGAAGTGGTTCCGCTTCCAAGGAACGGATCTAATACAGTGTCCCATACGAAGGCAAACATTTTGATCAGTCTTGCGGGCAATTCTTCGGGAAACATGGCGAGATGCCTGTCTTGTTTTACGCCTGCAAAGTTCCAATGGCCGGAAAAGTAAGTGTTCCATTCTTCTTTGGTCATTGCAGATAAATGCTTCTGCTCGATAGTCGGTTTAGGTGAATTACCTCTTTTTTTGAATAGCAGGATAAATTCGTAGTCAATCTTCAAAATTCCATTCCGAGGGTAGGGAAAACTTCCCATTATTGTAGCACCACCTGTTGTGTTTGTTGTTGTAACTTTCTGCCAGATAATTGCGCCCATATAGTCAAAACCAATAGTTTCACAGAATTTAATAATTTCTGTCCTGATGGGAATGACTTTATATCGCCCGTAGTAAACAGAACGGGCAAACTGGTCACCAATATTGATACAAAGTCGGCAACCATCATGCAACACACGATGGCATTCCTTCCAAACAAGATTTAAATTGTTTATGTAGCTTTCATAGCTTTCATGAAATCCAATCTGGTCATCACTGCCATAATCTTTCAATTGCCAATATGGTGGAGATGTGATTATTAGGTGAACTGATTTGTCAGATAAAAGGTTCATCTGCCTGCTATCACCATTTATTATTCTATGAGTGGTTTTCAATTTATAACTCCGTTGTCAGCGTTTCCA
>Ga0116190_1002763_pt1 | contig 13674 bp, 8 predicted proteins | sample AD_JPNTR4_MetaG_FD_89808 | JGI IMG/M metagenome (GOLD analysis project Ga0116190, IMG submission 89808) | Active sludge microbial communities of municipal wastewater-treating anaerobic digesters from Japan - AD_JPNTR4_MetaG | ecosystem: Engineered > Bioreactor > Anaerobic > Digestate | place...
AACAATTACAAAACAAGATAGAAAAGAGCTCGAATTGGAAAAAAGTTGGGAATATACAGTTAAAAAAATATTAAAAAGCAATGATAATAATATTTTGTTGGAATTTACCGCTACTATTGATTTAGGCAATCAAAATATTAGGCAAAAATATGAAGACAAGATTATTTTTCAGTATGATTTAAAGCAATTTAGGCTAGATAAATATTCAAAAGAAATAGAGGTTTTACAGGCAGATTTAGAAGCAATAGATAGAGCATTGCAAGCAGTTATTTTAAGCCAATATCGTCGGAAGATAGCAGAAAAATATAAATTGCATTTAAAGCCAGTTATTCTTTTTAAATCAAAGAGTATAAAAGAATCAAAGGAAAATTATGAAGAGTTTTTGACAAAAATTAAAAATTTAAAAATTCAAGATATTCAAGAAATAGAATCGCGAACAGAAGGAACAGACTTAGAAAAAGCATTTAATTATTTTAGAAAAGAAAATATAACTTTTGAAAACTTAATTAAAGAGTTGCAAGAAGATTTTTCAAAAGAAAAAGTGATGCTTTTGGATTCAGAAAATATTGATGAAGAAAAACAATTAAAATTAAATTCATTAGAAAATAAAAATAATGAAATAAGGGCAATTTTTGCGGTAAATATGCTAAACGAAGGATGGGATGTACTTAATTTATTTGACATTGTCCGATTGTATGATACGCGCGACGGAAAATGGGTTCACGGCAAATACAAGCCGGGCAATACGACAATGGGAGAGGCGCAACTTATTGGCAGAGGAGCAAGATATTTTCCGTTTCAGTTGGATGAAACAGAGGATAAATATAAAAGGAAGTTTGATGAAGACATTGAGAGCGAGTTGCGAATTGTAGAAACATTACACTATCATAGCGCGCACAATCCTAAATATATTGACGAAATAAAAAGCGCTCTTACGGAAATGGGAATTATGTCAGAAAAATATGTTCAGAAAGATTTATTTATTAAGGATTCTTTTAAAAAGACTGACTTTTGGAAAAATGGTGTAGTTTTTATAAATGATAGGGTGCCGAACCTAAGAACAGAAATTTTTAGTTTAGATGATACAGGAATTGAGCGTACTTACTCATATAAACTGAGAACCGGCGAACTTAGAGAAGATGTTATTTTGGGGGAAGAGGGGGCATTAAAGTCTAAAAAAAATGTGGAGCAAAGTAAAATAAAATATAAACTTTCTGACTTTGGAGAGAATATAATTAGAGGTGCATTAGATAAATTAGATAAATTTGAGTTCTATAAATTTGAAACATTAAAAAAATATTTTCCACACATTAAATCAGTTAGAGAATTTATTTCCTCTTCTAATTATTTGGGCGGGGTGGAGATAGACATTTCAGGCCCAAAGGACAAATTAAATAAACTAACGCCAATCGAGAAATTGGACGTGGTTTTATTTGTAGTTAAAAACATATCGGAAAAAGTGAAAGTTAACACTTCAGAATTTAGGGGTTCCCCTCTATTTAAAGCCAGAATGTTGCAACAGGTTTTTAAAGATAAAAAAATTAAAATAGATATTGACGAAGTTGAAAATAAAGAATTGAAAGATGTTAATTTAACTGAAAAAGATTGGTATGCCCAAAATGAATTTTATGGCACAGATGAAGAGCAGAGTTTTATTAAGTTTATAGATGAGTTTATTAACAAATTAAGACAGAAGTACTCTGATATTGCTTTATTGCGAAATGAGAAGTTCTTTCAACTTTTTGATTTTACCCAAGGCCAGGCATTTGAGCCTGACTTTGTTATGCTTCTTAAAAAGAGAAATCATGCGATAAGTATTTATCAGGTTTTTATTGAGCCCAAAGGCGATCAATTTAAAGATAAACAAGGGAGATTTAAAAATTCTAAAGAAGGATGGAAGCAAGATTTTTTGCTTACATTAGAAAATAAGGCAGAGATAGATTTGAAGTTAGAAAACAAATATTTTAAACTTATAGGTTTGCCTTTTTATAACGAGAAATTAAAGAAAGAATTTGAAGAAGCCATAGAAAACAAATTATTATAAAATAAAATTGCTGTAAAAATAGCAACTATGCTTGTTGAGAAAATAATAACCACCAAACTAATTTAAAAATTTTCAGAAAGTGGGTATAAATATTAAATAATAACATTCTGGCGGACCTTTTAAAATTATTAAAGAAGAATCCTCATCACATACATTTAAGCTTGTTCCACCCAGTATTTATTGATTTTTTACTAATTATATGATAAAATAAACTTATTAATTAATTCTAAATTAGAAAGATATGAAAAAAGACATTCATCCAAAATATTATCCTCAATGTAAAGTAAAATGTGCCTGTGGTAATAGCTTTACCATCGGATCTACTAAAGAAGAAATGGAAATAGAAATTTGTTCTCAATGCCACCCCTTTTATACTGGTAAATCAAAATATATTGATGCTGAAGGTAGAGTAAAAAAGTTTGAAACGCGTCGAGAAAAAAGTAAACTTTTAAAAAGCACACAGCCAAAAAAAGAAAGGAAAAGAAATAAAAAATAAAAAATATTATGGAGGCAGAGCAAGAAGAAAAACTAAATAATTTGTTACAAGAGAAAGAAGAAATTATATCCAAGCTCTCCCAACCAACTATTATTCACGATAAAGAAGAATATACTCTGCTTTCTCAAAGATTAAAAGAAATTGACAGAATTTTATATCCCCTAGAAGAGCTTAAAAAAATAGAAAAACATATTACTGAAGATCAATATTTAATTAGCAATGAAACTGATGAAGAACTAATAAAAGCAGCTCAAGAAGACTTAGAAAAGGCGTTAATTAAAAAACAAGACATCCTCAGAACATTAGAAAATTTGGAATCCAATAAAGATGGGGAGCAACAAAATATTAAAGATATTATCTTAGAAATAAGGGCGGGCACCGGTGGAGAAGAAGCAGCTTTGTTTGCAGCTGATCTTTTTAAAATGTATTCAAAATATTGCGAGAAAAAAAATTGAACTATAAATGTTTTAGACTCTAATATTACAGACAAGGGTGGTTATAAAGAAATTGTCGCTGAAATTAGCGGCAAAGATGTTTATCAAAAATTAAAAAACGAAGCTGGTGTTCATCGAGTTCAAAGGATTCCTGAAACAGAAAAGGCTGGTAGAATTCATACTTCTACAGCCACTGTTGCTGTTTTACCAAAGTCAAGTTTAAATGAGGTTAAAATAAAGCCCGATGAAATAGAGGTAGACTTTTATCGCTCTTCAGGACACGGAGGCCAAAACATACAAAAAGTAGAAACAGCTGTTCGAATTAAGCATAAACCAACAGGCATCGTTGTTCAATGCCAAAACGAAAGATTTCAGCATCAAAACCGCGAAAAAGCTATGATAATCTTACAAGCTAAAATTTGAGAGATGGAACAAGAAAAAACCACTGGTAATATTGAATCGCAAAGAAAAGAGCAAGTAAAACAAGCAAAAAGAGCAGAAAAAATTCGTACTTATAACTATCCCCAAAATAGGGTTACTGACCATAGATTAAATCAAAGTTGATACAATTTGGATAAAATAATGGCAGGGGATTTGGATATCATTATTGAGGAAGAAGAGTAAAATTAAAGTCAAGGACAACGCGCCACAGATCCCAGATATTGTATATGATTAAGCTCAATTTGCTCTCAGAGGTTCAAAATAGCGCTATGAAACTAAAGTCTTGCTTTTTTATTAAATTTGTGATAAAATATTTGTTATCTAATAAACAATAATAAAAATCTAAATAAATAAGATGGAAACACAAGTTGACCAGAAAAAAATTCAAGAAATGCTTCAATGTGGCCTCCAATATGGCCATCCCAAATCGCGTAGTCATCCGAAAGCTAATCCTTTTATTATTAGCACAAAAAATAATGTTGAGATTATTAATTTAGAAATTACCTATTTTAAATTGCAAGAAGCTATCGAAAAGATGCGCAAAGTAATAAATTCAAAAGGTTTAATTTTATTTGTACCTTCATTCCCAACAAATATTCCTCTAATTCAAAATCTGGCGAAGTTATTAAACCAACCTTACATTTCAGAAAAATGGATAGGCGGCCTTTTAACTAACTTCAAAACAATAACAGAAAGAATAAAATACTATGAAGAACTAAAACAAAAAAGTTTAAAAAAAGAATTAGATAAATATACTAAAAAAGAGAAAATGAAGTTAGAGCTCCAGCTTCAAGATTTAGAAAATAAATTTGAAGGACTTGTTAACCTTAGTCGCAAACCCGATTTGCTTTTTATTGTTGATCCACAATATAACAAAACGGCAGTCAACGAAGCAATACAAAGCAAAATTCCCATCATTGCTATCTTAGATAATGACGATGATCCAACACCAATTCATTATCCCATTCCCGCCAATGATAGTTCTATTTCCTCTGTTAAGTGGATAGTTGAAGAAATCAAGAATAACCTTCTGCCTTCTCAAAACAAAGAAAATAACGAACAACAAACGACTACTTTAACAAATTAAATTTATATAATATGGCACAAATAGATCTAATTAAAACATTACGAGAAGAAACCGGTGCTGGTGTAATGGATTGTCAAAAAGCTCTTTCTAAATCTAATAATGATATTACCAAAGCAAAAGAAATATTAAAAGAAGAGGGCTTACTTAAAGCTGACCAAAAAGCATCAAGAGAAACTAAGGCAGGTGTTATCTCTGGATTCCTAAATGAAAATCAAAAAATTGGTGCCTTATTAGAATTAAGGTGTGAAACTGATTTTGTGGCTCAAAACGAAGAGTTTATTAATTTGGCTAATAATTTAGTAAAACAAGTAGCCCAGGAAAATCCAAAAGATTTAGAAAGCTTCTTATCACAAAATTATATAGAAGATAAAAATGAAACTGTAGATCATATCACAAAAGGTGCAACTGCTAAATTTGGAGAAAAGATTGTTATTGAAAAATTTATACGATGAGAAACAACAGGGATACTGACGTTATATATTCATCATGGTAACAGAGTGGGCACTTTAGTCGAACTTGAAATCAGCAATATGGCAGAAGAATATAAACAATTAGGAAAAGATTTAGCTATGCAAGTTGCCGCAATGAATCCTTTATATTTAGCTCCAGAAAATATCCCCGAAGAAAAAATTGAAGCAATGAAGCAAGAATATTTGCAAGAAATTGATCAAAATAAACCTTTAGAAGTGAGAAATAAAATTCTTGAAGGCAAACTTTCTAAAAAATTCGAAGAAATTTGTTTATTAAAACAAAAATTCATTAAAAATGACGAGATTACAGTAGAACAGTATGTTAAAAATTTTGGAAAAAATGTCAAAATTGGAAGATTTATTAGATTTCAAGCTTAATATTTCATTAAACTATGTTTAACTTTTTTTCTCTTATTTTAGTTATTATAGGCATCATTGGACTTCTTTATTTAAGGCGGCGTTATCATCAAGAATTACAAAGTATTCAAAATAGTAGCAATTCTATAATTTTAGAAAAAATCAAAAATAAATGGCAAGGATTAGATATTGAAAAGAAGATAGAGCAATTAGAATCTGCCGCTAAAAAATTTTTAGAGAAAGCATTACGACGTCTTCATGTCCTGACCTTACGAGTAGATAATACTATAAATCAATGAATAAGCAAACTGAAAGAAAAAGAGGCTGTTATTTCTGAAAAAAAACAAAATTTATGACCTCGAGACGCTCAAATATGAAATTTAGCCAAACACAAAGATAATAAGAAAAATAAAAGTTTTGATCAAGAAGAGAAAATACTAATGAAACGACTAACTAATAATCCGGATAACTTAGAAAACTATAAAAATTTGGCGAGGTTTTATTTAAATAATGGTGAGTATAAAAATTGTCGACAAATTCTCATTGAAGCTTGAAAGCGAGATAAAGATGATAAAATTATTAGCGACTTATTAGTAGCTCTCAATGAAAAAGAAAATGAAGATGAAAATATTAAATAAATGCACCTTAAATATTATTAGCAACATATAGTATCTGACGAGTGAGCTATAGTACCGTCCTAGCTCAATGGGCTGAAAAACAACAATTTGCTTGCCAGCGAGTAAATAACAAAAATAGGCGAATGAAAATTCGCCAGTAGAAAAAAGATATTTACTCCGGAAGAGCGTCCACGAAGTGTTCTCGTAACAAAAATTGAGTACTTTACATAACAAATAGTTATCTGAAGAATGAGTTATAGCGCCGTCCTAGCTCAATGGTAGAGCAATAGTTTTGTAAACTATAGGTTGTCGGTTCAAGTCCGACGGACGGCTCAAGGGTAATCTAAGTTTTGTTGAAATAAACTATAAAATCAGTCCAATTTCAAGATTACCGCCTAAGGGGCAGATGGTGGAGTAGTCAATCACAACAGACTGTAAATCTGTCGGCTTCGGCCTTCGTAGGTGCAAATCCTACTCTGCCCACCTAAGTAATAATAATTATTAGAAAACCCCAAATAAATATTTTATTGATTATATTATTGCTAAATTAATTATGAGGGCTGATAAAATAAAATACTAACATACATTAATTATAGCAAGAATATGCTTACTAAATATTTATTTTAGGCATGCCAGAGTGGCTCAGTGGTAGAGCACGTCATTGGTAATGACGCGGTCGTGGGTCCGATTCCCACCTCTGGCTCAGCTTCGCAACTGTTAGCAATTTGTTATTAACAGTTAACAAGCTTATTAATTTAATAAAAATAGCGTGGATCTGCGTATATCAACGTAGAACTCTACGTTAATCAGCTTTTTAAAATGAAAAAAGAAAATTTAGTTAAATTACAGTGTAGCGCTTGTAAACATATAAATTATTACACGCGCAAAAATAAAAAAACAACGCCAAAAAAATTGGAGCTCAAAAAGCATTGCTCATATTGCAAAAAACATACCCTACACAAAGAAGTTAAATAAAACCAGCTCAATTTATTGGACAAAATATTGATAATCGTATGAGATTATTATAATGAACAATATATCTAAATTATCTTTTGGTATAGCTTGAGATTTTGATGGCACAATAGTAAAAAGCCAGAAAGAAGCTCACGCTCCAATAGAAGCTCAGATTTTAAATAGTTTGGGTATACCTATTACCAAAGAACAAATTTGTATAAACTATTCCGGAGTAAAAACAAGAGAATTTTTCCAAATATTAATAAAACAATATAAAATTAAAGCCGATGTTGATGAACTCGTTAATAGCAAATGAAGGTTAATGATAAAACTGGCTCAAAATAAAAGTTGAACATTTGTGCCAGGAGTTAAAAAATTTATAAAAGAGGCCTCCGAAGCAGGTATACAGCAGGTAATCGGTACGGCTTCAAAAAAGAAATATGTCGAAATAATATTAAAAAGATACAAATTATATCAATACTTCTCTCATATTGTTAGTGGCGATGATGTTAAAAGGGGTAAACCAGACCCAGAAACTTGACTTCAATGCGCCAAATTATTAAATTTACCGCCAAACAAAATTATAGTAATAGAAGATGGGATAGCCGGAATAAAAGCAGCCAAAAAGGCTGGTATGCCCAATATTTTGATTAGCTCTCAAAAAACAAGAAAGGCCAATATTTGCATCCAAAATTTTAAACAACTAAGTATCTCGGATTTAAAAACTCTAAAACTCACTCCCTAGGTATTAAAACCTAAGGGTTTTCTTTTTTATTAAAATATGCTATAATAACTGTATCCCCAATTATTAAATGTGAACAGTCAATTGCCAATAATTATAAGGGGTATAGTTCAATGGCAGAATAGCGGTCTCCAAAACCGTTGATCTCCGTTCGAGTCGGAGTACCCCTGCACTTAGCTTAAAATTATTGAATAGCTAAGCAGCCTATCAATTTAAGATTAAAAGCATAAAAACAATTAAATATGAAACAAAATCAGATTAATATATTATGAATTACTATTATAATAATCATACTTGTAATTAGCTCGGGGTTTGTTATTAGAAACAAACAATCCCAAAACCAACCTAAAAAAAGTCAAGAAACAAATAAAATAATAGGACAAACGAGTTTGGTACCCGAAGATAAAATAGTTACCATAGATAATAATGAAGATAATTATGATCGAACTTTTATTTTCAAGCGGTCTCAAGAAATTATTGATGGAAAAACATTCAAAACAATTTCTGGCTGAGTTAATCCGCAAAAAATTGATTTAGAGCCAGACAAAAACAAAATTACCTTTGATGTCTTTCCCTATGATGGAGGAATTCGCTGCGGCCTAATGGAACTCACTGTAAACGGATTAGCTAACAATACCTTTGTCAAAAATAATGACAAAATAGAACAAATAACACCTAATGATATCAAAACCCTGTCGAATAATAAACTCATAGCTACCAAAATATTTTATGAAACTGAAAAAATAAGTTTCTGAAATAAAATTTGAAATTACTTAAAAATTAATAACGCTCATGCAAGATGCTACTGATTTGAAACAATAAAAGCTGAGAAAATTTATTTTTCGATACCTAATGCTCAAAACGAGCAAACTATAAAAGTGGATAAGTTATATGTAGATAGAGAAATACCTGTAATGATAGCATTCCCCCAAATAAACCAAGGGCTTAATCTATATTTAGCGAAATTTGAAGAAAAATATAAGCCTCTTATATCCCAGCGGCCATTTCTTATCGCTGTTAATAGGGGAGCGGAATCTTATTTACAATTTAACAACGGGCAAACAATTTATAGCGCCAATACTCCTCCTTCTCACTATTATAATTATTTAGCTGTACCATTTAATTTATTTAAAAATTATGAGATTACTGGAAATTTTCTTTGCTCAGAATTCGACAATCCTTGCATATTTAATATTACTAAATTTGGTACCAACATTAACGCCGATTTAAACAACAATCAAGTTAATGTGCCTTTTGAATACACCTTTGATTGAGTTGACAAAGCAGAAAAAATAAATGATAGCACTTCAGATTATTGTCAAGATTATAATAATTTTATAGTAATCTCTAATGAGATATCTGATCAAGACACAGGTGCGCCTGATAAAATTGTTATTGATGTGTCCAAATATCTCAATGCTTATCCCGATTTAGTTAATGGAACAATTAATGGCCGTCTCTATTTAAGGGGCGAGCTTCAATGCAACCTTAAAAATGTAAATAATATTCAGGACTGAGTTTGTGTTGTAAAACCTACAACCCTTACAATTAATAATGACTAAAATAATATTATGCCAAAAACAACTCTTATATGAGTTAGCGTAGCTTTATTAATTATCCTGGATTTTTTTGCTGCTATAAAATATGGGCATATTTCTCTCCTTAAAAACAGTTGCCGCGATCTTTCACGACGCAAGCTGCTGCAATACAACTAGCATCAATATTTAGCGATGATGTTGAGCTATTTTTTCTGATTTACATAGATGCAAAAAAGAAACTATAGATGAAATAAAATGCAGCGTCTTTGAGGGTTAAAATAGTAAGATTTATTCTTCTTATTTGGGCATGGATAAATTAAACCCCACTCAATAAATATCTCAGGCCTTTCTATAATCCCTAATCTAATCTTAATAAATAGGTTTTAGCGTCAAAAATATTATGGTAGAACAAGACAAAAAAAATATTTTAATGATAATTGATAGCAATGCTTTAATTCACCGTGCTTATCACGCCTTGCCTGAGCTACACGATTCTTCTGGCACACTTACTAATGCTGCTTACGGATTTTTTTTAATATTATTTAAGGCCATTGAGGAATTAAATCCTAAATATATTATCGCTACTTTTGACGTCGCTGCACCAACTTTCAGGCATAAAATGTTTGAGGAATATAAAGCTACAAGAATCAAATCTCCCGACAATTTATATTCGCAAATTCCTATTGTTAAGGAAATTTTAACTTGCATAAATATTCCCATTTTAGAAGCTCCAGGGTATGAAGCCGACGATATTATAGCTACTCTTGCAAAACAATTAGGGCAAGATAAGAATTTAGATATTATTATTGTGACTGGAGATTTAGATACTCTACAGCTTATTTCTGATAATATAAAAGTTTGAACATTAAAAACTGGCATTTCTAATAGTATTATTTATGACTTAGAAACATTTCAAAAAAAATATGAAATTTCACCTCAACAATTCGCGGATTATAAAGGATTAAAAGGCGATCCGTCAGATAACATTCCAGGAGTTAGTGGTATTGGTGATAAAACCGCCATTGCTTTGCTTAAAAAGCACCAAAATATAGAAAAACTCATAGAAGACGCCGAAAAAATAATTAATGACCCACTTATTCCCCAGAAAGACAAAAAAATATACAAAAAAATTTGAGAGCAAAAAGACGAAGCGCTTTTTAGCAAACAATTAGCCCTAATTAACAGAGAGGTTCCGATCTCTATCCAATTAAATGATTGCACTTTTCAAATCAAAAACAATGAAAAACTAAAAGATATTTTTAAAAAATATGGATTTTATTCTCTAATAAAAAAATTGGAAATAAATGAGCCAAAAATTCAAAAAAATATAGCGGCGTCGCCGCCCGAACCTATTGCTATCACTAAATTAGAACAACTAAATGATTATTTTATTATTGACACAAAAAACATTTATCTGCTCTTAGATTATAAGGGACGCAAATATCAAGAAAGAGAAATAAATAAACTACTTCTTGGATTTTTTGCCCATGGACAATTTAGAATGTTTACCTTTGACAAAACAACTTTGCAAAATGAGCAAATTCAACAGTCACTCAAAAATTTCTTACGGAATAAAAATTTAATTACTTTCGAGGCCAAAATCTTTTATGAAGAATACCCTCTCATATTCAACCAATATGATTTTGAAGATATAAAAATTTTGGCTTGATTATTAAACCCAGACAAAAAGGACTATACCTTAGATAATATTGCTAAACAATATTATCCTCATCAATCAACTTTTTATCAATTTTATAATAATTTTGAAATCGAGGATTTTTGCTTTATTTTACCAGAAATTTATGATAATTTACAAAATAAAATAAGAACTCAAAACCTAAATAGAGTTTGAGAAAAAATTGAGAAACCGCTTATAAAAGTTTTAAGCGCCATGGAAGTAAATGGCATACAAATTGATTTAGATTATTTAACTCAACTGGAAGAACAAATTAAACCTCGAATTAAAAATCTTGAAAAGGAAATCTATCAACTTGCCCAAGAAGAATTCAATATTAATTCTCCAAAACAACTATCGGCAATTCTTTTTGATAAGCTAAAACTATCTCCTAAAAGTCTCTCAAAAACACCAGCAAAAAATATCTCCACAGGTAGCGAGGAATTGAAAAAACTCTCCAAAGCGCACCCAATTATAGAAAAAATTATCTCTTATCGAGAACTCACTAAATTAATCAATTCTTTTCTAAATACACTGCCGAGTTTTGTTAATCCTAAAACTGGGAGAATTCATGCTCTTTGAAATCAAACTGGTACAGCAACGGGTCGGCTTTCTTCAGATTCACCTAACTTGCAAAACATTCCCATAAAAGGTGAATATGGACTTTTGGTTAGAAATTGCTTTGTGGCTCAAGAGGGTTATTCGTTCTTATCATTTGATTATTCGCAGATGGAGTTAAGAATTGCTGCCGCACTTTCGAATGATCAAGAAATGCTTAAAGGCTTCAAAGAGAACCGAGATTTTCATCGTTACACTGCCAGCTTAATTTTTGATGTCCCCTACGATAAGGTTGATGATAATTTAAGAAATAGAGCAAAAGCTCTAAATTTTGGCATTATTTATGGTATGGGGGCTCGTTCTTTTTCAGAAACTGCTCAAATTTCTCAAGAAGAAGCAAAAAAATATATTAATGATTACTTTACTCATTATGCCGAGTTGAAAAAATTTATTGAAAACTTGAAAGAACAAGCAAAAATTAATGGCTTTAGTGAAACTTATTTTGGCCGCAAAAGATTTCTACCTTTTATTGGCGCTAATTCTCGTGAAGGTAAAAACGAGGAACGTATAGCTATTAATATGCCCTTACAAGGATTGGCTTCCGATCTTCTCAAAATAGCAATGGCCAATATTTTTCAATATTTAGAACAAAACGATCTCTTAAATGATGTAAAATTGGTCGCCCAGATTCATGATGAGTTGTTATTTGAAACAAAATTTGATATAATATCAAAAGTAATACAACCCATTAAACAGCTTTTAGAAAACAATGAGCTTCATATTCCTCTTTTAGTTGGTGTCAAAAAGGGCAACAGCTGAGGAGAAATGCAAGAATGAACTCTCTAACCATTACAAATGCCAATCAAGATAGATTTCAAAAAATTAAGTAACTACATTATGAACATAAATATTAATATTTATATAGCTTAAATTTTTATGATGAGTTTTTGAAACAAATTAATTCACAATATCAAAAATTGGAGGCTACAGTTCGTCCTTGCGCTTCTTATAGTTTCAAGTATCCTAACTTTTTTTGCGTTTTCTCGTTTAAGCTTCAATAAAATATTTACTTTCCTTGTTGTACTAAATAACGCACTAATTATCATCATTTTTATTATTTTTGTAGATTTTATTGATCGAATTTCTAAAATAGAAATGGAAAAAAACCAAGCTAATGGCTTAATCTCTTCTATTGATGACGCCTTTATCGCCTATAATGAAAATTTTGTTATCCTTTTAATAAATCACTCGATGGAATTGCTTTGTAATATTAAAAAAGAGGAAATACAAAATAAAACTATCACGCCCGAATGAGATAATAATCCACGCTATTCGTTGCTAGCAAAAATTATTTTTCCCACCTTAGCACCTACTATTTATCGTCTCACCTCTAGCGATTATCCTTCCAAAGTCGTTATCCAGCTCCACGAACCAAACGAAAGAATCCTTGAAATCACCACCAATCGTGTTTATGATCAATTTAATAAAAATTATATTTTCATTAAAATTATCAAAGACAAAACGCGTGAAGAACAACTTCTTAAACAAAAAACAGACTTCATTACTATAGCTGCCCATCAACTTCGCACCCCAATTACTGGAATAGCTTGAAGTTTGGAGGCACTTAAAGATGAATCAATCGGTCCTTTAAATGATAAACAAAAAGAAGTTCTTAATCTCAGTAGCGGAGCAATTGAGGAAATGAAAAAAACTGTCGAATCTCTGCTTGAAGCTGCCAATATTGAAGAGGGCAAATACGGCTATACTTTTAAATTGGCTAATTTAGAACCCATCGTCGATAGTGTACTTAGCCTTTACGCACCTAAAACTAAAGAAAAAAATATTAAACTCATTTTCTATAGACCTCAGCCTCCGCTACCACCTTTTATTATGGACCCTGATAAAATTAAACTTGTCATTCAGAATTTAGTTGATAATGCCATTAAATATAATGTGCAAAATGGCGAAGTAAAAATCAAGATAGAAAAACTTTCTGATAAACCCTTTATAAAAGTAAGCGTCGAAGACACCGGTATGGGTATTCCTCAAAAAGATTTAGATAAAATATTGTCCAAATTCTATAGATCAGAACCTTCAATAAAGCAAGAAACGCGAGGCATTGGTTTAGGTTTATACATTTGTAAAAATATTGTTCAAAATCACGGTGGTGAAATCTGAGCAGAATCAATAGAAAAACGCGGCTCAACATTTTATTTTACGCTTCCCCTTGATGCCAGCTTAATTCCACCTCAGTACCAAAA
>Ga0116190_1002769_pt1 | contig 13650 bp, 13 predicted proteins | sample AD_JPNTR4_MetaG_FD_89808 | JGI IMG/M metagenome (GOLD analysis project Ga0116190, IMG submission 89808) | Active sludge microbial communities of municipal wastewater-treating anaerobic digesters from Japan - AD_JPNTR4_MetaG | ecosystem: Engineered > Bioreactor > Anaerobic > Digestate | place...
AAGGTTCCCGTGTAACCGCGGGATCGGTCGTATGCGAGCTGGAGGCCAATAGTAGCGCCTCTCTGCCTGGCGACTACTTGCGTTCACTACAGGAGTGGGCTCCCACGCCCGACACCGACGCCGCGGAGAAGAAACTCGCCAGTATACGGGCACCCTTCGACGGAGTAGCGGTGTCAGTCAATGCGAGCGTGGGAAGCTACGTAACGGCAGGCCAACCCGTGATCACGGTGATCGACACATCCTCGCACGTAGTCGATATAGAGATAGATGAGATAGACCTCACTAGGGTTAGCCCAGGCATGGAAGCGACTATAACATTCGACGCCATCCCCGGGCTGAAGCTTCCCGGGAAGGTCGATTCCATCGCCCAAATGGCTGTTCCCAAAGGCGGAATCGTGACCATCCCTGTAAGGGTATCTGTTGATGGATGGCACGAACTGCTCAAGCCCGGGCTAACGGCGAGCGTAAAGATTCTGTCGCGCACTCTTTCTGACGTAGTCAAGATACCGATTCGCTCTTGGATCGATCACGAAGGCGAACCGTCGGCAATAAGGATTGAAGATGATATTCCCATATTCGTCCCTCTCGAACTTGGGTTGTCTGATGGCGAATACACTCATGTTCTCTCTGGCCTCGAGCCTGGCGATATCATCGTACTGGATGCAGTCGCCGTCCAGGAAAAACTGAGGCGCGCAGCGGGGCAAGATCGTTTCATCACCTTTGATGTCCAGCGCATCGACGATTGAAGCAGGGAGGCGGTTTTCGTGGTTGATCTGGAAAACGTGACCAAGATCTACTCTATGGGTTCATTCGAGGTCACAGCTATCCAGGATATCACTCTCAGCATTGCCGATGCCGACTTCGTATCCATAATGGGGCCATCAGGATCTGGCAAATCCACGCTCATGCACGTGCTTGGCTGTCTCGACCGGCCCACCTCAGGCCGGTATCGCCTATGCGGGCAGGATGTGTCACGCCTTGACGATGCAAGCCTGGCCCAAATCCGCAACAAGCGGATCGGATTCGTGTTTCAGCAATTCAACCTGCTTCCACGCGAAACGATCCTCTCAAATGTAGAGGTTCCCCTCATATATGCCGGGGTGAAGGCCAAGGAGAGGCGGCGGATCGCAACGGAAGCTTTGGAGCGAGTAGGCCTTTCTGACCGAATGCGTCACCGCCCTTCTGAGATATCAGGCGGGCAAAAGCAGAGGGCGGCCATAGCGAGAGCACTTGTAAACAATCCTTCCCTTATTCTCGCCGACGAGCCCACGGGGAATCTGGATTCGAAGACTGGCCATGAAATACTGGACATACTATCCCAGCTGAATTCCGAAGGAGCGACGGTAGTCCTTGTAACGCACGACCGCGAGATAGCTGAACGGGCCAATCGAATAGTCCACCTGCGTGACGGGGCAATTGAGCTCGTCGAAGAACTTCGTAAAGGAGGCGGTGCGGATGGGGTTTCTTGAGACAATAGGCCTCGCCTTCCGGAATTTGTGGGCAAACCGTCTTCGCACCATGCTCTCCGCCCTCGGCATCGTAATAGGCGTTGCTTCGGTTATCACCATGATTTCAGTAGGAACCAGCGCCGAGCGGCGCATTGCCTCGGAGATAGCAGGCTTGGGATCGAACATGATCCTTGTAACCCCCAAGATCGGGCGAGGAGCCAAGTCCGCAAGTTCGCCATCTCTCACAATCGAGATGGCTGAGGAGCTGAAGGCCGCGGCGCCTGCGGTGTCTGCCGTATCTCCTGTGGCGCAGATCGAAGGGCAGCTTCGCTGGGCAAGTTCAAGCACAAACACTTCAATCATCGGAATCACCTCGGATTACATGAGGATAGCAAACCAGAGTATTGTCAGGGGAAGAAGTCTAATCCCCGCTGAAGTGGACTCTGCGGCCAAATCCATCATTCTTGGCGCCAAGACTGCCTCTGCTCTGTTCGAAGATGAAGATCCGATAGGCCGCGAGATTGGCGTGGTGGCAGCAGGCCGTCGGTTCGATTTCACGGTGGTGGGCGTGGTAGCCGCCAAAAGCGATATGCTGTTCATGAACTCCGACAGCCAGGCATTCGTCCCAATCACTTGCCTGCTGTACAGGATGATGCCCATCCGCGGAATAAGCATGTACTATTGCCAGGCCCAGTCGCCGGAGATGGCAGGACCGGCAGTTGCCCAAGTCGAAAGATACCTGGCATCCCGCACCGGCAACCCCGGCGCGTTCAACGTAGGTTCACAGGAAGCACTCTTAGATGCAGTGCACCAGGTAACATCCACGATGACTCTGCTTCTCGGAATTATCGCAGGCATCAGTCTGTTGGTAGGCGGAATAGGGATAATGAATACTCTGCTCACATCAGTGGCAGAGCGCACCCGGGAGATCGGGATCAGGAAATCTCTCGGCGCCCGCAATCGTGACATACTCCTTCAATTCCTCGTTGAAGCTCTGGCCCTCAGCCTGATCGGCGGGGCCATAGGCATGATTTTGGGCTGGATGGCAGGGTCAGGCATTTCACGGCTGGCCGGGTGGCCTCCCTCATTCAGCATGACATCTGTGGCGGCAGCTGTGGGTTTCTCTTCTGCTGTAGGGCTGATCTTCGGCATCTTCCCTGCGGTCAAGGCAGCGCAGATGAACCCCGTTGACGCTCTGCGATACGAATGAACGCGTTACGGCAGAACATATTTGGGCGTGGGACCTAAGTGCAATATGGCCTCTTCGATCTATGGAAGGGTTGGCGGAGTCATCGACGGACTTAGTATGAACTGTGCAACTGACTCCGGATCAATACATGGACGCATCGGAGGAGACATATTCGGCGCAGACATAGATCTTGCAGTAGACGAGCTTAGGGGAACAGTCTCAGGCCGCATAGGCGGCGTCATCATCGGAAGGTCCGTGGACGCGAAGTATCATGCTGGGAGCAACGCAAGCCTTTACGGGCGCGTAGGCGGAATCATCGATGGAAACGACATATCTCTCTCAGGCACTGACCGGATAACCGGAAGGTGCGGCGGCAGGATTATCGCATGTTGCATGCCCACCCCGCCGCCATCTTGCTCATCTCAGATTCTCAGTACGTGAACAGAGGCCATACGCCGTTTCCGTCGGGCCCACGATAGATCACAGGGTTCTGTGTATGAGATACCCGCTCTGCCTCCTTCGGCACATAGTACTCGACATAGTCGAATATCTCCTGCGTAGTTATGATTCCATCCCGAACATGGTTGAAACATCCGTCCGCCGGATACGGCACCTGGCCGTACGGCTCCATCCCGCCAGCAAATAACCATGTAAACAGGCCGCCGTTCCATTGGGGTCCTTCGATTGACTGCTCGTTCTTGTCGCACGCTGTAATCACGATCTTGCCCGGTCCCACGATGTTTTTTGCCATGATTTCAAAGCCCGTCGAACGGGTGAATCCCGCGGGCATCGATTGATCCAAAACCTTGAACATTCCGCCTGAGTAGCAAGAATCGAATACGAATACCTTATGTATTGCAGGGATGTATCTGTCCAGATAATCATTTAGCTCATAGTCTGCTATAAGTGAAGTCAGGTATCCATCGTAGTCATGCGGAACGATGTATTCGGTGTTCGTACTTGCATTCTGATATCCGTGGCCCGAAAAGAACATTATGAAAGTGTCTGACGGGACCATCTCGCGCCCCATCGATGCTATCGCACCGAGTATCCCGGCCTTCGTCGCGTCGTAATCGCAGAGCCTCACGGTCCTTGCAACCAGTTTGTTGTCGACGCCAAGCACCTGCGCAATGAGCCCGGCATCGGACGCCGCGTACGTCAGATTAGGCGCCAGGCTCGGATTTCTGTAGGTACTTACTCCTACGGAAAGCAGGTGTAGGGAGCCCATAGGCACCGTGCCGACATATGTGGGCTTTCCGGCCTGCACCCGACATTGAATTGCGTATCCCAAGATGAAGCGATCATCGGCTATCTTTACTACGTACTCTCCGGGTTCAACCTGCGACATTCTGAAGTCGCCATAGCGGTTTGTCGTCGCAATATACGTGCGCGACGGGTATCCTGTGCTCTCAGCTACCACCCTAACGCCCGGCAGCCCAACATAGGACGAATCCGCAGGCGGCTCCGGCACGATTATTACTGCTTTATCTTGCAGCTCTGGGCTGGAAAGGGACCTTGCCATTGAATGTTTCACGACACATCCCGCGATTGACCCTGTAGTTGTTGAAGATATCGGACCACACCCGGCCACCAATAAAGAGGTCACAAGAATCGCAGCAAGAACTGCCGCTGTTCTTCTCAGCTTCATGATGCTTATCTCACCCCCCATGTTTCACAACATCGATGTTGTCATTGTGTATGCCTATTGGACGAGCATATGCAGCAATCTGTTCCTTAGAAATCATCTTCTGTGCAATTGCCCATATAGCGCTGTGAAGGAGAATGATGCACAGCTGAGGAATATATAACTTGTTTCTAATGAATTGCTTTGAGCTATGCTGGGGTGATGTGGCTATGTCGCGATCGCGACTCCTTACTCTATTGTGCGTTGCACTGATTTGCGCGACGCTGATTGGTCATGGCCCAAACACGGCTGTGGCTATGCCCTCTCATCAGATTGCCAGCCGAGGACAGACGCTGGTAGAAAGGGAATCTGATTCTCAATCGATTCTCACCCTCTTTCCCGAGTTGAAGAGCCTTCCTGCCCCCCTGTGGGTGCAGGAAGGGCTAAGAGCTTACTATCGGACATCGGCGGCGACGGTGCCTAACCCCTTGAGTGGGCCGAACAAGGACGCCGTGAAGCCTCCAATCATGCATCCAGAGGAGCTTAGCCCTGCAGCCCCCGCTCTGGTCAGAACTGATGTGATCGCCCTCGCTACGCGGTTTTCGGCCACCTGCTCCACCCTATTCATAGGCGACCTAATGATACCGTGGGAAGACGTGACACGGGCCGCCTATGCAGGCGCAGGTGATTTCTGGATAAACCCCATAGTGTTCAAGGATATTGCCAAACGCGCTCCCGAGCACCTTTCCATCTCCGAGATTCAATTTGAAGCAGGTGGAACAAAGTACGATTCCATCAGATTCGACTACAGGCCCACAGGCAGCAACAAGCATTATGTCTGGATATTCCAGTCCAGCACGGGGCTCCTCATCTATCAGGCGCAATGGCTTACACTCTCGGATCAAAGATTAGCTTACGTTTCCGCAGCCGAGTTTGTGACGAAACGTAACATCTCTCTTCCTTGGTCAGGAGAAGCCGCGCCTCCCTGGGCAAAACCCGGCGCCAAGCTGACCTATCAGGGCACCATAAGGACATGGCTACCCACAACCGGTCATAACATTCCTATACCCGCCTTGCTCGAAGTTAAAATTGAAGATGGGGGCCGAAACTGGACGGTTGCCAAGGTTACCCGAGTCTTCTCGGATGATAGGGGGCAGACGGGCGCCGCGATCAAAGTATATTCGGGAACGGGCCAAATAGGCGGATTCTGGCTACCCAAGGCAGGTCTGGCAAAGCTTAAGAATGGCAACAAGCTCGACCCCTTCGACCCGCTCGTTGGAAGTTCCGTCGAAGTAAGCTATGTGGGCAAAACCCCGAGCGGCATTTCAGTGGCGGCAATATTCGAATGGGGCGCGAAATACAAGAGAGTCTGGATATACCGTTCCACCGACGGAATGCTCCTTTACTGGCTCGACGAAAAAGTGGTGGACCCCGTTACCGGCATGGTTCAGCAAGCCGAGTGGCAACTCATGGAATAATGAGCCCGCCCGAGTGGCTCAAGCTGAATTCCTCCGGAGAAGAATCGAACCAGATGGCGGCAGGCATGCGAACGAACCTGCCGTCTTTTACATGTCCGGCGTCCCAAGTCGTATCGAGCAACACTATCCTGCCATTCACTTCCGCTTCGTTCCAAGCATGGCTCTCTCGTATTCCTTCCTGAATCCCTTCACCCCCGACTACGCGCACGCGAAGCCCAGCCGCAGCAGCAAGAGCGGCTGTGACATTTGCATATCCCTGGCACACACTTCCCCCGCGGGCAATGACGGAAATGGCGTCAGTCGGTCCGAAGTCGCCGCTGGCAGCAGCGCGGACGTCGTAGGCAAGGTTGGAAGCAATCCAATCGTGTATGGCCCGGAGTCTGTCGTAAGAATCACGCGCATCCGACGCTATCGATTCCGCAAGCACCCTGATTTCGGCATCATCCCATTGAATCTGTCTTTTCTCCGAATCGTCGAGAAGAGGGATTTTCGGAACCCGAACTACCCTGTACTTGCGCCGGGGCACACACCTGTTCGTGTCGCGATGAAGCGAAGATATGGTTACCAGGCACTCCTCGCCAATTGCGGGCGGATCTATCCAAAGTCCAAATGCGCCTGCCCTGGACCGTTTTAGAGAGGCTGCACTTTTCCCATCACGCTCAACATCCACCCTGACGCCGTCGGCGTTGGCAACGCCCTTAATAAGGAATCTGTCGCAAGCCAGTATCGTTCCACCTCGGTATGCAGGCTCAATCATGTCGATGGGCGCAGGATCGACTACGACCAGATACTCGGCAACCGTGTTGTAAGTGCCAGGAGCAATCAACCTGGACGCCACCGATATTCGGCACTCTCCCTCTCCTACATCCAGAGGAATGGTGATCGCGAAATCTCCGTTCGGCAGTGTTTCGGCGATATGATCCCGTCTCTGCCCCGTTTTGGCATTCTCGATACTCGTCCACACTGCTGGGAACGCACTCTTGCCTGTGATCGTCACGAAATCAGAGACTCTGTTGGAAGATGCGATGGGAGAGTTGATCTCGAGATCCGAGCCGTAGCCCGAATATTGTCTCGGCGCCAAAGGAATCGTAGACAAAGTATTGTCGACAACAAGACGGCAGGTTACCCTGAAAACCGTCTCGCCTCTGGGAACCGCGGCTATGTCCATTACGTATCGACCCGGGCCATCGAAAAACCACACTGTCGCTGAGAATCCGCCATCATCGCCAACAGTCACAAAAGTGTTCGCAAACTTCGCCGGATCATCCTGCCGGGAACACCTGATCAAGACTGTGCTGCAGCATGACCTTCCGCTCACCTGGATGGTTCCAGGAACCGAAATGCCGGATACGGGAGGTGAGCTGAGCGTGAGCAGATCGCCGTATCCAGCGAAGGTTTGGATTGTCGCAGCCTCCTCCTGCTTCGGGGCACCGCCGGCTCCGGGAGACAATCCTAAGGCTGCAACAAGCCCTGCTATCAATAACGTCAAAACTCTTCTTCTCGCGCCAACCATCTTCATCATATTCACTGAAACACTCCATAGCCGCCACTATCCGATGCAAGCTGGCGTATTATCACGCTGGCCATGGCAAGTCCAGCAGCCGGTGGAACTGTTGATATGCTGCCTATCGGCCCACTGCTCTTGACAACGGGCGGTTCATCAGAAAAGACGACTGTGAGGCCGGTTTCGATCCCGCGCCTGCGCAACCCCTGTCTGACACTCCTGGCCATAGGGCACGTGTGAGTCTTCGATATGTCGGCTATTGCGAACGCCGTAGGATCAAGCCTGTTTCCAGCTCCCATCGACGAGACTATCGGGATTTGCGATCTTAAGCAAGCCTCTATCAGATCAAGCTTCGCCCCGACAGAGTCAATAGCATCCGCCACAAAGTCGGGACGAAGCCTGAGCAAGTCGCCGACATTGCTCCCGTCTACCCAGCAAACTTCGGCCACTGCCTCACATTGAGGGTTTATCCTACGCACTCGTTCAACCATGATCTCGGCTTTGGGCCGCCCGATATTATCAGTAAAAGCAATGATCTGTCTGTTTATGTTTGTGGTAGAAACCACGTCTCCGTCGACGAAGATGAGCTTGCCTACATGCGCCCTAGCGAGCGCCTCCGCACAAGCCGATCCCACTCCCCCGAGCCCCACAACAGCAACTGATGAACCTGCCAGGCGGGCCACTCCATCAGCGCCGATGATCAGCTCAGTCCGTTCTGTCCAATTTGCATCTTCCAAGTTGTAAGTCATCCCTTCCAGATCCCCGGCTTTTGGTCTATCATGGAGTCTGCCAGGATTTATCCGCGCCAACGTAGAAGAACGTAATCATCGAAGCGAGGTGTCTTAAGGTTGAGCAACCACGTTGCAACTGAGATCATCGATATTCCCAATAGCAGCGACACCGTCATTATACATAATCGCGACTGCATTGAAGGCATGGCCCAGGACATAGCTTCAGGATCGGTGGATGTAGTAGTTACTTCACCCCCGTACAACCTGGGCATCGAATATGGGACATACGACGACCGCATCAACCGCGACGAATACCTTGAATGGACCCGCGCATGGACATCTGAGGTGGCGCGCGTTCTCTCGCCAAAAGGATCGTTCTTCCTCAACATAGGCTCCAAGCCGAGCGACCCATGGGTTCCTTTTGAAGTCGCCATGGAGCTGAGGGAAACCTTCGTTCTTCAAAACGTGATCCATTGGGTCAAATCGATCGCTATCTCCCATGAAGATGTCGGAGACTACCCGGCAATCCGCGAAGATATAGCAGTGGGGCACTACAAGCCCATAAACAGCAAGAGATTCATCAATGATTGCCACGAGTACATATTCCACTTCACCCACAAGGGAGACGTTACCCTCGATCGGCTGGCAGTGGGGGTGCCTTACCAAGACAAAAGCAATATCAATCGCTGGACCCGAGAAGGCAGCTCGCCAATCGATCTGCGCTGCCGTGGAAACACATGGTTCATTCCTTATGAGACAATAACCAGGCGGAACAGCGAACGCCCGCATCCGGCCACATTCCCCCCGAAACTCCCGGAGATGTGCATAAAGCTGCACGGCCTCGACCGATGCAGACTAGTGATGGACCCATTCTTGGGCTTGGGCAATACCGCTATTGCCTGCGTACGCCTGGGAATGCCTTTCGTCGGCTACGAAATCGATCGGTTTTACTTCGCCAAGAGCATAGAACGCGTAACTCAAGCCGTGAAAGAAAGGAAAATAATCGAGGATGACAGCAGGGTCCAGGTCACCCAGCAAAGCCTTTTTCCGGAGCATGATCAAACCGAAAAAGACGCTAGCCTATAACTGCACGAACTGCCCGGAGCAGGTTTTCCCCCATGATCCCCTGTATCGCTGATTCAGAGTAGCCGCGGGCAGCCAGTTCTTCCGCTACCTTTCCAAGGCTTGATACATCCTTGAGCTCGTCAGGGAGCTGCTCATCGGGCAGGCCGTCAAAATCCGAACCTAGCGCTATGCACTCCGGTCCGATTAGGCTTGCGAAATGGTCTATGTGATCAACAACGCCGGCAAGGGACCTTCTTTCCTCTCCTAGGAAGTATCCTGCGAAGTTTACGCCGATAACCCCGCCCTTTTGGGCTATCGCTCGCGCCTGATCGTCCGTGAGGTTTCTCGGGTGATCGCAGAGGGTTTTCGAGTTTGAGTGCGAAGCGATTACAGGCCTCTTCGACACCTCCATCACATCCCAAAACCCGGCTTCCGACAGGTGGGATACGTCTACAACCATCCCGAGCCTGTCCATTTCCTCCACTACCTCCACGCCAAATCTTGTGAGCCCGCCTCCTGTCCGACTCTCGAAAGCCCCGTCCGCAAGCTCGTTTCTGAGACTCCAAGTCAACGTCATGAGCCTTACGCCAAGACGATAGAAAATGCGCAGGAGCTCTATGCACCCATCCAGCGCCTCGCCGCCTTCTATCGACAATAGCGCCGCTATCTTGCCTTCCTCATATGCCTCTTCTACGTCTCTGCCACTCGTGGCGAAGACCAGCTTGTCGCTGTTCTCCTCGATCTCCCTGTAGAACGCATCAACGTACTGGAGAGCCCTCCTGGCACCCCCGCCAGGCAAATACTGAGGAGGCACATATATGGCGAATACCTGCGCCGAAACTCCAGCTTCCATCATGCGTTCCAGGTCGAGCTGGCCGCCCTTGTCGCGATCTGCCAACCTGCGGTGGCCTTCGACTATGTCCATGAGCGTATCGCAATGTGCATCCATTATGAACATGTACTGCACCTCCAACGCTTGTGCAATCAATACATATTGAGTATACCACTACAACCGCCCACCAGCATTGTCCCGTTTTGGCTGAAGTGCTAATATTGGGCATGAGCCGAATAGTGCACAAAAGTGTTCGCCCGGGAGGTTGATCATGCATGCCGAAAATCAAGATTGTCACCGACTCTACAGCGGACTTAGGCCCGGAACTGATCAAACGCTATGGCGTGGAGGTCGTCCCGCTCATAGTCACATTTGATGAAGAAACATACACCGACGGAGTTGATATCGATACTCACCGCCTGTTTCAGCTTGTCAAGGAGAAAGGAAAGCTTCCCAAAACCTCGAGCCCGAGCCCCGAAACCTTTAGATCGGTTTTTGAAAAAGCCATCGCCGACGGAAGTCAGGTAATCTATATAGGCATCTCCAGCCAGTTTTCCGCTTCTGTCCAAAGCGCCAGGCTCGTGGCAAACACATTCCCCGAAGGGCAGGTGCATGTGTTTGATTCGGCCAACCTGTCCACGGGAATCGCACAGCTTGTCCTTTACGCACATGATCTAGCCGCCGAAAACAAAACCGTTCCCGAGATCATGGACCTCCTCGAAAAAGCACGCCCCAAGGTCAAAACGTGCTTCATGATCGACACTCTAGAGTACATGCACATGGGAGGCAGATGCACGGGGATCCAGACGTTGCTTACATCAGTTCTCAAGGTAAGGCCCATAATTGAAGTAGTTGACGGAGGCATGAGGGTGGCGGCAAAGATACGTGGAAGCAGGACCAAGCTTCTCGACTGGCAACTCACACGATTCGCCCAAGATGTCGAGCGCGGGCTCGTCGAACCTGTCCGGGTTTTTCTGACTCATACTGGGGTTCACGAAGATGCCCTGTACATGGCGGATAGAATTCGGCGCATCATGCCCGAGATGCGCGAGATACTTGAAACGCCGGCAGGCTCTGTGATAGGAAGCCACTGCGGTCCGGGCACCATCGGAATCCTTTACATGCTAAAACAGGTGCATCCTTATCCATATGCATGAGCTTGATCCAGAGGGCAAGGCGGATGCTTGCCCTCTGGATCGTGTCTGAAAAACAAAGCTTGAGGAGTGATCTTTTTGGCTCAGCGCATTGGAGCAATTCTATTTCAGATAGGCGGCATGATGACGGTCATCGGATTCATCCTCGTACGCCACCCAAAAGCCTTCTCCTGGTTTGGACATCTGCCAGGGGATTTCATGACAGAAACCGTAATAGCCCCCATCGCATCGATGCTAGTGATCAGCCTCGGCCTGTCCGCGCTCTCCTGGATATTCGGCGCGCTGCTCCGTCTGATTCGCTGATCGAATCGGGGCTTCGCCTCTTCTTCGCTCCTCTGTCAGTACCCCACCCGCTCCGTTTCTGCAAGGGCCTTTCTGTTGAACTCCCCCGCTCCAGGAAGATGGTTGCTCTTCCACACCTGGGGCGTCAAGCCCCGTTTGAGCATCCTATCGATGATTTCTGCCTCGAGCGTCCACATCAAGCAGGCCGCTGCGATGCCCGATGTCGGAATCGCCTTGGTGTCAAGGCCCTCTACTTCAAGGATGGCATCTCCTATGACGCCGCAGTTGTCGAGGACGATGTCTGCTGCTTCAAACAAGTGTTTGCCGGACGGATGCTGCGCCTCGAGCGACGACGAATAGGCTACGGATGTAAGCGCAATAACCTTTATGCCCCTCTCCCTTGCAAGAAGCGCCAGGCCTACGGGGAGCGCGTTCTTCCCGGATACAGACCCTATGATAAGGACATCGCCAGGATAGATATCGCTTCTGTCGAGGATGAATTCCGGTAACCCGGGTATCTCGTCGAGATAGACCATTTCCTTGGTCTTACCAGGCCTTGCGGGGCCGGGGTTGTCCACTTCCATCTTGATGTTAACAGGTCTCGGCATCATCAGCCCGCCCGCCCGGCCAAACAACTCGTTCATAAGCATGTGGCCCGTGTCCAAGACGTGAACAGCTCCACCCTGACTCACGGAGTCTACAATAGCGTCTGCAGCTTCAGCAATGTTTTCTGACTGTGTCTTCTCAATCCTGTCTATCAGCTTTCGCAGTTCATCAAGGTACTTCGCGCCCAAACCGAGCATTCCAATCAGTCCTCCCAACCTTTGGTCAATGAAGGGCTTCGCAGCCCAGTAACCAGCGTCCAACAGTGGCTAGCCTTCCGCCTATCAAAACGATTTGATCTTGGATCTATACTGTTTAAGCAATACCTCGTTATGTTCCAATCCGCCTGGTACGTTAGAGCTCATGAAGATAGGCGGGTCGATTCCGCGTTCCACGAGTCTCTCGATGACCCGCACTACAACAGTGTTGAGTATCGCCGCCCCTATCACCGTCGAAACAGGTCCGGTCTTCTGCGAAACCCCTTCCACCTCGATAGCCGCATCGCCCCATGGCACGTGCGTATCGATTACGATGTCGGCGATCTCATAAAGTCGCTTGCCAACGCTGTTTCTGACCGGAGTGGTCCGAGAACCCTCGACAGACGTCAAGCCTATCACCTTTACGCCGTCGGACTTGGCCTCGGCCGCCATTTCCACCGGCACAGGGTTTACTCCGGAATTGGATGCAACGATCATGACGTCTCCGCTGCCTACTCCTGCATCATCAAGTATGATCCTGGCAAGCCCTGTAAGCCGCTCCATGTGGGAGCTCTTGCCGGCGCCGAAAGTAACCATGAGCGCGGGCTCGACGATGGCGTTCACAGGCACAAGTCCCCCTGCCCTGTAAAACAGCTCCTCTCCGAGCATGTGAGAATGGCCGGCCGCGAAATAATGGAGCACCCGCCCATCTGCAATAGCTTCCGCGATGAGCGTGGCTGCCTCCTCCATATTCTCAGCCTCAGCCCGCTCAACCTCGTCCAGCAAAGATCGGACGACGTCAAAATACTCGAACACCTAGACTACCCCCTAACGGACTGGGCGCGCACCGACTCTTGTCTGAGGAAGCGGACACCACAGATTGTGCCGTCCACCGCCGACAGACTGAAGAGTATCATATGCCCACGCCACTTTGCCGACGCTTTCAACATTATGGGCATCGCTGCCCACAGAGAACTTTATCCCCATCTTCAGCCCCAACTCGACCATATCGATCCTGGGGGTGCAAGTCGCACAATGCAGCTCGATTGCCGTCTTGTTGGCTAGGGCCGCCCTGAAGACGTCTTCATACCACTCGCGCGAGAAGAACCTGGCATCGATCTCGCGCTCCATCTGCCGCCTCTCTTCAAAGGTGGACCCGGGAAGCAACATCTGCCCCATGGGCAGGTAGCCTGCCATGTGTCCTATTACGTCCACTTCGGGATCTGAAGCTACCCTCAGCACCTCATCCATGTAGGCGCGCCAGTATCTCTCATCGTAGAGCCTTCCACGCTCAACGGGGATCTTTGATGTAACATAGTGCACGCTTCCGATCACGAAATCGGGCTGCATCGGCAGGGATGCGGTTCCCACCGGAATGGGCCCCCGCTCAATCCCGATGAAGACCTCGATATCATCCTCCCCGGCAAGCCCGTCTCTCCACTTGAGCTGCTCCGCCAGGCTTTTGTCTTCGAACACATTTCCTGATTGGGCCCCGTATTTCGCCGCGAAAGGGTCATAGTGATCAGTTATGGCCACCATAGAA
>Ga0116190_1002776_pt1 | contig 13615 bp, 10 predicted proteins | sample AD_JPNTR4_MetaG_FD_89808 | JGI IMG/M metagenome (GOLD analysis project Ga0116190, IMG submission 89808) | Active sludge microbial communities of municipal wastewater-treating anaerobic digesters from Japan - AD_JPNTR4_MetaG | ecosystem: Engineered > Bioreactor > Anaerobic > Digestate | place...
ATTGGTGTCCGGCTTGTTCCAGGTGACGGTGTGGATCCGCAGTCGGCCTTCCGTTCCCGTGATTTCAATGAACTCATCAAGCCCGGTTTTCTCGTAGCCCAGGCCGGGTAGATTGTGAGCGACGGCCTCGAACACCACCGTAAGGGAACCGGAGACCGGGAGCAAGCACGTGACTTTGCGGTCAAGTTGAGAACCCGGGAGACAGTCCAGGCTGGCCCACGCGCCGCTGGGCCTCCCGAGCAGGAAACAGACAAGGTCCAGCATGTGACTTCCGCCGCATTTCAAAATCCCCCCGCCGTAGTTGTCCAAAATCCACTGGTATTGCGAAAGATCGCCTGGAGCGAAAAAGTTCGTTCCCCACGGCTGAAAAGTCCGGACGTGGGCGCTGAAAAGGGTCCCGAGGGAAGGCATTAGTTCCTTGGCCTTCTGGACTGCCGGGAAAAAGCGCTTCATATAAGCTGTGAAGAAAAGGCTGTTTCCTCCTCTGACCGCGCGGACGATCTCCATCGCTTCAACGCCGCTATTGGCAAGCGTCTTTTCGCAAACGACATCCTTGCCGGCGGCAATAGCTTCCAGGCAAATCTCCTTGTGAAACCGTGTAGGCGTAAGGACTTCCACAACCGAGACTTCAGGATCAGCGATCAAGTCGCGATAGTCGGTACTGACACGGCAGCCAAACGGTGCGGCCGCAGCCCGGGCCCTTTCCAGATCGACATCCACGACATGGGCAACGCGTGCCTGTATCTTCCTGAGGCCCTCCAGGTGAAAGCGGGAGATGCTCCCGCAACCAACGATTCCGTAAACCGGCTTCATAGGCGAATTCTGCTCCTGCGCCAGCCCTGCCGTCCAGCCTTCTCTGTTGAAGCTGTCGGCGATCAGCTGATGGCTGATGCCTTGACTCAATTAAACACAAAGTACAAAACAAACATAGCAAAGGCGATTGCCCCCCACAGCCACCAAATGCGCCGAGGAGGGCGTGATTTGGCGTAAACGTAACCAAGTGCTGGCAGGCCATTGGGCTCCTGCGCGCCCTTGTTAAACAGCGACAAGGTGACCATCAGGGCGACTAAGCTGACAAAAATGTAAAACGAAAGCAACAGGTAATGGGGCCAGAAGTGAGGGCTTGGCCAGCTCAGAAACTGACACGTGCCAATCAGTAAACAGACTGCGGTCCCGATATACAGGGTCCAGATTGCGGCTCGGGAAGTAGCCTTTCGGTAGATGATGCCAACCACAAAAACCACCGCCAAGGGAGGCGCAAGGAAGGAGATCAGGGCCTGCATCAGGTTGAACAGATCCCTGCCCAACGTGCTCAGTGCGAGCGCCCATAACGACGCCAAAAGGGCCACTGCAACAGTGCTGATCCGCCCCACCCGGACGATCTGCTCCTGGGTGGCGTCGGGGTGCCACTTGTTTTGATACAGGTCCAGCGTGAATACCGTCGCGACAGAATTAAGAGCTGAATCAACCGTGCTGACCAGCGCCGCGCAGAGTACGGCTATCAGCGCTCCTCGCAGGCCAGACGGCAGCAGGTCGGAAGCCAGGGTCATGTAAGCCCGGTCAGGGTCGGCAAGGCCGGGATGAAGATCGAAACAGATGATGCCGGGAACAAAGAAGATAAGCGGCGTGAAAATCTTCAGGCAGGCGGCGAACAGCGCCCCCTGTTGGCCCTGCACGATGTCCCTGGCACCCAGCACCCGCTGCACGATCGTCTGGTCAGTGCACCAGAACCAAATGCCGATCACGGGATAGCCGAGCACAATGGCAGGCCAGGGGAAAACCGTGTCATCCGCCGGACGCAGCAGCACCCAGTAGTCGGGTGGAGTCGCGGCGATCAAGCCTTCTATTCCGCCTACCTTTTGCAGGCCGAGAATGGTTAACAGGGTTGAGAAAGCAATAATCAGAATCGCCTGAAACGAGTCGGTGACCACAACTGCCTTCAAACCACCAGCCACGGTGAAACTGGTCGCGATGACGACAAGGACCACAAGGCCCAGCCACAGAGGCCAGCCGACGATCTGGGAAAGTAGCACACCACCGGTGTAAAGTGTGCCTCCCAGCCACATCAAGACGGTGCCAAACAGTGTGTACCAGGACAGAAAACTGCGGCACGAAGCCCCAAAACGGCGCTCAACAAATTCGGGCATCGTGGAGATCCGGGTGGCCAGATAGTAGGGCGTGAAGACCATGGCGAGCAGAGCCAGAAAGATCCATGCCAGCCACTCCAGGTTCGCCGCGGCCATCCCCGATGCGTACGCGATCCCGCAGGCGCCGATCATCATGCTGGGGCTGACATTGGTGCCGAATAGGGAAAGCCCGATGTTGAACCAGCCCAGATCTCGCCCAGCGAGAAAAAGGTCGTTACCCGGGCTGCCGCGATAACTTACCCAGAACCCAAGGGTCAGGAGCAACACCACGTAGAGCGCAATGACCACGAAGTCCAAAGCAACCAGAGCATTCCCGCCCATTCAACTCCCCGCAAGGCTGAACCGCGTTACCGCCTACTTGTTTTGTACACATACAGGATACAGGAGGTCGTCTGATTGTCAAGCCTGTTCCAGACTCCGGGTCATCATCTAGCGCCTCGCCAAGCAATTGAAAAAGCTTGCCCACAGATCACCGTTTGTGTATCTTCTCCGTATGCGGATCGGGTACCAAATCGACCCGAGGGAAACGGACCATGAAAACATCGTCAGTAGTCACCGACCTCTACAAAAAACTGCTCCGGGATATCATGGTCGGCAGGATAAGGCCCGGGGAAGTGTTGTCTGAGGAGACTCTCGCGACCCGGTTCAAGGTGAGCCGGACGCCGGTGCGCGAGGTCCTTCTGCACCTGCAGAATGATGGTCTCTTGAACAAGGGACCGTGGCGTGGTTACGCCGTCACGGAAATCTCCGTAGAAGCGCTCCGGGAGATCTATCATATCCGTCTGCTGCTCGAGCCGGAGGCCGCCCGCCTTGCAGCTCAAAACCCGCTCGCATTTCAGTACCTTGCTCAAGCCGAGAAGGCCCATGCCGAGGAAAAGGAATGCCGCACGCAAGAGTTGACGGCCGATGTCTTGTTCCGGGTCGGCGAGCTCGACTCGGCTTTCCATATCGCGATAGCGCAGGCCAGCGGAAACAAGAGCCTGGCGCGGATCATCGAAATGCTACGCAAACAGACCCAGCGTTTCTGGGTGATGGCCGCCCAGATGCATTCCGCACGCGACGTGACAGTTGATGAGCACGAAGAGGTCCTTCAGGCTATTAAGGCCAGAGACCCCAAACTCGCGGAACAGTTGATGCGGGAACACGTGCTGAAAACCATTGACCGAGCGCTTCAGCTCGACCAGCTAGGCTCCGCCATCGCCATCGCCAAGCAATCGGTCAGACCCGAAGAACCATGACGGCAAAGCTGTCGTAGGAGCATTTTCCGCAGGCGCCGCCCGGGGGAGCTGCAGGCAGCCTGTTCTGGTCAGGTACATCTGTGTGCATTTGGATCTGCCCGGGGCAATCAGTTGACGTCATCACCCATCCTTCTGCTGCCCACCCAATTTGAAAAGCCGCGTACGAGCGGGAGTACGAAAACGAAGGGCAGTCGAGGACCTTACCCCCGTCGTCAACAAACCCCTTGACGACTCCGCATGGCGCTAGTACTCTCTTTGTGTACGAACTGTAGCCGATACATTCGACCCGGCCAATTTTTCGCCTGCTAATGCGGTCAGGACTTTCGGGCGAGCCGCACGAGAGGAAAATGGACGAACGAAATCTCGAAATGGGGGACGAACTGAAGACTGCGCCAGATCTGGGCCCGTTCCCGCTGTGGGCAGTTGGACAGCGTGTGCTGATCGACTTGATGAACCGGGCAGCTCGTCAGTTCGTCGACCGCTACACGCGGGCAGATGGTACGCTCATTTGGCGGCGCGAGTGGCTTGGAATCGACGGGTCCGACGATGCGTACGAAGGTTTTCTCGCTTTTCCCCTGCTCTATATCCTCGGCGGCGAAGAGGAGGTACACCGTCTAGCCCGGCGACAGTGGGAAGCGATCACGCGTCAGTTCACAGAGTACGGCCAGATTCACCGGGACTTCGATGCTTGTTACGATTGGATGCATCACGGCGAAGCTTCCACCTACATCTACTATCTCGGTCTGGCCGACCCCGGACACGCGCTTGATCGCGGACGCGCCCTTGCTTTCGCGTCCATGTACATCGGGGAAGATCCGGAGGCGCCCAACTGGGATCCCGAGCGGAAGATGATTCGGTCTCCTCTGAACGGTAGCAGGGGCCCGTGCTTTCACACCACCGCTCAGGATTGGATCACCCATCGTCCGATACTCGCGCATTACCTCTCACCCTTCGAAGACCTGCCAGGCTTCCCGAGTCATGATTTATTCGCGGCAGCGGATTGGAACGATGACGAGGTGTTTGCGACGATTCTGAAGTTCGTCAACGAGAGGATGATACCGGGTGATGTTCCACTGAACCTGAATGCCACGAGCCTGGTGACCAATGCCTTTCTCTATACCGGCGAAGAAAAATACCGCCGCTGGGTGCTTGATTACGTGCATGCATGGCGGCGAAGGACCCGGGAGAACAACGGCGTGATCCCCGATAACATCGGTCCTTCAGGCAAAATCGGTGAGCGCATGCAGGGCAAGTGGTGGGGAGGCTATTACGGCTGGCGCTGGCCCCACGGTGCCCGCACCATTCTGGAATCAACGCTGATTGCCGCCTGCAACGCCATGCTTCTGAGCAGCGATCCTGGCTGGCTGGATCTCCACCGGTCTCAGCTTGATCTGCTCTGGTCTTTGCGCAAAGAGATCGGAGGCAGGAACTGTGTGCCTTGCCGCTACGGCAGCAACGGATGGTTCGATTACCAACCGCCAGCGCCGATTTATTACATACATCTTTACTTCATGAGCCAGAACGAGGCTGACCTCGGCCGGATCAACGAACGGTTTCCGGCATGGACGAACTGGCAAGTGCGGCCGGACTTCAGCAAAGCCGGTGCCCACCCACCTGATGGTTGGTTCGCCTACGTTAACGGTCACAACTCGGAGTTTCCGGTCCAAGCGGTCGAGGCCACGGCGCACGCCATCAATCAACGGCGAAAGAAAATGCAGATTGATGACAGTACCCCCGAACACCGGGATATTCATCATTGGCAGGACTATAACCCGGTTCTTCCCGAAGCACTGATTCAGATGTCCCTGGGAACCCCCGGTGCCGTTTACCACGGCGGTTTGCTTCACACCAGTGTTCGCTATTTCGACCCCGCCGGCCGCCGTCCCGGACTTCCGCCTGGCGTGGCGGGCCTCGTCGAGAGAATCGGCAGCCGCGAAATCATTCTCACCCTAGCCAATACAGAAGCAATCGAAACCCGAGACGTGCTGATCCAGGCAGGGGCGTTTGGCGAGCATGCCTTCAGTTCGGCGCAGATCATCCGCGGATGGGCTGACTTGCCCACCCCCTCCGGCGGAAGACACCTGGCCATTCGCCTCAAGCCGGCCTCCTGCCTCACTCTGCAACTCGGCATCGACCGGTTCGTCCACACTCCCACATACGACTTTCCCGCGTTTTCCGCACCGACTGTCCCCTCGCTGATGAATAAGTTGCCAGCGAACATACCCGCAGAGTCGAAGGAGCGTTGAAGGTGACGCAAAGGCCCGCATTTCACCTGACGACCAGCCGAAGGGAGTTTCTGGCCTTGGGCGCCCTGCTGCCCTGGGCCTCGCCTTTCTCCAGAGTCAAAGACAATCCCGGTAACCAGCCCGGATCGAGAAAACTCTTTCTGTTTGTTGACTGGTACCATGTGAAGAAGGGCGAGCAGAACCCCGTCCTTGACCCCGCCCGGGTTTCCGCCCAAGGTAAGGAACTGCGCGAGAAGTTCGCCCGCGAATTCAACCGGGTGTTCGACTACGGGGAGCATGGCTTCAGGCCTGTCGACATACCTTGGGGAGTTCGAATAGCCGTGGAGCCGGCGCTTACCTCGGAGCCTTGGCTGATCCCTGATCGGCCCTGGGAGGACGTAATCTACTGGACGGCGGTCATTCCGGAGGAAGGGCGTTACCGGTGCTGGTACGACTTCAAGCTCAAAGGCAAAAACCTGGACCTCACCTTCCACGAGGGCCGCGCCATGGAGATCGGCGCAAGCGCAACCGGTTACATGGAGAGCACCGATGGCTGGAGCTGGACCAAGCCGGCCCTTGAGTTGTACAGGTGGGCGGGTTCGCTCAAAACCAACATCGTCACCCATTATGCTAACAGCGGGACAGTGTTCCGGGACAACCACGGACGCGCCGAGGAACGTTACAAGAAGTTCCATTTCGATGTGCTGCCGGAGGAGGAAATCTCTCCCGACGCGACGTCCCACCAGCGCTATGCCCTTTACGGGGTCACCTCTCCGGATGGGTACAAGTGGACCAAACACTCGAAACCGCTGATCCGTTACTTCTCCGACACTCAGAACATTGCCGCCTGGGACCCGCTGCTGGGCAAATATGTAGGGTACTTCCGCCATCACCTCGCAGGCCGCGCTATTTCGCGAGCGGAAACCACCGATTTCTGGGATTGGCCGGCGCCCTATCCGATTATCTACGCCGGCCCGATGGACTCTCCGGCAGATGATCTGTATACAAACGGCTACAGCCCCTACCCAGACGACCCTTCCCTGCGCCTCCTGTTTGCATCCATCTACCACCATGACAGCGACGGAGCGGATGTACGGCTGGCGGTGAGCCGGGATGGAAGGGCCTACCAATGGGTGGCCTACGAGCCGGTTATTCGAACTGGGGGCGCCGGCCAGTGGAACTCCGGGCAGATCTATCCCGGGGCGAGCCTGCTTCACCTGCCCGGCGGGAGTCTGGCGGTTCCCCTTCGCGGACACAACACCAGCCACAACGAGGCTTATTTCAGAACCTTCTACGGCGACTACAAGATCGGGAGTGGAGTGGGCTGGGCGATTTGGAAAGACGCTCGTCTAGCTGGAATTGAAGCGCCGCACCTGGGCGCCTTTACAATGCAACCGGCCAGGTTTGACGGGACGCGAATTCAGATCAACGCTCGAACTGCCCGATCCGGCAGCGTCGAGTTGGAGTTGCGCGAACGCGGCCAAGCCCTGGAGGGTTTCCGATTCGCCGATTGCATTCCTTTTCGCGGCGACGAAGTCTGGGCCGACTGTCGCTGGAAGGGGCAGCCTGATCTTGCCAAGCTACGCGGAAAGACACTTGAGCTCGCGTTTCGACTCAACAGTGCCAAGCTTTTCGCCTGCCGGTTTTAAGACGGACGAAAAAGTCATCCACAGAATGCACGAGCGGGGCAGCACTTCGGTGACCGTCGCCCACACCGCTCTTGCGGCTGGTCAAGGACTATCAGACGACGTCCTGCAGCAAAACGCCTTTTAGGGTCTGCACGATCTTCACCGCTTGGAGAGTATTTCCAGGCGCTATCTCGATCACCCGCCCCTGATTTCCGGCCACTTCTGATCCAGGTCAATCGTCACACGATCGTTTGTCTCGGCCTGCCAACGCTTTATCCTTGCTCGAAGCTCCGAGACAACGTGGCGATGAGCTGAGTCGAAATAAAGGTTCTTTCGTTCCCTGGGGTCGCGCTTCAAATCGTAAAGCTCGCCGTCACCCAGGTCCGAGATCGACATTTTCCAACCGTCGCTAGTGACAATACACCGTTCCCGACATGTATGCGAACTGAAAAGCCAGTCCTGCGATGCGTTTTCGAAGAAGACGTCACGGTCAGGCACCGTTCCTTGACGAAGGGACGCCACCCAGCTGGTCCCCTGTAGACTTGCGGGCCGGGGCTGATGGAGAAGCTCGAGAAGCGTCGGCACCAGGTCTATGTGGCTGACCGGTTTCGAGATTGTGATCGGCCGATCGCTTAGTCCAGGGATACTCATCAACAGTGGAACCTTAACGGCTTCCTCGTAGGTCGAGGCTTTCGACAAAAGTCGGTGGTCACCCATCATCTCGCCGTGATCACTGGTGAATACGATGATTGTCCGGTTTTCGAGCTGAAGCTCCCGGAGTCTCTGAAGCACGCGTCCCACCATGGTATCGACCAGAGTAACCAATCCCCAGTAGCGGGCTTTGGCCTGCTTTAATTCTTCCTCGGTTCGGGGATATCCGACCGGAAGCTCACCCCTGGCGATAGCCACCCGCGCCGCCCTTTTCAAGTAGCTGACCGTTGGATCCATCGGTTCGTAGAACGTGGATGGAATCTCCATCTCGGCAGGTGGATAGAGGTGATCGTTGTGGTTCCTGAACGGTGGTCCGGTGGGGTGATCGGCAAAGTTGTGAGGATCGAGGAAACTCAAATACAGAACAAAAGGCCGACTGCAATGGTCTTCCAGAAATTCGATTGCCGTCTTCGCGATATAGGCTGGTTTGCTCAATTCAACAGGCAAGTGGTTTGCGAGATCACGTGAATGTCCATATCGAGTATCTGGTGGAATTCCCTGCTCGATGAGAAATCGGGAATAGCCACAAAGCTCGGTGGGATTGCGATCTGCCCCATACCAGCGGTAGTAATCCGATTCCGTGCTCTCGAAAAACTTGAAACCTCTCTGCCTGAAGACCTCATCGCCCAGATGCCATTTTCCGATGTGCCCCGCTATGTAGTCAGGATCGCGAATCATCTCCGGCAGAATCGGGCACTCACTGCTAAGAGGGATATTGTTGGCCCAGGTGCCGTGAGAATGGGGGTACAACCCGGTCAGGATACTTCCGCGGGCAGGGCTGCACAGGGGCTGTGTTACGTAACAGGACTCAAACCGAAAGCTCCTCTCAGCCAGCGAGTCAAGATGCGGAGTCTGGATGCGCGCGTTGCCGTAAGAGCCAAGCGTGTCGGACCGTTGTTGATCCGTCTGGATAAACAACAGGTTGAGCCTCGTGTCTTCACTCTGACCCTCCAGGTGCTGACGGAAGCCAAAGCCTGTAGCCCCAGCCAGTGTCCCCAGCTTTATGAAATCTCTCCGCTGCATCGATTCCCTCCCAGTTCGACTTGTCCTCCTCGCAGCTGACCGCCAACCGATTTTCCGACCTGGTCGCTTTCACGATTGCGCCTGCGAATCCGTGTCACCTCCCGAGGCAGAAACGGAACGTGTGGCATGACCGAGAAAACCGTACCTGCGAAGCAGGGCCAAGACTTCTTCACTTTTCCGAGTCGGGCTTACGTCAGTCCGGCGCATAAGGCGGTGTGCATCGTGTTCGAAAGCGCGCATCTGAATGGCTTTTTCAGGGAGCGTTTCGAGGCAGCTGCGGGGTATCTTGATGACTCCCTCACAATTGGCATGGATGACGTCGCCCGGCTCGATCCGGATGCCGCCAATTTCAACCGGCTGGTTGCATGATCGGAACCGCAGCGCGCAGTGGTGGATCGTGGTTCCTTTGCAGTACGCTGCAAAAGGAACGGTCAGCAGTCCCTTGACGTCCCGCACACCCCCGTTGGTCACAACTCCGATACAGCCAGCCGCGTAGAGCGCCTTAGCCATTCCATCTCCCAGGACGCACTCATGGTCGGGGCGCGAACCGACCGTCTTCACCACCCAAATGATCGGTTCGGCAATCCGACTCATGGCCTCCAGCTGGGGATAGAATCCGGCCACCTGCTCCAGATATTCGTTGGTGTCAATCTCACGGCTGGGCGTGCTCGAATCGAGCTCGCAGGTGAAAGCGACGCCGACGGTTGGCTCGATCGTCGGCGTGACCGAGCGAATCGTGCCTGCCATGTAGTAATCCTCAGGAGGAGTTGGATCGATGTAACCGAGCGTATTTGCCAGCAGCGCCGTATCGAAATCGCGCAGTTCTTCAAGAATAGAAAGCAACGTCATCCCACGTTCTCCCCGCTCCGGTCTGATCGAAATCCACAGGTCCGAAGGCCGGCGCCGCGATGTCGGCCCGATCGATCAGGTTACAGTATTCGTCGACTCTCGGGCAGCTCATCTCAGAACCTGAAAGGTACCGTTTTCACCTCGTCGTACTCCATCTCGGCGATATAGACACCTGTGTTCGGAGTTGGAGGCGCGCCCTGCCCGTTGGTTTCCCGAAGATCACAGAGCCGGTAGCAGAGAAGATGACGCCACATGCCTTCGAGTCTCACGTTGGTCCCCACCGCGTGATCGCAGAAAGGCACTTCCGGCCCCTTGTCGTTCCGGACCCCGTTTTCGTCGTGAACGATGATGGGCTCGACAAAGCTCTGACCCTTCAACGCCAGAGCGATCAGCGGGTTGCGCAACATGCCGGGCCCAGTGTTGGTCGCCAGGTAGCAGCTGCCGTCGAGCCCCTGACTGACCACTTGCGGGACCGTGTGGTTCTGGTGGTCGAAAAGCAAGGTATAGTTCAGGCCGTCAGTCGACGTGTACACTCGGCCCCGCGGGTCACTGCCCCGCGTGTAGATCATGTATCGGTCCCCATCTTTCCAGATGGACGGTTCGATTTCGGCATAACGGTGCGACTCTACGGGTTGGATCCACTGGTTGCCCACGATTCGGGAACCTGCAGTCACAAAAGGCTTACCGCTAGCAGATGGCGTCCACCGCTGGCCATTCCAGTCGAAACGTATTACGACAATTCCAGAGTTCGTGGTGACAACGGGGCAAAGAAAACCCTGATCCTGTGGAAGGAAGACGCTGAGGGCGACGTTCTTCATCGGCATGCCGAGCAACTCCTCGACTCGCATGCGCTCGAGGACTTGAAGCGCCTTCCCGTCCCAACGCAACTGGATCATCTCCAGCCAGTTGTCAGCCCGCGGATGGGCCTCAGAGCGATCCGGCAGATAGGTGCCCGTGGCGCTGAACAGGAAACCCGTTCCCGCGGCGGGATGCGGCCGCCCGTCGACCAGCTTCGCACCCATGGGAACGAACCCTCCACTTCCCGGGTACTTGGCCTGCACTCCGGTTTCTCCGGATTTCAGACGATAATTCGGCTCCAGCCGGTTAATCGGAACCGCCTGCTTCGAATCTATGTCCGAAAGGCGCGCGAACACGAAACCGTCGTTACCGACGGCGAAATCATGGCCCCCCTCCTCGCGCATGCTCGCCACCAGCAGACAATGGTCAGGATCCAGCTGATAAATCTTTCCGACCTCGTAAACGACGGGTTTGGAAGTCCCTTCGGGTTGCCGCGCCGGCCGGCTGAGAACGCGCCCGTGGCGAGTTATGCGTCGAAAGCCATGGGCGCTCTCCTTCGGCAACCTTGAATTCTCGTCGTTGCAGATAAGGCCCCCTGCGTCCATCCTGGCCAGGACGATCCTCCGAAGATCAAAAAGAATCTTCTCTCGTTCCGTGTCGGAGGGGTTTTTGGAGAACCCCCACACGGTTTCCACGTCCCCTCCGGATTCGGGGTGCTTGAAGCGGCGTACGAGCGTGTCCAAACGCCATGACTCCAGGTTAGCGCCAAGCGCGCGGAGGATGGCCAACGCCATCACGTAGTTCCCGTAAACATTCGGGTGAATACCGTCAGGGCCAACCGGCCTGCCCCATCCGTTCTTCTGCAGGTATTCGTGAGCGTCGTCCATAACTGCGTTCATATCGATGACCCGGACCCCGAGCGCCCGGGCTTCATCACGGACGGCATCGTTCGCGGTGTGAACTCCGTCGTCGAGCACCTCGTCCCAAGCGCAGGTCGGGCAGACCGGGTTGTAGTCGAACATCGTCATCAGCAGGATGTGCTCGCGTCCGATCGTGGGCTCGACACCCTGGACCAGGCTTCGCAGTCCTTCGCGCAGCCCGTTGTAGAAGTCACCCTTCGCAGGCCAGGGCGCGGGGTGAACCGTCATGTCGTACTGTCCTGCGTCCTCGAAGACCAGCCAGTCACCCGTCCTCAGGTCGCCCCTCTTCACATTTCCCCTGATTTCATCAGCCATGTTGTCAACTGTCTTCGGCGTTCCGTCCGGGTAGAAGCCGTTCCATATCCAGGAGGCCGTCTCGAAAAGCGGTGCTCGTGAGAGGTTGTCTTTGAAGAGCAGGGCGACGATCCCCGGGATCGTACGCAGAGGAGACGGGTCGGTGTAGTTCCCGAAACCGTAGCCCTTGGCGATACTGTCCCCTTTGAGGAGGATCCGCTGCCACGGGAAGACCTGCAGGCTGGCCTCGCTGGGTGACAGTTCAGCAGGACGCGGTGCATCGTTGGCCATCAAACAGCGAGCCGCAAGCAGAAATGGAAAAAGAGCCATCAAAGACGAGCGACACAGACGGAACATACTGCCCTCCAGAAACCCGGGCTTATCGGAATCGATACCCGAAGATCTTGTCTTGAGAATACGCTCACGGTTTCACTATAACCTTGATCGCCCGCTCGCATTGGTGGGCGGCCTTCAGAGCCGCCTGGATTTCCGAAAGAGGGAAGGTGTGAGTAATCAGCGAGCGGAAGTCCTCCCGCAGTCGAGTGATCAGTTCCAGGGCCGCCGGGGTATAGAGGGCCGGAGAGGCGAAGGAGGCACGTAACTGCAGCTTCTTGAAATGGAACTCGTTCAAGTCGAAACAGACGGTCGCGCCCTCACCATATTCGATGCCGATAAAAGAAAATATCGCGCCCTTGGCAGCGACGTCAAAGAAAGGGACCAGACTGCGAGGCGGCGAACTGATCAGGAATCTATCGGGTGGCTGAACAAACGGGTAAGTCGCTAAAGGTTGCTGATCGACGAGTATGATCTCGTCCGCACCGAACTCACACGCCTTTGCAATACGCGCCGCCGAGCTGGAGAGCTCACAGCCGTAAACCCTGGCAGCTCCGGACAGCTTAGCCAGGCGCAACGCCATAAGCCCAATCGGGCCAAGCCCGGACACCACAACGTGGCTGCCTATTTCAATGTCCGCAAGGCGGAGCATGTCGAGGGCCACGCCCAAAGGTTCGGCCATACATGCCTCCTCCGGAGAGAGGCCGTCGTAGGGTATGGCACTGATCGCCGGAGAGATCATCTCCTCGGCGAAACCAAATGACGTCTTGTAAAAGAAGGACTGAATGGAAGTGCACAACTCCTGACGACAATTCCGGCAGTTGACGCATTGTCCGCAAGCGCTCGCACTCTCGAGCAGCACTTGCTGGCCCGGTGCCAGATGTTTGACCGCGATGCCCGTCTCGAGGATGGTGCCTGCGACCTCATGTCCAAATGGCTCGTAGACGGCTTTCCCGTCAACAGCCGCAGTGACATCGGTGCCGCAGATTCCACAGGCATCAACCCGAATCCGAATCTCGTTCTGCTCCAGGGGCCACAGATCGCAGTCCCGGATTACGATGTCATCCACGCTTTTCAGGTAAGCAGCCTTCATACTGACCTCGCTTCAAAATCTCGCGCAGACACTGGAAAACGAGCCGAAGGCGCCCCGAAGTGGAGCGCCTTCCTCTCGCACCCGTGGCCTAGAAGACGAACTTCAGGCCGAACTGGACTGAACGTGAGCCCTTCGAGGTAGCGTTGATGACTCCGGCGTTGGACGCCTCAATGACCCTGGCCGGCAGCGCGAAACAGGGCGTGTTGGTGAAGTTCGAGAAGTTGGTCCGGAACTCGAGTGTCTTCCCCTCGTGAATGCGGAACTTCTTGAAAAACGACATGTCCAGATTCGAGAAACCGGGACCGCGCAGAATGTTGGAGCCTGCGTTTCCGTAGGTGTAAGGCTCAGGGGACTTA
>Ga0116190_1002791_pt1 | contig 13577 bp, 7 predicted proteins | sample AD_JPNTR4_MetaG_FD_89808 | JGI IMG/M metagenome (GOLD analysis project Ga0116190, IMG submission 89808) | Active sludge microbial communities of municipal wastewater-treating anaerobic digesters from Japan - AD_JPNTR4_MetaG | ecosystem: Engineered > Bioreactor > Anaerobic > Digestate | place...
CTGAAATAACCAATTAAAATTACGAATGGCCATATTGCAGAAAATATTGCAAATGTCAATCCCTTATCCAAAGTGAGCCACAAAGTACCACCAAGTATACCAAACGCAGCAGACTCAAGTGGAAATATAGCTACAAACGCGCCTATCGCTGCGGCAAGGCCTATACCCCCCTTACCACCAAGCCAAATTGGCCAGGAATGACCTATTATCGCTATCAAGGCAAAGAGTGGCCACCAAGTCTTACTTATTCCCAATGCATAGGCAAAGAGCACAGCAAAAAGCGATTTTGTTGAATCACCAGAAAATCCCAAAACACCGGCTATTGGTCCTGCTTCATACCATGCATTCGTCGCACCAACATTCTTGGTGCCTACTTTCCTTAAATCCTTTCCTGAGAAAAGCTTTGCAAATAAATAACTCCAAGGGATAGACCCGATCAAATAACTAACGACAACAGCCACGAAGAATTTCGTAAAACTCACCCCCCATTCTTACTCAACACATATTCTGAACAATTATAATACACTTTCACAAATTGTGCATTATTGTTCATGCTTTACTGTAGATTTTCATCTTTTTCAACGTGATATAATTATAACTGATATCTTTAAGAACTGCATATCTAAGGGGGGATGACCCGTGAGAATACTCCATACATCTGATCTTCATCTTCAAAGCGTCGGAGATGAACGGTGGGAAGCGCTCAGAACCATATTAAATATTTGCAAAAGTGAAAAAATAGACGTGTTAGTCATCTCAGGTGACCTATTCGATACCAACCAAGATGGAGATAACCTAAGAGTTAAGATAAGAGAACTATTCAATGGCGCAAGTTTCAAAACCATCATCCTACCAGGCAATCACGACGCAGCAATGTACTCAGAAGGTATGTACCTTGGAGATGATGTGCAAATCATAACGGACCATCAAAAGATAATTGTACTTGACGATGTCACATTCTTCGGTCTGCCATTCAAAAAAGAATACTCAACAAATGACAGAGTCGCCGAATTACTCACAGAGGTGAACAAGAAAACTTCGAAAGACAAGACGAACATACTCATCTACCATGGAGACTTACTCGACTCACTCTTTTCAAAGGATGATTTCGGTAATGAAGAAGGCTACATGCCAATAACACTTGCAGACTTTGAAGGTACGAACTTCAACTACGTTCTTGCAGGTCACTTCCACAGAACATTCAACGTTTACGACCTGCCAAACGGTGGATACTTCGTCTATCCAGGTTCACCTGTTTCAACGAGCATAAAAGAAACAGGAAAGCGAAGTGTAAACATCTTCGCAGTTGGCGAAAAGCCAAAGTCAATGCCCCTAGACACATTCCACTACGAGAACATCAACATTGTATTTGACCCGTTAAGCGATGAACATCCTTTCGAGAAGATAAAAAAGGCGTGCGAGTGTGTGGATGAAAACACCAAGGTCATATTGAACATCGACGGTTACGTAGATCTCGAGAAATTTGGCATAACTGAAGGCGTGCTCAACGAAAAGGTAAATGAACTTCTGAAAGGTAAAATAGTTGAAGAATACAACAGATCCAAAGATGTGAGTAAAATCCTCGAAGATGATATATTTAAAAGATTTGCCCATAAGTTAAATGAAAGAGTAAACGACGAAGACAAACGTAAAAAATGCATAGATTTATTCATCAAAGCGTTTTCACAAGCAAAAACTAAGGCGGTGAGAGCATGAAAGTAACACAATTTTCCATCACCCGCTATGGTCCACTGAGCCCTGGAAAAATTTTTAATCTCGGAGATTTCAACATATTTTACGGTCCAAACGAAAGTGGTAAAACACTCACAGTCGATGCGCTGATAAAACTATTATTTCAAGGAAAAGATCAGAAAAAAAGTCAGAACAGTCTATACAATCAATTGAGAGACTTTGAAAAGATAGATAGAGTAGACGAAAAGCCCGAAGGCTTCGTCGTTATAGAAAGCGATGGAAAGCAATATAAACTTCCTGAAAAGGGAAGTATAAAAGATATATCAAACTTGAATGCTATTGATTTTAGAAACATATTCATAATAAGAAGCAGTGATCTGAGTATATCCAATGAATATGATTTTTACAATAACCTCACTGATAAATTAGTTGGCGTCCATGCTGGTGATATAGAAAAGATCAAAACAGAATTGTATAAAATTGGTGCAATAACATCAACAGGCAGGTTTGAAGATTCTGCTGGCACAAAACTCAAATCAAGGCTTGAAAAAGCCCAAAAGATAATTGATGAAATAAAACAGCTAAAGCAAAACTGGAATAGCAAGAACGTTGCCAATCTTGAAAAGGAGCTAAAATCATCATCAGAAGAGAAAAAGCAAATTGAAGAAACGATTGAAAAATTTGAAAAGGTGAGAAAACGTATAACATTTAAAAAGGCAAAGGCCTCAATGGCGGAGCTAAAACTCAACATCGAGAATCTCAAACCACTCCAAGATTACACTGAACAGAGATATCATGAGATGGAAAGGCTAATCGAGTCAAAACACAATCTCGAAATTCAAATAGCACAGTTGGAAAGCCTGCTGGACGACGCAAGGAACAAACTTAACGATGCAATCAAGGAAACTGAACAACTTGAAAAACAGACGTCACAGCTCAACGAAAAGAAGAAGACCATCGACGAGCAATTACGACCTGCGGTTTTGAAAATTCAAGATCAAAAAAGAGATTTTCAAAGCAAGAGCCGTTCGTTCAAGATGATGCGTAACGTAAGTGCAGTTACCACAGCATTCTTTGCCATTCTGGTTGTTATATTTCTATTCCTCCATACAACATTCGGTGCGATAGCCTCCGCTGTATTGTTAGCTATCTCCATGTCATTTCTAGTAAGGAGCACAACATCACAACGAATTGAAAAAGACATACAATCCGAAATAGAAAAAATCCGCGCAATTGCATCTAATGTAGGTATACAATTCAGCACTCTTGATGAGCTGCAAGAAAAACTGAACGAATTCTCAACTACTTTTGAAGATATAAGAGAACAATTGGAGAAGGCAAGAACTGCAAAAAACATAACGGAATCGAAAATAAGTGACCTGCTAAATGGCATCACAGCGAATCGACAAAGACTTCAAGAAACTGTTGAAGAGCTCGATAAAATCACGGAAAGGTTGAAAACTCGCACACTTGACGAACTATCGAAAAAGATAGAAGAAAGAAAACAGATAGAAAAAGTTATGAATGATCAAATAACTACACTCAAAACACTACTTGGTGAATCGAGTGAAAATCATCACGAGAATATGCAAATCTGGGAACAGAAGATATCAACATACGTTGAAGAAGACGACGTAGAAGAACTTGACAAAATGGAAGAAACATACAGCGAGGAAAAGCTTGAAGAGCTAAAAGCAAAGAAGATACAGATAGATGCGAAGATAAAGGAAGATGAAGACAAAATATCGAAACTCAAACTTGAAATCCACGATATTTCCATGAAGGCAAGGGAAATAATCGAAATAGAAGAATGGGAATACGAAACATACGCACAGCTCGAATACGTGCAAAGAGAACTTGAAAAATTCGTAAGCGATGCATATCAACGGAAAGATGATGTACTCTTCATGGCTGAAATGCTCGACGAAATGATTGAGGAAGAAAAGGCAAGCATCAAGCAACTCATAGACGACAACGAAATACTCAACGAATCGTTTAAAAAGGTCACCGATGGTGCATATCTGAAGGTCATGTACGATAACATTAACGAAGAAAAGGGCCTCAAGGTTCAAACTTCATCCGGCGAAACGCTCACTATCGACAAACTATCTTCCGGCACTTATGACCAGCTCTATCTTTGCATTCGATTGGCACTTGGCAAAAAACTCTTTGAACAAAGGGAAGATGACAAAGCAGGATTTTTCATCTTGGATGACCCATTTGTCAAATCAGACATACAGAGAATACAAAATCAGCTCACACTACTCAAAGAATTTGCTTTAATGGGGTGGCAAATAACCTACTTCACATCAAAACAAGAAATCGTTCAACTCCTCAAAAATGACGTAGACTCAGGACAAATCAAATATTTTGAACTTGAACCACTGCGTTCATACTGAAATTGTATGCAAAAAAAGATATCACCCGGTAAAGCAACGAATTGAAATTTGGGTGATATCTTTTTCTATTTCCTATCCATCATATATCAAAAGAATTCTCTAGACACAACTTCAATAGGATTCACTCTAGTGGTTAGAGACAATATTGATGAAAAATTCATACCGACTTTAGTGACAAAGCTGAAATACTAACAAGGTACAATGATTGCTTTAACCAAGTCAGAGAAATTCCTTGGTTTTACAGAATTGAACATCGTTTGCATAACCTTCAAATACCGCCATTGCTGCCCTGTTTGTTTCGTCATGTCCTCACACCATACCTTAATGGCTAAATCCTTTTTGTCAGTATCTTCGTACTCTCTCCCTTTTGTTTCTATTATCCAGTGAACTTTCGTACCTTCTACATCTTGAACTGCTACAAAATCAGGATAGTAAAGGCGTATTGCCCCTCTAGAACTAAGGTAATCTATATAAAACTTATCAGAAAAGCAGGCAAATTTATCGATGTCGGGAGAGCGATCAAGAAACTCAGCAAACTGCTTTTCATAATTATTGTATACTGCTACAAAGTTGAAAACAGTCTTTTTACACCTCAGGTGTACTCTTCGCCACACAAAAGGTTCAATCTGTGATAACTTAAACGTTCCTGTCTTTAGTACTTCTTGCTTAGATTCGACAGACAACTTCCCAAGTTCCTTTGCTAATAGATCAATAATTGCTTCCTGAACCCTAATATCACTCAAATTATTGATAAGTCTATTATCTTCGATATCGACGATCTCAGTTTCAAAACATCGTTTTAGAATGTATTCCTGTACTCTCGGATATAATAAGTTGAAATCACAGGTAAGACGTGCTCTTTTCATAACTTCATTTGTTATGTGAACGACAAGCTCTCTTCCAGAACTTATGGGGGAAAGAGGCATTTCCACCATTCCAATGTCAGTTCCAGTTGTAGCGAACTCCATTTTTAGAATTGCCTTTCTCTCTTCCTCAAGTTTATTAGAGGAATAAAGTGAGCTACTTTTTAATGGATCAAAATCCTCTATTCTTTTGTAATTTCTCTGGTACCTCAGATCTGACTTAGGAATTTCAATATCATAGATCAATCTTGATTTTTCTGGAGCAATAGTAATTGGTAAAGGCGGTGGAGTTTTCACTATACTTACTCCGACCCCTTCTTTTTCAAGTTCCATTACAAACTCCTCAAAAGCAGAAGTTCCCATAACCTCAAGTGTCTGAGTATGGTCAGGACTGATCCCTTTCATTAATCTCAATCCTCTTCCAACTGCTTGTTCTGGAAGAATCTGCGCCTTTGAAGTGAATGGCCTTAGTCCTAAAACTACAGTAACATTCTGAACATCCCATCCTTCCCTTAGCATCATGTTACTGACTATGATTTTAACCTTATTATCAGGTTCATCTATCTCTCTTGCTAATTTTCTTAAAACTGGAAGGTCTTCCTCCGCAATTTCGGTCTCTGACAACTTTTCTTTCCGCGATTTAACATGAATGACCATAACCTCCTCGTTAGGATTGCCAAGTCCAAGGTCCTTCATTCCGCGTATCTTCTCCGCGATCTTATCGGCGTAATTATTTCTCTCTGCCATGATGAACAGGACAGGTTTTTTACCAACTCCAGAATAAACTTCATAATGTTCTTTCCACCTCATCAATGCAACATTGATCCAGTCACCATATTTTTGAATAACATTCTCCTCGGTTATATTATCAGGATCTTGCTTCTCCACACGATGAACGATTAGTGGAGCCTTTACAATTCTGTCCTCAACTGCCTGTGCAAGAGGATAGTCAACTATGATCCAAGGGTAGTAAGTACCAGATTGTGTCTTTGGGGTCGCAGAGAAATCAAGCCATAAGTCTATCCCGACAGATTTATGAATGGAGGTCAAAGTCCTATGCCACTGTAAATCTTCGTCATGGACATGATGTGCTTCATCATTTATCACCATGATATTATCTAACCTTTTTATCTTATCAATGAGTAGTTCCGGAGATTTTGTCAAATCTTTCTGCGGTTTCCTGCCAAGTATCTCGTCAACAATGTTGACTGGAGCCTGTTCCGTCCTTCTTGAGTCGTATAACTGTTGTATATTGCCGATAATAAGGTTACCTGATGGATTTAATGGTGAATCATCGCTTCTCAGCGTGACTTTGAGATTAAAGAGTGACTTCCACGAAGATGGTATAAATGGTAACGATCGAAAAATCTTATTATCAGCAAAGTCCTTTGCCAGTCTCTCGTACACAATAACGTTTGGTGCAATGATTAGAAAATTGTTTGGATAGCGATTATCTTTTTCTATCAAGTTGTTAAGATAAGACCAGACAACTATTAATGCCATCGCGTATGTCTTGCCTGAGCCAGTTGCCATCTTAAAGGCATATCTTAGCAGACCTTTTTCGGGAAGATCCTGCTGACCTTCTTGTTCAAGCTCTGGAAAGTATCGGGTTAACCTTCTGTTCCCTTCCACGTCTTCACTGATTTCTACAGCATTTGAAAACAAATCACTTCGAAAGTTTTCGGCATAAGTTTGTATAACTGGCTTAAGATCGTCGTACTTTTTCACTTCAAAAAGGTAGATGAGCGATTCAACAGCTTCTCTCTGGCAAAACCAAAACTGGAAAGGCTCGCCATTAACTATGTGGTCATCAAAGAACCAGGAGCGTAGCAGTTCCCTTGTTGTGTTAGTTACACCAGGATAATCATCATCACGCCATTGGTCCACTTCCTTTCTAAGCTTGTTCACAACAAGCATCTTGCTGGGTCTTCTTTCTCCAATTACCTTGTATGATGCTTCTCCGTCCTTGACAAGATGGCAGGTAGGTTTTTCCGATGGGTTCCTATCCTCTATATATGGAAGTGTCTTGTCATATTGAACCCAAGTCTTTGGTGAATCGTTCATTTTACTTCACCTCCACTTCGAAAATTTGTGAGGTGTCTATGCCGAAGATATCTATTACCTTGACAAAGATCTTGTACTTGCCTGGCTCTTGGTAAGTGTGCGTTGCTTGTAAATTCAATGTCCTGTCTTTCTTAGTTCTGTAAGAAGTCCAGCCGTTGTTGAAAGTGTCATTTTTGAAGTCAAAATCCACAGCCCAGTAATCAACCCAGTCAGTCCATTTTTTGATCTTTGCTCTTACGTCATTAGGAATCAAATCGGTGTGTGGAATAACAAAATCCTTTAGCTCCAAATCAACTGTCCTGCCAGTTATCTTTGTATCTATCCTAAAATAAGCAAGCTCAAAGAACTGTATATCACCTTTTCTAACTGCTTCCTCATCAAGCACTTCCTTAGGGATTATTCTTAGCTTAAGTTTTATATTTTCCTTCTTGGAAACTTCTTGAATAGCATCATTTAAACCCATTTCCCACTCCCAACCAAGAACGTGTAATTCCTTTTGTCCAACTCCTTTACATTCATCTATGGCGTCAATAACTTCTTGAATTGTGACCGGATAGTCAACCGCACCGACATAGACCAGCGCGTCTCCCTTTTTACCATGTATGTGAGTAAAACCTGAGATGGGTTCTGCACCATAGAGTTTTAAGATAAAGGCAAGGTACTCGTATATAACCTGCTTTTCATCCTTACCCGTGAACGTCTTCATCTGCCAGAGCTGACGTTCATACTTGCCAAGATTGAGAATCTCAAAAGGCCTTGCTTTCTTCCCGTATTTTTGCTCTTCATTCTCTAAGTCCTTTGAGTTTTCGATTTCTAGGAGTCGCTTCCTCGTGACGTGAATTGCGTATCTTGATAAGTCAGAACCTATCCAACGTCTGCCAAGCTTTTCTGCTACTGCTAAAGTTGTACCAGAACCGCAGAAAAAGTCAGCAACAATATCACCTGGGTTTGAAGAGGCAAGGATAATACGTTTCAAAAGGGCTTCTGGTTTTTGAGTGAAATAACCTAATCTTTCAGGATCTTTTTGTTGTAAGTGACTTATATCCGTCCAGACATCTTCTGGTGTCAATAAATCATCTTCGTAATATTTGTAAATTTTATTACCTGATCTTATTGTCCAATAGACTCGTCCATCTGCATCTACATTTCTCTTCATATGATGATTTGTTACTTCGCCACGTTGAACACCAATTGCATCCGCGTTAAAAACATATTTTTTAGTTTTAGTGTAAATCAGCAAAACATCGTGCTTATTAGAATAGAATTCTCTTGACCTTCCACCACTTTTATAGTGCCAAATCACTTCGTTTAAAAAATTCTCATACCCAAAAATCTCATCCATCATCACCTTTACATAATGTCCCACATGCCAGTCAAGATGGACATAGATAGAACCGTTTTCCGCCAGAAGTTCTTTCATTAAGACAAGTCGCTCGTACATCATTTGAAAGTAGGAATCCAAACCATTACCCCAGGTGTCTCTGTATGCCTTTTCTTCTATTATTGAATGTTCTTTTATTATCTCATCGTCTTCCTCACCAATCTGAATTTTCATTTTGAAATCTGCACCGGTTGCAAAAGGTGGATCAATGTAAATTAAGTTTATCTTACCTGCAAACCTTTCAAGAAGGGACGATATGACAAGTTTATTGTCACCCCAGATAAGTTTATTCTTCCAACCATCTTCAACAGTTTCTCCTTCTTCTCCGCCCCATATTTCAAACAAAGTTCGCTGTGGTTTTTCCTTACCGGTTCTTGGCTTATTCACCACCTCAACTATTTGAAATGGATATGGGCCTGGTTTTTCTACAGGTCTAAGTTTCCCATCCTCATCGTATTTACCTTTCCACACAAGTTCTACTTTGTTAATATCAATTTTGGGCATTCTATCACTCCTCCAAATTTGTAGTGCTAAACTTTATAATCATATTCTGAGTGCAGTAAAATCTGAAATCACATTCTTTGCATACTTTCTCTGTGTCAGGGCTTTGTTCAACCTTAAAATGCTTCCCCATGATTTTCTTAACAGTCTTATCGAAATGCTCCGCTACTTCACTTATTTTATCTTCCGAATAACGAAATTCCATCAATGCATCCTTCCTTTTCTCTTCCGAAGTCCAGTAGATGTACATTCTTCTTACGGGCTTGTTATACCTTTCTTTTAAAATGTATGCATACAGACAAAGCTGCTTATAATATGAATCAATTAGAGAATTTGATACCTCTGCCTTCTTTTGAGTCTTGAAATCAAGTATTTCAAATTCGTTGCTTTCACCCATAAGTAAATCAATCTTTCCTGATATAATATAGTCTTCCTTTTCAAGCGAGACGTCCACTTCCGCTTCTTCTATCCTTTCCAGCAGATCTTGGTTTTGTCTGTAATAATTGATAACTTGTTTTAATGACTCCTCCTTTTGGATCTCGCCCAGTGGCCTTAGTCCAGCAAGTAACAATGCCCTATAGTTTTTCTCGTGCCAGTCTTCAATTTGTTCCAGAGAAATAGTTTGTTTATCAAGAATTGCCCTGTGTATATCTTCTATGGTATAGTGAACAAGATTACCAAACAAAACCTGACCAGATCTGGAAGGCTGAAAATCATACTCTCTGTAAAAAAGATACTGTTGGGGGCACAATTCGTACACATTTACCTGAGACAATGAGTAAGATTTTTTAGGAATGAATTGTGGCTTTGAGGTGAACTTTTGGGCTTTTAGCATCTCTTTTTCAATGTAAGGATATTGCTCGAGTCCGTCCCAGATTGGCGAGAACCATGGCTGAGGTGATTCATTTGTTGTAAGGACAAGCAGTTTTTGTGCCCTTGAGAAGGCTACATAATAATGGCGTAACCTGTCAAATTCTGTCATCTGCTCGCTTGTCTCATAGGTTCCCCTCTTCGAAAAAGGTAGAAGATCTATATCAACCAGTTTTTGTACAGAGAATCTTCTATCAAGTGAATCTACGATTACGACAGGAAATTCTAATCCTTTTGATTGATGAATAGTCATTATCTGAACATATCCCTTAGGCACAGGGTTATCAGGATTCTCATATTCGTCTACTCCACCCTGAATCAAGAAGTTGAAGTAACTCCCAAAAAGATAGAATTTGATAGAGTCCTTATTCTTTGATGTAACGACAGATACGCTGTAGTAATCTTGAAATGTAGCAATGAGTTTGGAGAACGTTGAAAGGTTGTAAATCTTGTTTTCATCCTTTACAAATGAAGAAAAAGGTTCATAGGCGAGAAGCTGGTAAAAATAGTCAAGAATAGTCAAGTCAAGAGACCCATCTTTCAATTGTTCTAGTTGTTTTACCTTTCTGCGTAAATAATCCTGAAGAGAAGGTGTGATATTCTCGTACAACAACTTTATTGCATCCTCGATGTATTGCTTGCGGGTATAACTTGCTAACACTTTGTCGTAAAATCCGAAGATAATGCTATAGCAAGCAATTAAAAGTTTCACCTCGTCATTGTTAAAGTATCCCTTTGCTCTTGGAGAATAGTATGGTACGTTGGCATTTTTTAATGCTTCGATATACCGCCTACTGTGTTCCAACCTAACACTTCTCAACAGTATTGCAACATCGCTCAAATCCTGAATTACTCCGTTCTCTTTCAAGAAAGTAATTAATTGGACCAATCTTTGTGCATCGTCTTTTGCCCAAATGGAGAAAACTGCTGGATAGTCAGGAAATCTGCTCTCCGGATCAGGCTTTATTTTCTTTGGGTGACGAAAACCGTTCCAGTCTATTGAATTAATGAATTTATTACATTTCTCAATAATTTGAGGATGGGATCTGTAATTAATTGTCAATTCTATCTGCTTGCAGGAATCAAAATGCTTTGGAAATTCCAGGATGTTTCTTACAGTTGCTCCTCTAAATCGGTATAAAGACTGATCCTCATCACCTACTACGGCAATATTGTTCTCAGGTTTTGCAAGTGTTAAGATGATCTGCTCCTGGATGTAGTTTGTGTCCTGGTATTCATCAACCATTATATACTTTATACTTTGCTTGATTTTTGGATAGAGGTCCTTATTACAAAGCAAGTCGAAGAATACCTTTTGCAAATGTGCGAAATCTACACGATTTTTTTCAAACAATTTCTTATAATATTTTTCATAGCAGGTTGCAATATCTTGTAGAAAATTATTACCTGAGCTTTCAATTTCTACAGGATCAATTAATTCTTCAGCTATTTTGTTGAAATACTGTGTAAGTCCTTTAATGGCGTCCCATTTTTTCGTCCACTTTCCAAGATACTTTTCGTTACTAATGGTTATGATATCATCAAAGTTTTCGTATAAGAAGAAGACTTGCGTCAGCTCATCTAAAACTTGATATCCTTTTTTCAACGGAGTATGTGATAGGAATTTAGTTATGTATTCATTACACAGACTATGAATAGTGCCAACTTTGAGCATATGTAATGGCCCTTTGTAATCCAGTTTGCGTGCAAACTGATATAGCCTATCCCTCAACTCAAGGGCAGCTTTTTCAGTAAAGGTAGTCAACATTATTTCCCCAGGTTCTGCCTTACCAGACAAAAGTATATACAAGGTTCTTAGAACCATAGTCATAGTTTTTCCGGTTCCAGGACCGGCGATAATAAGTACGGGGCCATCTGTTGAGGTTATTGCAGAAATTTGTTCTCCATTCAGCGTTGGGACAACGGACTTGATGCTCTCGACTACACTCATAACAATTTTTCCCTTCTAAAGCTGAAATATCCGGCTGGAGTCACAATGATATGATCAAAGAGAATCATTCCTATCGTTTTGGTAGCAAGGTCAATAACCTTTGTGAGGTTTTTATCATACTCTGAGGGTTCTAAAAGACCATTTGGGTGATTGTGAACTATCAACACCCCGTACGCCTTTCTCTTTATTCCTTCTTCAATTATTTGCCTCGGGTAAACAACCGTCTTATCAACTGTTCCAGTAAAATAGAATTCACTTAATGGAAATGCTTTTTCTATTTGAATTTTGTAGGTACTATCGAGATAGAACACATGAAATTCTTCCGTTTTCTTATCAGCAAAATTTTCAATACAATATCGAACAATTTCTTCCATTGATTGTGAAACAGAAACCTCGCTTGCCTTCTGTTTTCTGTATATGGCATTGATTTCTCTGATAAGTTTTAGCAAGGTCACAAATTTATCCTTAATATATGGTATCGACTCTAATTCCTCTTCGGAGGCCTCGAAGATTCCCTTTATTGAACCAAACGTATTAAGGAGCTCTTTTGCTATCCCTTTTACGTCCCTTTGAGGAATGGCGTACGTTAGGAGGAGCTCAACTATTTCATATTCTTGCAGACCTGCTGGGTTTTGCATGAACCTGTCTCTTAATCTTGTTCTGTGACCTATGTAATGCTTGCTGTCGCCATCTTTCATATTTAACTATATATTGCCCCCCTTTTGAAATTAAGTTTCCATATGCTTTAGCTAGGTTGTTCCCCTGATAGCAAACCAAAACTATGTGTTTATTTTATTTATCGGAGTTTGCTTTTATACAGAGTGTTTCATATCTTTCATATAATTATATCACCAATAAATATTGAAAATGCAACAAGAGTTTTATTGAATTTCCAAATTTAGACCCGAATTTCTGATTACTATTGTTCTATATTCACGCTGGAAGAGTTTCCATTCATACTATACAATATATATTTATTTATGCATTATAAAGGAACCTTATTCTAGAATCTATTTATGCTATTACTGGAAAATGAAAAGTAATTTTCATCCTTTGTAATGTTATCATGTCAGAGACATCCTTTTAGCTTCAGCCTTTGCAAGTCTATCCACAGCGTTGTGAAAATTATTACCAGAATGTCCTTTGATAATTTCTATGGTATAGGGAATCCTTAATTTTCTCATAGAGTCAACAAAAAGCAAATTTGCATAACTTCTTGGCTTCCAATTTCCATGTGCAAGTTCCTTACAAGCAATATAATCAGTAAAAACCTTGACATGCGCTGCACACATCTTTTGTGCAAGCTCACATGCTCTATAAACTGCTTCGATCTCACCGCTAACGTTCTTCAAACCCGTGAATAAGCTGCACCTTCCCGATTCTTCGAGCACATATCTCAATTCATCTCCAAGGTCTACATAAATTGAAAAAGCATATACTTCGATACCATTACAATATGATCCATCCGTAAATGCAACTGCTCGGTACCCAATCAAAGTCCGGGTCAAGTCTGCCAGATAAATCACCTCCTACTGATATCGATGAAAACAAGCATTACACAGATTAGAAGTTGTTTCTACATCCGCATCTTCGATGCTTTCAGGAATTTACGGTGGAGTTAGGTATCAACAAACCGGAAATTAATATAGTCAGAGTAGTTCTTCATCATTAATCGGCGAGGAGACTCCAACTTCTGCAAGTTGGAGAGGAATCGCCTTAACCTCCTTTCTTCTTACTAATATCTTAGATTAATAGCGAAACTATGATATAATATTACTACAGCGAGGTGATGATGTGTACCGCAATCAAAAGAACCAAGTTAGGCATCTAACCAAGCAAGAGTACGTTGCTTTGAA
>Ga0116190_1002794_pt1 | contig 13574 bp, 11 predicted proteins | sample AD_JPNTR4_MetaG_FD_89808 | JGI IMG/M metagenome (GOLD analysis project Ga0116190, IMG submission 89808) | Active sludge microbial communities of municipal wastewater-treating anaerobic digesters from Japan - AD_JPNTR4_MetaG | ecosystem: Engineered > Bioreactor > Anaerobic > Digestate | place...
ATCCTGATATTCAGGTTTTAAAAGGAAATGTTATTTTTCGACATGAAAATGCATTGATGTATTGCGATAGTGCCTATTTTTATCCCAATTCAAATTCATTGGATGCTTTTGGTAATATTCGCATGGTGCAAGGTGATACTATATTTGTATATGGTAATTTCTTATATTATAACGGCTACACAAAACTTGCACGTTTGAGAAAAAATGTGCGTATGGAAAATCGGAAAACAGTTTTGACTACTGATAGTATGAATTATGATCGGATGACAAATTTGGCTTATTATTATACCGGTGGAAAAATTCAGGACGAATTAAATACTTTAACTTCTATTTGGGGACAATATTCACCTGTCACCAATGAAGCTCTCTTCAAGGACAAAGTTCATCTGGAAAACAAAAATTTTGTGATGGATGCTGATACTTTAAAATACAATACCAAAACAAATATTGCCAACATAGTAGGTAAAACGCATGTGATTTACAAGAATGAGACAGATATTTATTCAACCAGAGGATGGTATAATACGGCAAATGATCGTTCTATGCTTTTAGACCGCTCTATAGTGGAACAAAAAAATGGAAAATCGCTCATAGGAGATACCATTTTTTATGATAAAAGACAAAAATATGGAGAAGCTTTTCAACATGTTATTTTAAAAGATACAGTAGAAAAAACTTCACTTTTTGGGAATTATGTTTCTTATGATGAAAATTCAGAAAAAGGATTAGCTACCGATTCTGCTTTACTGGTTGACTGGTCATCGAAAGATTCTCTTTTTCTGCATGCTGATACATTAAAAACTTATAAGGATTCAATCTATAACATGGCTAATGGATATTATCATGTTCGTTTTTTTAGAAATGATCTTCAAGGGGTTTGCGATTCTATATTTTATTCTGGACGCGATTCGATTATTTATTTATATGGAGAACCGATTCTCTGGTCAGAAGATTATCAAATCACGGGCGATTTTATCCAAGCTTTTTTGAAAAATAAAAAAATAGATCGAGTACTTATTCAATTGTCTGCAATAGCTATTCAAAAACATGATTCCATTCATTTCAATCAACTTTCAGGAAAAGAAATCATTGCTTATCTTGATAGCAATCAAATTAAAAAAATTGATATCAAAGGGAATGCAGAAACACTTTATTATCCTATTGATAGCAAAGATTCTACCATAATTGGACAGAATAAGACGCAAAGCAGTTATGTAACCGTTTATATGAAAGATAAAAAAGTAGATAGAATTGTGTTGACACCTGCTTCTTCAGGAATAATTTATCCTTTGGAAAAACTTTCAGAAAAAGATTTATATTTGAAAAACTATATTTGGCTACCTCATTTAAGACCATTGACCAACTCTGATGTATTTTTGTCAATTCCTTATGAATCACGTAGAAAATCTCATTCAAGCAGTGCAGAAAAAAATGTTTCTTTTTCCAATGCCCCTAATACAAATTTAGAAAAAAAAGATAATGCTATAAAGGGGAAAAAAGAAACCAGTTTTTAATAATTCTATTATGCTAAATATCAAAAAAGATATTTTTTATGATAACAATGCCTTTTCTGCTTGATGAACTTTTTCAAAGTTGAATTGTGATAAAACCTCATTTGTGTAAGCAATAATTTTATCATTACATAAATTACCGATACTTCCCTCGTGAATGTGATGAATCTTTTTTTGAGGTTTAAAATGACCTGATTCAATTTCTTCACCTACTTTTTTATAAGCATCACGAAAAGGCATGCCTTCCAGCACCAAACGATTTACTTCTTCTACGCTAAAAAGATCATCGTAACGTGGATCATCTAATAGGTGGGTATTCGCTTCTATTTTTTCTACCATCATTGTTGCTATTTCCAAACAATTCAACAATTCACTAAAAGCAGGAATAAAAATTTCTTTAATTATTTGGAAATCACGAAAATAGCCCGAAGGTAAATTATTGGTAATAGTCAGAATTTGTTGAGGAAGTGATTGAATTTTATTGCATTTTGCTCTTAATAATTCAAAGACATCTGGATTTTTTTTATGTGGCATGATGCTGGATCCTGTTGTAAATTCGTCTGGCAAATGGATAAATCCAAAATTCTGAGAATTGTATAAGCATACATCGTAAGAAAATTTTGAAAGAGTTGCTGCCACGTTAGCAAGAGCAGAAAGCACAATCCGTTCCATTTTCCCTCTTCCCATTTGAGCATAAATTACATTGTAATTCATACTATCAAATCCTAATAAATCAGTAGTCATTTGCCGATCGATAGGGAAAGAAGTACCATAACCTGCAGCAGAACCAAGCGGATTCCGATTGGTGATTTTCCATGCTGATAGCATAAGCTGTAAGTCATCTGCCAAACTTTCGGCATAAGCTCCAAACCACAAGCCAAAAGAGGAAGGCATGGCAATTTGCAAATGTGTGTAACCTGGCATCAAAACCTCCTTATATTTTTCACTTTGTGCTATAAATGAATCGAATAACTTAACAACAGCGTGTACGATTTTTTCTATTTCAGCACGAGCAAAAAGTTTCAAATCCAGTAAAATTTGATCATTTCTGGAACGGGCACTGTGAATTTTTTTCCCAACATCTCCAAGTTTGCGAGTCAACATTAATTCTATTTGGGAATGGACATCCTCTACCCCCTCTTCAATCTTAAAGTTTTTTATTTCAATTTCTTGATAAATACTTTTCAACTCTTTTCTTAATAATTCCAATTCTTCTGGCTTAAGTAAACCAACAGCACATAGCATCTGAATATGAGCCAAAGTACCTATCACATCATATTTTGCCAGATAACCATCCCATTTTCGATCCTCTCCAATCGTAAAAGATTCTATTTTGGCATTTAACTGTTTTGAATTTTTATCCCAAAGTTTTGGCATATATAATAATAGTATTACTAAATAACTATAATTAATTAATTTTGAATAAGTTAATTGTTCACATTTAGCGCTGAACTAATCGTATCTGCCATCAAATTCACCATTTCTTTCAATTTACTATCCACCATCATTTTAAGCATTAAAGGAATATCAGCTTCGATACTTAATTTCATATTCGTTTCATTTTCTGCAGTTTGGTTTAATCGTATCCAGACATTCGTTTTCACAGGAAAATATTCAGACTGAAACTTAACGATTTCAAAAGGTTTTCTTTCAGTGATTCTAAAGCCAATCTTACCAAAAGTCTCAATGGAAAAATTAAAGCTGTCTGCATCAAATTGTAAATCTTTTAATTTATCTTTTACCACAGATTCGTTACCATCTAACAAACTTTTTAAATTTGTCAGATCACTCAACTGATTAAAAACTTTTTGAATATTTGAAAAAATAGTTTTTACTTCACTTTCGTAGTTTGTCATTCAACTTGTTTTTTATGAAATTAGCCATCATATTTTATTTCCCCAACCGGCCGGATCTTTATGCCAATCTTCCAATATTGCATAATCTTCCTCAGAAATATATTTACTAGTCAAAGCTTGTTGAATAATGGCTTTATAATTGCACAAAGTGGTTAGTTTTACTTTTGCTGCCTTAAATCTATCTTCAACCATTGGGAACCCGTAAGTAAAAATAGAAAATATACCCAACACTTGCGAACCATTATTTCGAATTGCTTCAACAGCTCTTAGACTACTTCCACCGGTAGAAATCAAATCTTCGATTACTACTACTTTCTGACGTGGACGCAAATCTCCTTCAATTAAATTTTCCAAACCGTGATCTTTGGGAGCGGAACGAACATAAATAAAAGGCAAACCCAATTCATCAGCTACCAGCACACCTTGAGCAATGGCTCCAGTAGCTACTCCCGCTATCACTTCAACTTCAGGATACCTTTCCTGAATTAAATGAGTCAATTCAATTTTGATATAATTTCTAACAGAAGGATAAGAAAGTGTTTTACGGTTATCACAATAAATCGGTGATCTCCAGCCAGATGCCCAAGTGAATGGATTATGAGGCTGCAATTTGACTGCCTTTATTTGTAAAAGTGCCTCTGCTATGTTTTTTTCTAACGTTTTCATCTCGTATGTATAAGATAATGAAATGATTATAATCCTTTGAAGGGATGATTTTATTTTTTACAAATTTAAGCAAAGTATTTAAGAATTTAAGAGTAAAAAATATTCTTTATAACATATTTTCCAGGAATAAAAAGAAAATAAAGCGTACATTTTTTACAAAGTCTAAAAACGATTTCAAATGAAAAAATAAATTTTACATCGGATAATAAAATTTGTTAAAGATAGTAAAGTTATAAAACAAAATAAATAAGTGAATTGCAATTTATTTTACTGATTAACAATGACTTAATTTTTTTTACATTTATCCAAAATTATTATGTGATAAAAATTCAAAAAAGGTTTGCTTTTAAAAAAGAATGTACCTAAATTTAAAGCGGATAAAAAATATGGCATCCAATAATAATCATTTAAAAATATTTTATTGACATGGAAAAAACAATAACATTTAACGAGCTTCGTAGAATCAAAGATGCTCTTCCCTCTGGTAGCATCACAAAAATTGCAAATGAACTTGGTTTAGAAGAAGAAACTGTTCGGAACTATTTTGGTGGTCATAATTTTAAGAACGGAAAAAGTTGTGGTATTCATATTGAGCCAGGTCCTGATGGTGGAATAGTCATGCTGGATGATACAAAAATTTTAGATATTGCTTTACGCATTTTAGAAGAAAAAAAAGAAAAAAAAAGCAGTGAATAATTTCACTGCTTTTTTTAATAACAAATAGGCATAATCAAGAAAAATATCATTCAATTTTTCCCATCAATAATTTTTTATCTTACCTTTATTTTCATTCTTCCACCGCCAGATTTTACAATATAAATTCCTTTGGCATTGGTGCTTATATCAATATCTTTATCGGAAAAAATTAATAACCATCCACTGATATCAAATACTTGCAAATTTACCTGCTCTGAATTGTGAATTTTGTATCAACCCTTAAATAATTGGACTGGATTAGAAATAAAAAACACTAATTTTGTATTATAATAAAGAGAAAGTAGAATAAAGAAGAATAAGTTTCGATCCTGAGGAAAATCCAAACAGAAGGTATCGTAGAAACTTATTGCAAACATTGCATTTATGTTACAACTCATCGTGATTGAAAAAAGAAGTATGACAAAGAAGGATCAAATGCTCTTTTGTTACGTTATGCCAAGCGGGGAAAGAAAAAGTATTCGGAAGTTGGAATAAGGATTAAACTAATCCTTGTTAGTAAATATTTAGAATTTTATCAACCTAACTTTTTTCTTAATTTTGTATCAAATAAAATAAATCCTCATGGCGTTTAATATTCTCATTATAGGATATATAGCAGGATTTTGTACAGCTATTGCACAATTTCCACAAGCTTACAAAGTTTTCAAAACAAGAGATACCCATAGCATTTCCCTTGCTATGTATCTGATAATGACTTTTGGTGTTTTCCTATGGTTTATTTATGGGCTACTGTTGCCTGATCTTCCTATGATTTTGGCCAATGGCATAGGATTGATTCCTTCTACTTTTACCCTCATTATTACTTTTCAAAATGTGAAACGTTCCAAAAAACAATCGGTATGAAACATATTCAAATTATCAATGGTCCCAATCTTAATCTTCTGGGTGTGCGTGAACCAACTATTTACGGAAACATAAGCTTTGAAACTTATTTTCAGAAATTAAAAGCTCAATTCACGGACATTGAGCTGGAGTTTTACCAATCGAATCACGAAGGAGATATTATTGACAAGCTTCAACAAGTTAGTTCTTCTTGTGATGGCATTATTTTAAATGCTGGTGCTTACACCCATACTTCTATTGCTATTGCCGATGCCATTCGTTCTATTGCTATTCCTGTGATCGAAGTCCACATTTCCAATGTTTTTCAGCGAGAAAATTTTCGTCATCATTCTTTTCTCTCACCGGTTTGTAAAGGATGTATCATTGGTTTTGGACTGGATTCCTATCGTCTGGCAATTGAAGCACTCTTAAAACTATAAGGTGCGGTTTATCGAGCATTTAATAGTTGAATATTATGACGAAATTTACAAAAATTATAGCTACTATCAGTGATAAAAAGTGCGATGTGGATTTTATCCGTCAACTTTATAATGAAGGAATGAATGTTGTTAGGATGAATTCAGCTCATTTGAATCGCGACGGATTCTTGAAAATTATAAATAATGTTCGCTCTGTAAGTAGTGATATTGCTTTGTTGATAGACACAAAAGGTCCTGAAGTTCGCACTACTATAATTGAAAATGAAGCAATTGACTTACATCGTGGTGATATTATAAAAATTACAGGCAATCCGCAATTGATCTCAAATAAAGAATGTATTGCTGTAAGTTATCCTTTTTTTGTTCGTGATCTCCAAATTGGTGACGATATTTTGTTAGATGATGGAGAAATTGAACTGAAAGTTGAAAAAAAAGATGAGCAATACTTGTATTGTAAAGTTCTGAACGATGGAATTTTAGGTAGCCGTAAAAGTGTAAACGTTCCTGGCGTTCGGATGAATTTACCGTCACTCACAGAACGAGATCGTGAAAATATTCTTTTTGCTATTGAAAATGATTTGGATTTTATTGCCCATTCTTTTGTTCGAAGCAAACAAGATATTCTTGATATTCAGCAAATTTTGGATGAATATAATAGTCCTATCAAAATAATTTCTAAGATTGAAAATCAAGAAGGTGTTGATAATATTGAAGAAATACTGGAATATACCTATGGTGTGATGATTGCTCGTGGTGATTTGGGAATTGAAGTTCCACAAGAAAAAATTCCTGGTATTCAGCGACTGTTGATCAGAAAATGTGTAATGGCAAAAAAACCAGTTATTGTTGCTACCCAAATGCTTCACAGCATGATTAATAATCCCAGACCTACGCGAGCTGAAGTAACAGATGTAGCAAATGCTATTTACTATCGTACAGACGCACTTATGTTAAGTGGTGAAACCGCCAATGGCAAGTATCCGGTGGAAGCTGTCCGTACGATGTCACGTATTATTGAAGAAGCTGAAAAAACCAAACTTACTGAAAATGACATTCCTATTCCTATGATAGACGTGGATGTTACTTCTTTTTTGGCAAATGCAGCAGTTGAAGCTTGTTCCAAACTTGATATTAAGGCAATTATTACTGATGTTTATACAGGACGTACGGCTCGAAATTTAGCAGCTTATCGTGGTACCAAACCTGTTTATGCCATGTGTTATCATGAAAGATTAACGCGTGTATTAGCTTTATCATACGGTATTTTCCCTAACTATCAAAAAGAAACAAGTAGCAGCCAGGAATACTTAATTCAAGCGTTAAAGGACTTATTGGATAAAAAATTATTAAATGAAGAAGACAATATTTGTTACTTAAGTGGCAGTTTAGGAGAAGGACATGGAACTACTTTTTTAGAAATCAATCAGATAAAGAAAATTTTTGAAGCGGGAAATAATTATTCATTACTTAATTTCTTTAAATAAATTAGTCAATAAAATCAGACTTCTTAATAGGGATGAACAGCAAACTTAACTGGATCGAATTATGAATAAAAATAAAATTTTTATAACGTTCCGCTGTAGAAAACATGAGATAGTGATCTGACCTTTAAGCCTTAGTCTTTTTTACCTTTGCCAAAGTTATTAACGTTATATTTGTTCTCGTCTTAGCCAATACTCCAATTCAACCGAAAATAAAGGCAAACATTTAATAAAATCGATAAATATAAAAAATTTTATGACCACACAAAACGGACTCGACGTAAAAACGCTTGAAAACTGGTTATGGGAAGCTGCCTGCAAAATTCGTGGACCCATTGACGCTCCCAAATACAAAGATTATATTTTACCGCTCATTTTCCTGAAACGACTTTCCGATGTATTTGAAGACGAAATCAATCGTCTTTCACAAAATTACGGTTCCAAAGAAAGGGTGGAGCAATTTTTGTCTAACGACCACCATTTGGTACGGTTTTATTTGCCACCTGAAACCCGTTGGGAAGCCATAGCCAAACATACTACCGGTGTGGGCGAGTATTTGACCAATGCGGTGAGAAAAATTGCCAAAGAAAATCCAAAATTGCAAAGCGTCATCGACATTGTAGATTTCAATGCTACGGCAGGCGGACAAAGAATTATTAGCGACGAAGTTTTGAAAGACCTTATCAATGTGCTCGGAAAATATCGGTTGGGACTGAACGATGTGGAACCTGATATTCTGGGACGGGCTTACGAATATTTGCTCAGAAAATTTGCCGAAGGTTCGGGTCAAAGTGCCGGCGAGTTTTATACACCGAGCGAAGTAGCCGTTTTGATGTCGTATATTCTCGATCCGAAACCCGGAAACGAAATTTACGATCCCTGTTGCGGTTCAGGTGGTTTGCTGATCAAAACTTTTCTGAGAGGCAAAGAAAAGTTTGGCGATAACCCTTCGCTGGAACCGTTGACCTTTTACGGACAGGAAATTTTACATGCCACTTACGCCATGGCCAAGATGAATGCTTTTATTCACGATATGGAAGCAGAAATAGCTTTGGGCGACACCATGAACCGCCCGGCTTTTTTAACACCAGCAGGCGCCTTGCGAAAATTCGATCTGGTTACTGCCAATCCCATGTGGAATCAGAACTTTTCCCAAACGGTTTATGAAAACGATCCTTACAATCGTTTCACGTTTGGTTTGCCGCCTTCCAATAGTGCCGACTGGGGCTGGATTCAGCACATGTATGCTTCGCTGAACGATGTCGGAAAAATGGCTGTGGTGCTCGATACGGGCGCCGTTTCGAGAGGAAGTGGCAATGCCGGCAGCAACCGCGAACGCGATATCCGCAAGGAATTTGTCGAAAATGATTTGGTGGAGGCTGTTATTCTGCTGCCTGAAAATCTTTTTTATAACACCACCGCACCGGGAATTATTCTGGTAATCAACAAAGCCAAACCGGCTGACCGAAAAGAACATTTGTTGCTCATCAATGCGGCTCATCTGTTTGAAAAAGGTCGACCGAAAAACTTTTTGCCCGACGAAAATATCAACCACATTGCCGATATTTATCTAAAATGGAAAGAAGAGGAAGGCATCAGCAAAATTATCCCCAACGAAGAAGCAGCCCGCAACGATTACAACCTGAGCCCGAGCCGCTACGTGGCACAAAATGGTGAAGATAATACGCTGCCACTCGAAGATGCGGTGATTCAGTTGCGGGAAGCAGAAGAAGAACGACAAAAAGCTGACGATAAGCTACAAAAAATTTTAGAAGAATTGGGAGTATGGAAAAAGTAGAAAATCACAACATAGAATTCAAAAAGTCTTGGCATGATGAATACTTATAAACTGTTGCTGCATTTGCAAATACAGATGGTGGTATCATCTATATAGGTTGCAATGACAAGGGTGAGGTGATTGGATTGGAAAAATCCGAAATTAAAAAATTATTGGAGGATTTACCAAACAAAATCAGAAATAAATTGGGAATAACTCCTTTTGTACGGGAAGAAATTCACAATGGAAAAAGTTTTTTAATTATTGAAATTTCTACCTCCTCTTTTCCTATTTCTTATGATGGAAAATTTTATGTTAGAACAGGAAGTACTACACAAGAGCTTTCTGGAATAGAACTGTCTTCATTTCTTTTAGAAAAAACAGGAAATTCATGGGATGAGCTTCCTGCAGATGCAAGCATAGACCAACTTGAGGAAGTTCTTGATAAAGAAAGCATAGAAAGATTTAAAGCGCTTGCTCGCCATCGACTTCCCCTCATCGAACAGGATACGACAAAAAATATTTTGCAAAAACTTAACCTGATAACAAAAGATGGACACCTTACCAGAGCTTGTATTTTACTTTTTGGCAGAAATCCACAAAAATATTTTATTTCAGCTTATTCAAAGGTGGGAAGGTTTAAGAATAACACAATCATTCTGGATACAGTAGAAGTAAAGGGAAATTTATTTCAGCAGCTTGATGTCATTCTTGAAGCCATCAAAAAGAACATAAATGTCAGGTTTGATACTTCTGTAAGAGAGCTTTCTCTTGAAGGCGTGGCAAGAAGGGAAATATGGGACTACCCTTTGGATGCGCTAAGAGAAGCCATAATCAATGCCTTAGTTCACAGAGATTACCTTGATACTTCCTCATCCATTGAGGTGCGGATATATGATGACCAGATCATACTATCGAACCCTGGAAAGCTAATGCCTCCGCTCACTATTGAACAGTTAAAACAAAAACACTCCGGAAGACAACGAAATCCACTTATCGCAGCGGTATTTTATTATGCCAATCTTATTGAATCCTGGGGATCGGGCACACTCAAAATGATTGACCTGTGTAAAAAGCAGAATCTTCCTGAACCTGAATTCGTCGAAAGAAAAGAAGGATTAGGGGAATTTACTGTCGTTTTTCATAAAGACATTTTTAATGAGGAAGAACTAAGGAAAAGAGGGCTAAACGAAAGACAGATGAAGGCAGTAATGTATGTGAAAGAAAAAGGAAAAATTACTAATAGGGAATATCAGGAAATAAATGCTGTATCAAATAAAACTGCTTTTTTTGAACTATCAGACTTACAGAAAAAGGATTTTTTAATAACTCAAGGAAGTGGTAGATCTTTAATATATACTTTTAAGAGAAGGTAATGATTAAGTAATGAAAGTAATGATTAAGTAATGATTTAAATGAAAGCAATATTAAAATATGAATTATAGCCAAAGAGTTTTATAAAATAACATTTTACGAAAGCAATACTTACAAAAACTGTTAAAGTTTGAAATACTGAATATTTTTATATAAAAGTCAATGGGCTAAATTGACTAAATTGCCAAATAAAGAGCGAATTTGGTACAACGTGACGTGGAACTTGTAGGAAAGGGTAAAAATGCTCATTATGTATTTTAGCAATTTGGCGATTAGTAGGCATTTAAAATTAAGGAAGAAAGAAAATTATGAACGAGCAGCAAAACATAGAATTCAAATTGCAATTACACAAATTCCTGAAAGAAGGAATCATCAAGCGCATTGGTCCTGCTAAGGGCGGATATTGGGAAGCGGTGGAATCATTTTTAAAAATAAAAACTTTTAAATAACTTTGAAAAAATTAAATTAATAAAAAATGGAGGTAATTTGCTATGAAAGAAATTTTGGGAAAAGCTGAAAATATTAGATCACTTCTCAGTGGTACTAAGTTTTCAATAGACTATTATCAGCGTGAATATCGTTGGGAGAAAAAACATGTTTCAGAACTCATAGATGATTTATCAGAAAAATTTTTAGATAGTCATCAAGATGGTAATGAAAGAAGTGCTATTGAAAATTACAATCACTATTTTTTAGGTTCAATTATCATTAGCGATAGAGATGGGAAAAAATATATTATTGATGGTCAACAAAGACTTACTACTATTACACTTCTTCTTATTTATATTTACCATCACCTTAAAGATGATTCTCAGAAAGCACAATTGGCAGATTTAATTTTTGCCCAAAAGTATGGTAAAAGAACATTTAATCTTGATGTTGATGAACGTAACGAGGTGATGGATGCCCTTTTTACACAAAAGAATTTTGAAGAAAATGGGCAATCAGAATCCATTGTAAATATTTTATATCGGTACCACGATATTGAAGACCTTTTTCCCGAAGAGCTTTCAAATGACACGTTGCCCTACTTTGCCGATTGGCTGATTGAAAATGTTTATATGGTTGAAATTACTGCATATTCAGATACTGATGCATATACCATATTTGAAACCATGAATGATAGAGGTCTATCATTAACACCAACAGAAATGTTAAAAGGATATCTTCTTTCAAAAATCACTGATATTGATAATCGTAACAAAGCTGGTAATGTTTGGCAAAATCAAATAAGTAAACTCAAGGAAATAGGAAAAGATGAAGATGCTGATGCAATTAAAACTTGGCTGAGAAGTCAATACGCTGAAACAATTCGTGAAAGGAAACGCAATGCTGTACCTCAGGACTTTGACCTAATTGGCACCGAGTTTCATAGATGGGTAAAAGATAATGAAAAAAGATTAAAACTAAAAAGAAGTATAGATTATTTCAATTTTATAGAGAGCAATTTTCATTTCTATACAAATTGGTATCTAAAAATTCGCCAAGCTTCAGAAGACTTAAAAAAAGGATTTGAAGAAATCTTTTATAATGCCCAATATAACTTTACTCTTCAGTATCCAGTTTTACTTGCTCCACTTACAATGGATGATAATTGTATTGACTGCCATAAAAAGCTAAAGATGGTATCAATTTATCTTGATATTCTCATCAATAGAAGAATTTGGAATTGGCATTCCATCGATTATTCGACCATGCAGTATGCAATGTTTATCTTAATTCGTGATATTCGTAGGAAAAATACACAGGAATTATCGGATTTACTTTATGACCGCCTTAGTAAGGATGAAGAAACATTTAAATCCAATGAAAGATTTTATCTTCATGGAATGAATGGCAGATTAATACATTTGTTACTTGCCAGGCTTACAGAATATGTGGAAATAAAGTCAGGACTACCGTCAAGATATAAGGAATATATACAGCGTGGTGGCAAAAATGGTTATGAAATAGAACATATCTGGGCAAATCATTTTGAAGAACATAGCGATGAATTCTCTCATCCTGATGACTTTGAAGATTATCGTAATCGAATAGGTGGACTGCTTTTATTACCAAAAAGCTTTAATGCAAGTTATGGTGATTTACCTTATGAACAAAAGAAAAAATATTATGCGACAAAGCAAAATCTCCTTACTCAAAGTCTATGCAAAGAAACTTATGAACACGATCCAGGATTTATTAAATTTATAGCGGAAAGTAACCTTCAATTTAAACCTTACGAGTCTTTTAAAAAAGCTGACTTAGATGAGCGACAAAATTTGTATATAAACCTTGCTGAACAAATTTGGAATCCTGAAAATATTAAAAAAGTTCTCAATTCAGATTTACCACAATTATAAATCTTCGACATTGAAAATAGTATAGACATAAAAAATACCGCATAAGCATACCATCATTATGAACACACCCACCAACAACACACCCCCACAAAGCTACAAAATGACTGAACTCGGAGTACTGCCGGAAGAGTGGGATGTGGTGCCATTAGATAACAAATATATTGAATTTCAAAATGGACTGTGGAAAGGTAAAAAAGAGCCTTATATAAAAGTGCGAGTTTTAAGAAACACAAATTTTAACAACGATGGAACTATAGATTTTGAAGATGTAGCAGAGTTAGATGTAGAACAAAGAAATTTTAAAAACAGAGAAATCATAAAAGATGATATTATTTTAGAACGTTCTGGTGGAGGACCAACTCAACCAGTTGGAAGAGTTGTTTTTTTTGAAAGAGAAGACCAATTCATGTATTCATTCAGCAATTTTACTTCCAGAATAAGAATAAATGATAAGCTAATAATTTTTCCAAAGTTCTTATTTTATTTTTTATTGGATTTCTATAATCAAGGAAAAACTAACGATATTCAAAATAGAACGACGGGGATCAGAAATTTAGATTTTTCAAAATATAAACAAATTCCAATCCC
>Ga0116190_1002795_pt1 | contig 13572 bp, 10 predicted proteins | sample AD_JPNTR4_MetaG_FD_89808 | JGI IMG/M metagenome (GOLD analysis project Ga0116190, IMG submission 89808) | Active sludge microbial communities of municipal wastewater-treating anaerobic digesters from Japan - AD_JPNTR4_MetaG | ecosystem: Engineered > Bioreactor > Anaerobic > Digestate | place...
ATTCCGCCGCCATGGAGAGCGCGGGCGGCACGTCTGTGCTTGAGCGATTGGCGTGCTCAGGCGCGGGCAGAATCGATCTTTCGCGCACGTTCTTCTCAAGCCTTTCATCGGAGGCCGCGCCGGCTCACTGTCGAGAGCGAGCTGCTCTAGGTACTCGTTCCGGCGATCCTGACGCGAGCCAAACAGGCAAGATGGAGCGAGGCCGGTATGCCCGATCGGCGTCCCACAGCTTTGCGGCAGACTCCGAGCCGGTAGACATGGTTGCGTACAGCCCTGCGATGGAAAGCGTCATCGCCTTGATGCAGAAGGTATCGAGTGTGTCATCGACTGTACTCATTACCGGCGCATCGGGTGTGGGCAAAGAAGTGGTGGCCAGGTATATTCATCGAACTGGTAATCGAAGCGCCGAGCCGTTCGTCAAGATCAACTGCGCGGCCATACCTGAGACTCTGCTCGAGTCCGAGCTGTTCGGATATGAAGAAGGAGCCTTCACAGGGGCGCGCCGCAGCGGCAAACCCGGGCTTATTGAGCTGGCTTCAGGGGGTACGTTGTTCCTGGACGAGATAACTGAGATGCCCATGGCGCTCCAGGCCAAGCTCCTTCAGGTGCTGCAAGAGAAGTGCCTGGTCCGTGTGGGAGGCACAAAGCAGATCAGGGTGGATGCGCGTGTGATTGCTGCGACCAATCGCGATATTGAGCGGGCAGTGAAGGAAGGGCGTTTCCGCAATGACCTATACTACCGGCTGAATGTGATCCCTATCCGAGTACCGTCCCTTGTGGAGAGGGCCGGAGACATTGCGCCGCTGACTTACCATTTCCTCGAGAAGTGGGGCGCCAGGTACGGTAGGCCACGCCGAATATCCAGAGAGGCTCGAGAAGCGCTGGAGGGGTATGGCTGGCCGGGGAATGTGAGGGAACTCGAGAACGTGCTGGAGTTCCTTGTGGTGACAGTGGATGCCCCTGTCATCGGCATTGAGCATATTCCGACTCACATCAAGAGTGCGGGGGCGAAGAACACAGCGGAAGTCTGCGTGTCGGGGATCATGCCGCTGCGCAAGGCCGTGGAAGAGGTGGAACGGCAGCTGATAGAGCGCGCATCGGCAACATGCCCTAGCACCTATGCGATAGCCCGTGCCCTGGGCGTCAACCAGTCCACAATAGTGAGGAAGATACAGAGATTCGCGAACGGCCGCAGTGGATGATGCAGAGATGCATCGCACGATGCAATGACGCATCGCATGTGCCGAATGCGTGTTCCTAGCGGCCAAACTGCTGCTATGGGGCTTATGCGCTTCGAGATGAACCCCGCTTCACTATGGAAGGCAATGTGAAGCGGTTCACTAGCGATGCACAGATGCATTGGGCGTTCTAAGTGTGCTACGGTAATCACCAGCTAAACGCCACTTTGGAATGTGGCATGAATCATGCATGTATAGGTTGTGGCTGCAATGGCCGGCAGAGGAGGTTGAAAGGTCTATGGGTTGCTGTGAAACCAAGTGCGCAGGCGATATCACGGACATCACACCTGAGCAGTGGGCGAAGGTGGACGAGATCATCGCCGGGTACCAGGGGCAGCGCGGAGTGCTCATCCCGTGCCTCCACGAAATCCAGCAGATTGTGGGCTACCTTCCCATTGAGGTTCAAGAGCGGGTGGCGGCAGGACTTGACATTCCGGTGGCCGACGTGTACAGCGTCATCACTTTCTACGCGCTGTTCACTACTAAGCCAAAGGGCAAGCACAAGGTAGGTGTGTGCCTGGGCACCGCCTGCTATGTGCGGGGCGGCGACAAGATCCTGGAGAAGGTGGAAGGGGCGCTGGGCATCAAGGCGGGCGATACCACTCCCGACAGGCTCTTCTCTATCCAGGTAATGAGGTGTATCGGCGCCTGCGGGCTAGGCCCAGTCATGACAGTCGACGACGACATTTACGCGCGGATAAAGCCTGATCGAGTGCCGGAAGTCCTCAAGAAGTACTCATAGTATAGTGCCACGTCCATCAGGCGTAGTGAGGGAGGAATACGAATGGATCTGGTTCGAGCGCACGTGCTTGTGTGCGGCGGCGCTGCCTGTGTCTCCTCCGGCTGCAAGGCGGTGCGGGAGGCGCTGGAAGCTGAGATAGCCGCAAGAGGCATTGAGCGCGAAATAAAGGTGGTTGTCACAGGGTGCATGGGGCCGTGCGACCTGGGGCCGATCATGGTCGTGTACCCCGAAGGCGTCTTCTATAAGAAGCTCACTCCCGACGATGCCAGGGAGATCGTTGATGAACACCTTGTGAAAGGGCGCATAGTGAAGCGACTTCTTTATACGGAACCAGGCACTGCCGAGGTCGTAGAGACCCAGGAGGCTATGACCTTCTTCAGCCGGCAAGAGAGAATCGCTCTGCGCAACACGGGTGTTATCGACCCTCTTAACATCGACGAGTATATAGCCCGCGACGGCTACGCGGCGCTGGGCAAGGCGCTTACAGAGATGAAGCCGGAAGAGATTGTCGACACTTTGAAGCGCGCTGGGCTCAGGGGTCGTGGCGGGGCGGGGTTCCCCACGGGGATAAAGTGGGACCTCACCCGAAAGGCTGAGGGTTCGCCTAAGTACGTGGTGTGCAACGCCGACGAGGGTGACCCCGGAGCTTTCATGGATCGCTCCATTTTGGAAGGCGATCCTCACACCCTGCTCGAAGCGATGGCGATAGCGGGGTACACGGTAGGCGCAAACCAGGGCTATATCTACGTGCGGGCCGAATACCCGCTGGCTGTGGCGCATCTTGAGCATGCGATAAGGCAGGCCAGGGAATATGGCCTGCTGGGCGCCAACATCTTCGGTACCGGGTTCGATTTCGATATCGATCTTCGTGTGGGCGCCGGCGCTTTCGTGTGCGGCGAGGAGACTGCGCTTCTGGCGTCGGTGGAGAGCCGCCGCGGAGAGCCGAGACCTCGGCCACCGTATCCGGCAGCGTCCGGCCTGTGGGGTCAACCTACACTCATAAACAACGTTGAGACTTATGCTAACATTGCGCCCATCATTCTGCGCGGCGCGGAGTGGTTCTCTTCCATCGGCACTGAGAAGAGTAAGGGGACCAAGGTGTTTGCACTGGCTGGGAAGATCAACAACACTGGTCTCGTGGAAGTTCCCATGGGCACTGCGCTGGGCGACATAATCTTCGATCTCGGGGGGGGCATACCCGGCGGAAAGAAGTTCAAGGCGGCGCAGACCGGCGGGCCTTCCGGTGGGTGCATCCCAGCTCAGTTCCTGAACACTTTGATTGACTATGAGTCGCTGAAGGAACTAGGGACCATGATGGGCTCAGGCGGTCTCATTGTCATGGATGAAGACACGTGTATGGTGGACTTGGCGAAATTCTTCATGCAGTTCATCCAGGACGAATCATGTGGCAAGTGCGCTCCGTGCCGGATTGGCACCAAGCGCATGCTGGAGATACTGGACCGCATCACCAAGGGCCAGGGCAGAGAGGGCGATATCGAACTCCTGATCGAACTGGGCGAACACATTCGGACTACCGCCATGTGCGGCCTGGGCCAGAGCGCCCCCAATCCGGTGATGTCCACAATCCGGTACTTCAGAGACGAATACGAGGCTCACATTCGGAACAAAAAGTGCCCGGCTTCGTCGTGCGCGGCCCTGTTCAACTCGCCGTGTCAGAACTCCTGCCCGGCGGGGGTGGATGTGCCTCGCTACATCGCCTTGATCAAGCAGCGCAGGTTCGATGAAGCGGTAGACCTCATCCGGGCGACGAATCCGTTCCCTGCCATATGCGGGCGCGTATGCGACCATCCGTGCGAGTCAAAGTGCAGGCGCGGGACGTTCGATGAACCTGTGGCGATCAAATCGCTGAAGCGGTTCGCAGCCGATTGGGAAATCAAGAATAAGCACCAGTATAGGGCGGATTTCGCGCCGCCTTCCGGCAAGTGTGTGGCCATTGTGGGAGCTGGCCCGGCAGGTCTGTCTGCCGCGCACTATCTGGCCCTGTTCGGCCACAAGGTCACCGTATTCGAGGCGTTGCCTGTGGCAGGCGGAATGCTGACCGTCGGAATCCCAGAGTACCGGTTGCCCAGGGACATTATGGAGTTCGAGATCGAGGCCATTAGGAAGGCCGGCGTAGACATCCGCCTCAACTCGAGGGTGGGTGTGGACGTGACGCTGGACCAGCTCAAGACGGAGTATGATGCGGTCTTCGTGTCTGTAGGGGCTCACAACAGCGCAGCAATGGGCGTGCCTGGCGAGGATCTCGAAGGGGTTCTGCCGGCAGTGGAGTTCCTGCGAGATGCGGCCCTGGGCCGTCTGGTCAAGGTCGGGCGGAACGTAGCCGTAGTAGGCGGAGGCAACGCGGCAATCGACGCGGCTCGCACTGCGCTGCGACTGGGGGCCAAAGAGGTTCACATAGTCTACCGTAGGCTGCGGTCGGATATGCCGGCCGATCCCGCAGAGATCGAGGCGGCTATCGAGGAAGGCATTCAGGTGCATTATCTGACCGCCCCAACCAGGCTCATCGGTGCAGACGGAAAAGTCACGCAGATGGAGTGTGTGCGCATGAGGTTGGGCGATTTCGACAAGTCAGGTCGCAGGCGACCGGTGCCCGTGGAAGCGTCGCGCACCATAGTGGACGTAGACACAGTCATCGCGGCCATAGGCCAGTCTGTCGATACCTCATTCGCGGGTAAGCCTGCCGACGGGCAGGAGGCGCTGCTCATGACCAAGTCGGGTCTGGTCATTACAGACCCTGACACGATGCAGACTAACGTGCCGGGTGTCTTCGCCGGGGGCGATTGCGTCACCGGTCCGGCCACTGTGATCGCCGCAATAGGAGCAGGGCGCCAGGTTGCATTGGAGATAGACAAGTTCGTGGGAGGCGCCGCGTGGCAGCATGCTGATGTCGATGTCGAGAGAGTGCTGGTGGGCACACCCATCGAAGAGCAGTGCAAGAGGTGTGTAATGCCCGAGATGCCGGTTCCCGAACGCGCCAGGAATTTCAAAGAGGTCGAACTCGGTCTGACTGAGGACATGGCGGTGGCGGAGGCTGCCCGCTGCTTCCAGTGCGACGTCCGCGAGCCGTAAGACCACGAGAATGGAGTGTGATACGAATGGGTGACGTCACTCTCACCATAGACGGTCGACAAGTAACCGTCCCAGCAGGCACGAGCGTTCTCGAGGCTGCAACGCAGGCGGGCGCGAAGATACCTACCCTCTGCTACCTCGAGGGGCTGAACGAGATAGGATCATGTCGGCTCTGCGTTGTAGAGATCGAGGGCGCCAAAACGCTCGCAGCATCCTGTGTTACTCCTGCTGCACAGGGGATGGTTGTCCACACGAACACCAGACAGGTGCGGGAAGCGCGGCGCGCGGTGTTGGAACTGATCATATCTAACCATCCGTTCGAATGTCTGACCTGCGTGCGCAGTGGGTCATGCGAACTGCAGGCTCTGGCGGAGTCCCTTGGGATCCGGGAGATCAGGTTCGAGGGCGCCAAGGCGCACCATGCTATCGATGATTCTACGCCGTCGATCGTCAGGGATCCGGACAAGTGCATTCTCTGTCGTCGATGCGTGGCAGTATGCGAGCAGGTTCAGGGTGTGTCTGCGATCAACGTGTCTGGCCGCGGGTTCGACTCAGTGGTGAGTCCGGCAGGGCAGCTTCCTCTGAACGACGCAGCTTGCACCCTGTGCGGCCAGTGCATACTAGTGTGCCCCACCGGAGCCCTGAGCGAGGTAGATTCGACACGCAAGGTCTGGGAGGCGCTGGGCGATCCCAAGAAACATGTAGTCGTACAGACCGCGCCGGCCATTCGTGTTGCCCTGGGCGAGGAGTTTGGCTTGGCGCCGGGTTCGATAGTGACTGGGCAGTTGGTCGCGGGCCTTAGGGCTCTGGGCTTCGATCGCGTTTTCGACACCAACTTCACGGCCGACCTAACAATCCTGGAAGAAGGCAACGAACTGCTCCATAGGCTCACGACAGGCGGCACTATTCCCATGATAACCTCGTGCAGCCCGGGCTGGATCAAGTTCATTGAGCATTTCTACCCCGACATGCTGGGCAACCTGTCGACGTGCAAGTCGCCTCAACAGATGTTCGGGGCGCTTGCCAAAACGTACTATGCCGAGAAGGCCGGGGTTGACCCTGCCGACATGTTCGTGGTGTCGATCATGCCGTGCACGGCAAAGAAGTTCGAGTGCGAGCGACCGGAGATGCGTTCTTCGGGCTATCAGGATGTAGACGCGGTTCTGACCACCAGAGAGCTCGCGCGCATGCTGCGCGAGTCGGGCATCGATCCGACGGCCCTGGAGCCTGCTAGTTACGATGCCCCGCTGGGGATCGGCACTGGCGCTGCAGTGATCTTCGGAGCGACAGGCGGCGTCATGGAAGCGGCTCTCAGGACCGTATACGAGGTAGTCATGAAGAAGGAACTGCCTTCACTCGACTTCCGCGAGGTCAGAGGCTTTGAAGGGATCAAGGAAGCCGAGGTTGTGCTGGGCGACACGACGGTACGCGTGGCTGTGGCTCATACACTCGGAAACGCCCGCAAACTCCTTGATAGGGTGCGATCCGGCGAGGCCTCCTACCACTTCATCGAGATAATGGCGTGCCCCGGCGGATGCATAGGCGGAGGTGGACAGCCCATAGGCACCAATACCGAGAGACGCCTGGAGAGGATAGACGCCATATATCAGGCCGATCGCGATCTTCCTCTGAGGAAGTCCCATGACAACCCCGAGGTAAAGCAGCTCTACGAAGAGTTCCTCGGCGAACCCTTGGGCCATAAGTCACACGAACTGCTGCATACGCACTACACACCCAGAGGGATCTGGCCTAAGCGTTAGCCGTTAATCGTACATGATCTCATGATCAGGTCAATCGGGGGGCGGGCGAACCGCCCCCCATTCGCATCGCGTATGGCGTAGTCGCTCGGATTGACGGATTGAGGATGCAGCGGATTGAGGACGCACTTGAACTGCACGGCAATAATGGGCCATACTAAGGTATGCGATTTCGTGGAGTGCTTGGGGGGTTCGCTTTGGAGGAGGTTTTCCAGGTTGAGCGTCTGCCGATAGGGGCTGACCTACACACAATGCGTGTGACGAAGTTCAAGACCAACCTTCTTGCAGCGGTGCTGCAATCTGACCTTTCGGTGGACGGGGCTACGCGTAACGCCTTGCTCCCGCAGGTTCTCCGGCGAGGCACCAGGAGATGGCCGGACACAGCCGACTTCATGCGCAACTTGGACGATCTGTACGGCACTTCTGTGACTGCGGACGTGTCAAAGAAGGGCGAAAGACATCTGCTCATGTTCGCTGTGGGAGTAGTCAACGATGCGTATCTGGACGGCGGTGACGCCATGCTCCGGAAAGGGTTCAGCATCCTCCGCGAGCTGATGGTGGAACCTGCGGCGGAAGGGACCGGGTTGCGCGCCGACTATGTTGCCCAGGAGAAGACTAACCTGCGGCGCAGAATTGAGAGCATACTCGACGACAAGCAGGCTTACGCGTTTCGGCGCTGCAACGAGGAGATGTGTCGGACCGAGCGCTATGCTGTGAGCAAACTAGGTAGAGTGGAGGACATAGACGCGATCACTCCTGACTCTTTGGCAGACTGGCATGCCCAGGCGGTTCAGGAATACCCAATGGACATCTTCGCCATAGGTGATATCGAACATGAACAAGCAGCGGAATTGGCGACGGAGGCCTTTCAGGGCTTAGCGAGACATCCCCGCTCGGTGGGCCCTGCATCCACCCAGGGCCCTGTGCCGCCTTCCGAACCCAGACGCATTGTGGAGCGGATGCCCGTCAGCCAGGGGCACTTAGTTATGGGATATCGAACGGGAGTGACATATGCGTCTTCCGATTACCCAGCGCTGCTCTTTGCAAACGGGGTGTTCGGAGGGTACACCCATTCCAAGCTGTTCCAGAATGTTCGGGAACGCGCTAGCCTAGCCTATTTTGCTTCGTCAGGGATTGAGCAAACCAAGGGATTGATGTGGGTAAATGCTGGCATCGATTTCGATGCATTCGACACCGCGGTCGGCATCATCGAGGAGCAACTGGAGGATGTGAGAAGCGGCGCTATCACCGGAAGCGAGATGGAAAACACGCGGCTAGGCCTGATTAGAGACATAGAGATGATGCGGGATCAGCCGTCTTCCTTGATGGACATGGCCCTCGCAGGCATCATCAATAGCTGCCCGGTCACTCCCGAACACCTCAAGCAGAGCATATCCCAGGTCTCAGTGGATGACGTCGTGAGGGTAGCACGCCAAATCCGGCTGGACACAGTCTACTTCCTGCGGAACGAGGAGGGTCGTCATCATGCTTGAGATGGAGCTGGACAAGTCTGAGCTGCTGCGCGAGGAGGTTGCCCACACCCGGCTCGATTGCGGACTCGAGGTGGCAACTATACAGAAGCGCGGATTCGCTAAGAAATACGCCGTGCTCGCAACCAGATATGGGTCTTGCGATACCGAGTTCCGCATCGCCGGGACCGCCAATCCTGTATCCACCCCAGAAGGCATAGCCCATTTCCTCGAACACAAGTTGTTCGAGGAGGAGAACGGTTCCATCGACGACATCTTCGCCGACCTTGGCGCCTACTCTAATGCCTTTACCAACTATACGATGACGGGCTATCTGTTCTCGTGTGTCGACAACTTCTGGCCGGCCTTCGATACTCTCCTTGATTTCGTGATGAGGCCGCATTTCACAGACGAGAACGTGGAGAAGGAGAAGGGCATCATCGAGCAGGAGATCAGGATGAACGAGGACTCCCCTGACTGGCAGGCGGTGAACGGCCTCCTGAAGGCGATGTACCGTCTGCATCCAGTTCGCGAGGAGATCGCTGGAACAGTCGACTCGGTACGGCGCATCACCAAGGAGATGCTGTATGAATGCTACAGGACGTTCTACCACCCCTCCAACATGACTTTGCTGGTGGTGGGCGACGTGTCTTGCGGGGAGGTCGCTGATAGAGCATCGGCACGTCTGGATAGTCGGGATTTTGGCGCCGCTCCTGATGTGGAGAGGATCCGCCCGGAGGAGCCGAGAGATGTCGCCATCCATCGGGTCGAGAAGAGCATGGCTGTGTCTGAGCCCATTGTCTGTTTTGGATATAAAGATCCCAATGTGAGTCTTCTCGGCCGACCTCTCATGCGCAGGATCATAGGCATGGAGATGCTCATGCATATGCTGGCGGGAAGGAGTTCGGCGCTGTACAACGCGCTGTACGGAGAGGGTCTGATCGATGCCTCCTTTGACTGGGATTACGATTGCGAACACGGTTATGGCTTCGCTATGTTCGAAGGCAGAAGCGGCAACCCGGACCGGCTTGTAGTGCGTGTTGCTGAGGGGATTGCCGCTTTTCTGAGCGCGGGTGTTGATCCCGATGGATTCGAGCGGACGCGCAGGCGTGTTATCGGATCCATGCTGCGCAGCTTCGATTCGTTAGAGTTCATAGCCTACAATTTCCTTACCCATCACTTCCGCGACATGCGGCTGATTGAGAGCGTCGACGTTGCCAGGTCTATCACACCTGACGAGGCTGAGGCCGTAGCTCGGGAGTTGTTCGACCCGGATCTACTGGCGGTGTCGGTGATAGAGCCTGGCGGGCCGGAATCGGGGGAGTGATGTGCCGTGGCCAGATTGCTTGTAGTGAGGCACGGCGAGACCATGTTCAACAGAGAGAAGAGGTTTCAGGGATGGCTGGACATTCCGTTATCGGACTTTGGGTCGGCGCAGGCAACGGCGTGTGCAAGCTATTTAGCCACGTCGCCTTTGGTTCCGGTGTCGCGCGTCTATTCCAGCCCCCTGTGCAGAGCTCGGCAGACGGCAAAAGCTATCGCAGAGGCGCTCGGGGCGGACCTTGCCACCGATGAGCGCCTGCGGGAGATCGACGTGGGCAAGATCGCAGGCATGACATGGGAGGACACGGAAGACGAGTATCCGAAGTTCATGGAGGAGTACAGGCGCGATCCTATCGCTACAAGATATCCAGGGGGCGAGAGCGTACTCGACGTGTGGGATCGCGCCGGACATCTGCTTCGGTACATTGCGGAGACTCACCGAGCGGAGACCGTAGTTGTGGTCGGGCATGCGATTATTCTGAAGGCTCTGATATGCCATATTCTCCACCTAGACGTGCCCAATCACAGACGGATGACGCTGGGAAACGCGTCGCTATCCGTGGCTGAGGTGGGAATGCAGGGCAGAGGATTTGTGGGCAGAGTGATACGCCTCAATGACCGGCATTACCTGGAGTATGCTGGGCTTGACACATACACAGGGCACGTGGACGCCAGGTGAGCACTGCAGGTTCACAATCCGGAGCCTATCGACGTATAGATGATTCAGCGCTGTGAAGGCGCAGCCGACGGTTGTCAGCCGCCCGGCAAAGGAGGATTCTTGATGAATGTGCCTGAAGTTGTCGTAAGGCGCATCTACGTGAGCGGAAGCATGTCGAACTCCCGATCAGGGCTAGCGTTCCGGTTGAAGAACACGCTGGTGTCGGGTCATCTGACAGCCGCCGGCGCCATGGAAGTTGATGGCGAGACAGTGCCGCCATCTGGCATCATATTCAGAATAGCGGGCGCTGAGGTGAAAGCGTCCGACGTGAGCGACCAGTCGCCGCTCAGCCTTCCGGCAGGGATGGAACTAGAGGTAAACGCTGTAGGCGTTGTTCTTAATCCCGGTCGCCATCAGGTCCGTTTTCCGGTGGTGCTCAAAGAGCTCGGACCGATAACGCTGACCCTCTCCGATGAAATACGATAAACCCGAAATACACTTGACATTGCATACGTGCATACAGAGATGGTAGAATTAACAGGGTAGAGCATGTACGGCCCTCACTTCGGCGAGACGGGGGTTCGTCTGTGTGTGCTCTGCTTCTCATGCGCAAGCGGTGACGCAATGATTGAACGTGGAGGGGGAGTCCATTGGTTTTGGCAGGAGACCCCGAGGCGCCGGTGCTCGTGAGGCGCGAGTGGTGCAAAGGTTGCGGCATATGTATCGCCATGTGCCCGAAGAAGGTCCTCGAAGCTGGGCCTGACGGAAAGGCTCTAGTCGCTAGGCCGGAAGACTGCATCAAGTGTGAAATGTGTGAGATCATGTGTCCGGATTTCGCAGTACGGGTGGTAGCCAAGAAGGCCGCTGCACCTGCTCAAGGAAGGGAGGCGGTTCGCGATGGCAGATAGTTGCGATACGAGGGTAAAGCTTCTTCAGGGTAACGAGAGTTGTGCTGAGGCTGCTCTTCTCGCAGGAGTCAGGTTTTTCGCGGGTTACCCCATAACGCCGTCGAGCGAGATCGCTGAGATCCTATCAGAGCGCTTGCCGCAGCTCGGCGGCAAGTTCATCCAGATGGAAGACGAAATTGCCAGCATGGCAGCGGTGGTCGGCGCATCGCTAGCCGGTATGAAGGCCATGACCGCTACGTCGGGCCCCGGCTTCTCCCTGAAACAGGAGAACCTGGGGTTCGCTTCGTTCACGGAAGTCCCATGTGTGATCGTCAATGTCCAGCGCACAGGGCCGAGCACGGGACTTCCGACTTCTCCGGGGCAGGGAGACCTCATGCAGGCCAGGTGGGGCACTCACGGTGATCACCCGGTTGTGGCCCTGTATCCGTCTAGCGTTTCAGAAGCTTTCGACCTTACAGTCAAAGCAGTCAATATCGCGGAAAGGCTGCGAGTTCCCGTTATCCTCTTAATGGACGAAGTGGTTGCCCACATGAGGGAGCGAGTCGTTGTGCCATGCCAGGACGAAATCGAGATCGCTTGGCGGCCGCGTCCGACAGTCCCTCCATCGGACTACCTGCCGTACGCGGCCGGGCCCGACGGGGTGCCTGCCATGGCTGATTTTGGAACGGGCTATCGCTGGCACGTAACAGGTCTGTACCACGACGTTACCGGTTTTCCCACGTCTGCGCCGGCTAAGGTAGACGCGCTCGTCAGACGGCTCTGCGGCAAGATCACGAACCACAAACGCGACATCACATTCACGTGGGACGAGCATATGGACGACGCCAGGGTGGCCGTAGTCGCCTGCGGCATCGTAGCGAGGTCGGCACGTCGTGCAGTCCGACTAGCCCGCGAGAAGGGAATCGCGGCCGGGCTGTTCCAGCCCAAGACGATATGGCCGTTCCCAGACGAGCAGGTGGCCGAGATAGCGGCTCGAGTGGACCGGATCATAGTGCCTGAGATGAACATGGGTCAGCTCGTCGGGGAGGTAGAACGCGCTGCGCGCGGCAAGTGCGAGGTAATTGGCCACTCGCGAGTGGACGGCGAACCTATCACGCCCGAGGAGATCCTCGCGCGACTGGAGGAGGTGTGACGAGTGGCAGGGTCAATAGATGAGTATCTTCGTACGCAGTTTATGCCCCATATCTGGTGCCCTGGCTGCGGTCACGGCATCATACTCAACGCATTGCTCAGGGCAATAGCCAGGCTGGACCTGCCCAAGGACCAGGTGTGCGTGGTGTCGGGCATCGGCTGCGCTTCGCGCGCTCCGGGCTATCTCGACTTCAACACCCTCCATACTACTCATGGGAGAGCATTGGCATTCGCTACCGGGATCAAGCTCGCACAACCCGATCTTCACGTGATCGTTGTGACCGGAGACGGCGACGGGGCTGCGATAGGCGGGAATCACCTGATACACGCGGCACGACGGAACATGGGCCTTACCACGATCATGTTCAACAACTCTATATACGGAATGACCAATGGTCAATACTCGCCCTTGACGCCCAGTGGCAGGCTGGCTACTACGGCACCCTATGGCAATGTCGAGCGCAACTTCGATATGTGCGAACTCGTGAAGGCCTCGGGAGCCAATTATGTTGCCCGCGCTACAGTGGCCCATGCTCGCCAGTTGTCTACGTACATCGAACGAGCCATTACAACTCCCGGGTTCGCGTTTGTGGAGGCGGTAGGAAACTGCCCGACCTACTTCGGGCGCAGGAATAAGTTGGGTGGGCCGGTGGAGATGGTGGAGACGCTAAAGAAGAACTCCATAACTATCGCCGCTGCGGACAAGCTCGATCCCGCTGAGGTAAAGGGCAAGATCATCATAGGCGAATTTTACCGAGGCGATGCTCCCGGCTACATTGAGCTGTATGACGGAGTGATCGAACGGGCAAAGGAGGCGGCCGGCAAGTGAGACGCGAGATAAGGCTGTCGGGATACGGTGGGCAGGGGTTGATCCTAGCCGGCATCATCCTGGCCGAGGCCGCAATGCATGACGGCCACGAAACCGTTCAGAGCCAGAGCTATGGCCCAGAGGCGCGGGGAGGCGCCTCAAAGGCCGAGGTCATCATAAGCGATGAGCCCATTGATTATCCGAAGGTGACTGCGCCCGATGTTCTTCTGCTGATGTCGGACGCTGCGTGCAAACGCTACGCGTGCACCGTGGAGCCGGGCGGAACCCTCATAGTGGACTCAGGGTTGGTTGGGAATGTGCCCGAGAACCGCGGCGTGGTGCACACGATCCCGATCACCGACGTCTCAGTGGAGGCCACCGGTCGGGCCATAACCGCAAACATAGCCGCACTGGGCGTGCTGAATACCGTTGCGAAACTGGTGTCGCC
>Ga0116190_1002805_pt1 | contig 13536 bp, 9 predicted proteins | sample AD_JPNTR4_MetaG_FD_89808 | JGI IMG/M metagenome (GOLD analysis project Ga0116190, IMG submission 89808) | Active sludge microbial communities of municipal wastewater-treating anaerobic digesters from Japan - AD_JPNTR4_MetaG | ecosystem: Engineered > Bioreactor > Anaerobic > Digestate | place...
TGACTTGTACCTCATTCCGGGAGTGATTGATGACCAAGTGCACTTTCGTGATCCGGGATTGACGCACAAAGGCGATATTTATACCGAAAGTCGTGCGGCCGTTGCCGGAGGCGTTACTTCTTTTATGGATATGCCAAACACCATCCCGCAAACAATCACTATAGAGGCTTTACATGCCAAATTCGAAACAGCTTCGGAAAAATCGATAGCCAACTATTCGTTTTATTTGGGAGCCACCAACGACAACCTCAAGGAATTGCTGAAAGCCGATGCGAAAACCGTTTGCGGCATCAAAGTGTTTATGGGTGCTTCCACAGGAAATATGCTTGTGGACAAAGAAGATTCTCTACGCAGAATTTTTGCCGAAGTGGATATGCTGATTGTCACTCATTGCGAAAAGGAAGAAATTGTACGTCGTAATGTGGAAGCGTATCGCAATAAATTTGGAGAAAATATCCCAATCGAATATCATCCAATCATTCGAAGCGAAGAAGCTTGTTATCAATCGTCGGCTCAAGCCGTTGAATTGGCTCATAAATATGGTTCACGACTGCATGTACTACATTTGTCGACGGGGCATGAAATGAGTCTTTTCGATAAAGCCCCAATTGAGGATAAGAAAATTACGGCTGAGGTCTGTGTTCATCACCTGTGGTTTTCGGATGCCGATTACAAAAGTCTGGGAACGAAAATCAAATGGAATCCGGCCATTAAAACTGCTGCCGATCGCGAGGCCTTGCGCGAAGCGCTCAAAGAGGGGAAATTGGATGTAGTGGCTACGGATCACGCTCCGCATTTGCTTTCCGAAAAAGAAGGTGGATGCTTGAAAGCCGCATCGGGTGGTCCGCTTGTTCAGCATTCGTTGCAAATGATGCTCGAGTTGGCTGCTCAAGGTGTGTTTTCGAAAGAGTTTGTGGTAGAAAAGATGTGTCATGCTCCTGCAAAACTGTTCAGAATAAAAAATCGAGGGTTCATTCGAGAGGGTTTTAAGGCCGATTTAGTACTGATTAATCCCAACCGGCCATATACTGTGAGTGCCGACAATATTCTTTACAAATGTAATTGGTCACCTCTTGAGGGTGAAAGGTTTTCCCACACCATCGAAAAAACATTTGTCAACGGAAATCTCGTATTTGACAAAGGCATCGTTGCAGAATCGTTTCACGGACAACCTCTCGAATTTGAAAGATGAAGAAAGAATGTATTGTCAAATAATCGTCCGGCATATTTCTCTCTGATTGCTCTTTTTTTCTAATTTTGTAACTACTTTCATAAAACTGTTGCACGTGAAGTTTTTATTTGCTGTTCAGGGAGAAGGGAGAGGTCATTTCACACAAGCACTTTCCATGGCTTGGATAATGCGAAAGCACGGTCACGAAGTGTGTGCCGTGTTGGTTGGAAAGAGTGACAATCGTCAAATACCGGCTTTCTTCAGCGACAAGATAGGAGCCCCGATTTTTGTTTTCCATAGCCCGAATTTTACTTCTTTCTATAAAAACAAACGCCCCAATATCGTGATGAGCGTGCTCAGCAATTTTGCCCGTCCGCTCATTTTTCGCAAGAGCATTGTTTTTGTTAAAAAGAAAATCGAGGAATATCATCCCGATATCGTTATCAACTTTTACGAACTTATCACCGGTACGGCTTATCAGGTGTATAAGATCAACGAAAAATTAGGCGTAAAGATGATAAATGTCGGGCATCAGTATCTGCTCCTCAATCCTCATTACAAAACCACACCTGAGCAGGATGTGAAATATTATTTGCTCCGAATGCTTACGAAATGGACTTGTCAGGGTTCGTCGAAGTTATTAGCGCTATCGTTTCGCGATATGCCCGGTTGTGAGGAACGAAATTTGGTTGTGATGCCGCCGCTGCTTCGCAGAGAGGTTTTTGAGATAGAGCCCGAGGCGGGTGATTACATCCACGGATATATGCTTAACTCGGGATATTTCGAGGAAATTTTGGATTGGCATACCAAAAATCCGCACATTCCGTTACGCTTTTTCTGGGATAAGAAAGATGCCGACGAGGTGACGGTTATCGACGAAAATTTGGTTCTTTATCGTTTGAACGATGAATTGTTTTTGAAAAGTTTGGCCGGCAGTATGGCTTATTCCACAACGTCGGGATTCGAGTCGCTATGCGAAGCATTGTATTATCGCAAACCGATACTGATGATACCAGCTCACGTGGAGCAGGAATTCAATGCGTTCGACGCAAGCCTTTCGGGAGCAGGAATCAGCAGCCGGAAATTTAAATTGAATAAGTTGATCAACTTCCTTCCTTTTTATCGACCCGATGAAAATTTTCAAGATTGGGTTTTGCAAGCCGAAGAACGATTTATTCGCGAAATTTGTGAAGACACATCGCTTAACCGTAAAAAAATTGGGCTCGATATTCTTATGAAAGTTAAGTAGCTTCAACCGATTTCGTACAGAAAAAAAAGAGGCGGGCAGCCTCTTTTATTGTTGGCAGAAGTGAACAGTTAAGCAAATTCATCGAAAATTCCCGTCGATTCGGTCCCGCTAACCATGATTTTTTTGATGTCCAATAAATGAACGATTTCGGGATTCGCCGCAGTACCAAAGTCGATATAAACCAATTTTTCGGTATCGGAGGGATTACGCATGATGTGTGCACCTTTTATTCCTGTCGGGAAAGCTATAACGTCACCGGCTTTCAGCATAATTTCTCCATCTTCGGTACGAACGGTTCCCTGTCCGCTGATGACATAAAAAACTTCTTCGTTCACTTCGTGATAATGATATCCATAGGCATAATTGCCCGGATCCACTTCCACGAAATTTACCCTACATTTGCTCACTTCTTCTTCGGGGATGATGGTCTTTACGGTAAATTTATTGCCGTGTTCCGCATTTGTTTGTCCCTGAATTTCATCTACATTTTTTACGATTAGATTTTTCATTTTTTTTCTATTTAAATTGTTTGACCTTTCAAATTTAGCAAAACACTTTCTACAAAGCAAAGATGTGTGTTACGAACTACTATCGTTCGAAATATTGATTATCAGCTGAATAGAAAATATTTTTTTAAGAATATTTATAATAAATCTCTTTTTGAAAGTAATAATCTTTAATACCCGTAACATCCTCAGGAATTATTTTTACTTTTGTGAATGAAAAAAAGAAAATAATGAAATCTGCCGATTTGCAATACCCACAGTGCCCGATTCGAAATGTCCTGGCTCGATTCAGCGACAAATGGTCGCTATTGATTTTGACCACGCTGCACGAAAAGGGAATGCTTCGCTATTCGGAGATTTGCAAATCGATTCCCGATATTTCTCAAAAGATGCTTTCGACCACTCTGAAAAGATTGGAGGAAGATGGACTTATCAACCGAGTGGCATTCGCAGAAATTCCTCCTCGTGTTGAATATTCACTTACTGAAATGGGTGAAAGTTTAATACCTATATTCAGTCAGTTGATAGATTGGTCGCTGTTACATTTTAGAGAAATCGTTCGATAAAAGAGACTGACTACTTCTGTCTCAGAATAGTTTATCAAAGCTTATTCTCAAATAGAAATGAATCGCAGCTACACAAGATATGTTTCGCTTTCTTTGATCTTCATTTTCCTGTTTCCTTCGGTGGTGAAACTGGAACATCATCATCAAAGAACGGGTTGCTGTCATTCCGAAAAATCCTGTCAAACATTTCACGAAAACTGTCCTATTTGCGATTTTCATTTCTCGATCTTCACCGATCAGATTCAGAAAATCGATTTGGAAGTTCTTACTCATTTCGATCGATACAAAAATCAGTATAACACTCCTTGCACCTTTTCTTTCACTAATCTTCCTTTTTCACATCGTGCCCCTCCTTTTTCCTGAAATCTCATATCGATAGATTTTATCAAAGAATAGGAACACTAATTATTTCACGATTTAAAAAGGAAAAATGGGAAAATATATCCTCTTAAGCATCGTGCTTGGCCATTTTGCAAGCATGTTTGCACAACATGTCCTTTCGGGCAAGGTTACCACGCAAGCAGGAGAGCCTTTACCCGGAGCCACCATATATTGTTATGAACTGAGCAAAGGTACATTCTCGGATTCCGATGGTAATTTCGAACTTTCCAATCTTCCTGCCGGAAAAATTACCGTACAGTTTTCATTTGTTGGTTATGCTTCGCAAGTACAAATTGTTTTGATGGATGAAAATGTCAAAAGAATTAATGTCGCACTGCATGAAACTGCCCTCGAGGCCGAAGAGGTTGTGGTTTCAGGAGGTTACAACGCCACACAGCACCAAACTGCCGTAAAAATAGATGTCCTGAATTTTGACGAAAAGCGCCGAAAAATTTCTCCGAATATAATGGAAACTTTATCGCAAGTACCCGGTGTCAACATGATTTCGAAGGGCAGTGGCGTTGCCAAGCCCGTTATACGGGGGCTTTCTATGAATGATATCCTGACGCTCAACAACGGTGTACGCATCGAAAATTATCAGTATTCCGACCATCATCCGCTTGGAGTGAATGAATTTGGAATAGAAGATGTGGAGATAATCAAAGGCCCTGCTTCGCTTCTTTATGGATCTGATGCGATCGGAGGCGTTATCAATTTCATTCGCGAGAAACCTGCGCCGGTCGGGACATTGCAGGGAGATTATGGCCTGCAACTTTTCTCCAACTCGTTGGGAGTGGTTCAAAATTTGGGATTGAAAGGGGCTTCGAAGGATATTTTCGGTGGCCTTAGAGTAGGCTATGTCTCTCACGCCGATTACTTGCAAGGAGGTGGCGATTTTGTTCCCAATACTCGCTTCAACGAATCGTCATTAAAGGCTAATATTGGCCATGCGGGTCGAATTGGAACATTCGAGCTTTTTTACGATCATAATCGGCACAATATCGGTTTGGTGGAAGAAGAATCGGCAGAAGAAATTGACGAACGGGGTCGAAAACCCGATATTTTTTATCAACGACTCGATAATCAGATGCTTTCATCCAGAAATCGTTTATATTTCAATCGCTACAAATTGCAAATCAATGCAGCATATCAAGATAATAAGTTGTCGCATATTGGTGAGGCAAACGAATATGAAGTGGAAATGCGGTTGAGAACACTTACATACGAAACAAAATTACATTTTCCTTCGGACCTATATACAGAATATATTTTGGGTTTTCAGGGAATGAATCAATGGAATGACAATTTGAATGATCGGGCAACCAAATTACTTCCGGATGCCGTTATGCAAAATTATTCGCTATTCGGATTGTTGCAACGCACTTTCTTTAGCAAACTTAAGGTACAGGGAGGAATCCGCTACGATTACAGATCTCTATCCACGCAGGCTGTCGGTGATCCTGCCGTTGTCGATTTGTTCCGTCCGGCATTGGACAAATCGTATGACAGTTTCAGCGGTTCGATTGGCGCTACTCTCGACCTCAATGAATCGCTTCTTTTCAGGTCGAACATTGCAGCTGCCTTTCGGAATCCCAATTTAGCGGAACTTACTTCCAACGGACAACATGAAGAAAGGTTCGAAATCGGCGATGCTTCGCTTCGCCCCGAAAATGCTTATGAAGTCGATGCAAGTTTACATTTGCATAAAGAAAATTATACCCTCGATTTGGCCGGTTTTTATAATTCTATTCGCGATTACATTTTCTTGTCTCCAACGGGTGACGAATCTGCCGGTGGCGTTCCCATTTACCAATATCGTCAGGGCGATGCTTATTTATACGGAGGTGAATTCGCTTTTCATATCCATCCTGTAAATCTTTCCTGGCTTCATTTTCAAACCGATTTTTCCTCCGTGATCGGAAAGCAACGAAACGGGGATTATCTCCCGTTTATTCCGGCACACCAATTGAATGCCGAGATACGTGCCGAGAAAAACGAAATGGCATTTTTGCAGGATGCTTTTGTTTCAATTTCCACAAATACGGCTTTTGCTCAGCGCAATCCTGCACCCAATGAAACTTCCACTTCAGGTTATACGATTGTGGATGCAACTATTGGAGCAGGTTTGAAAGTAGCTCGCGTGCCGGTTGCATGGCAATTGGGTGTCAATAACCTATTCGATGTTCGATATATCGATCATCTGTCAACTCTTAAGGAAGTGGGATATTATAATCCGGGACGAAACTTGGTGTTATCAATGAAACTTCGGTTCTAAAGGAGTGTTGGTCCCCGCGCTCGAAAAAGGCTCTCGGCTTGAGCCGAGAAACCCTCTGCAGCAATTAAATGTGTTTGATGTATTTCATGCAATTGGTGCGATTAGGTACTCATATAACAACCGAATCGGTAAAAAGGACTTGAAAAAGATCAAATCCTTTTTCGGTTGAGCCACAAGCGAGACTTGAACTCGCGACCGACGCGTTACGAATGCGTTACTCTACCAACTGAGCTATTGTGGCGTTTTTTCGTGCCGCAAAGATAAAAAAAATACTCTAAACTGCAAAATATTGGGGCGGTGTTGACAAAAACGGGTTGCCTTTTGGCAACCCGTTTTACATAAAAGAGTATGATTTTTAAATCTGAAAGTTATTTTTTTACTTCCGTTTGATCCTTTTTCATCTGTTGTTTCCCTAAGATTCGATAAGCTACCGGAGCGGCAACGAACAAACTGGTAATTGTCCCTACCACGATACCAATAAGCATGGCAAAAACGAAACTACGGACAGCTTCTCCCCCGAAGAATATGATGCAGATGATAACCAATATCGTGCTTAAACCCGTGTTTATGGTTCGAGCGAGCGTTGCATTCATCGAATCGTTGAAGAGTGAGAGCAAACTCCGTTTCGGATATAATTGTGTGTATTCGCGTATTCGATCAAACACCACCACCTTATCGTTGATAGAGTATCCGACTACCGTAAGTATAGCTGCTACGAAAGTTTGATCAATTTCCATCGAGAAGGGCATTATCTTCCAAAGCAGCGAGTACAACCCGATAACAGAGAATGCGTCAACGGCCAGTGCTGCGATCGTACCCATCGAAAAAGCCCAGCTGTTGAACCTGATAAAGATGTATAATCCCATACAGATAAGGGCTATCAACAATGCCAATGAGGCATTTTGCAACATATCTTCCGCTACGCTTGGGCCCACTTTCTGCGAGCTCAATACGTAATCGTCGATTGTTTTGTCCGGTGCAATATATTCCTTCAATGCTTCACCTAACAAGCTGATCAACTCGCGTTCCACGTTTTCGCTATCATCGTCGATTCGGAAGTTCGTGGACACGCGTACCTGATTGCTCGATCCGATAGTAATTACCCTTACCGATTCGCCAAAATAAGGATCCAACTCGTTTTGGATATCTCCAGTTTTAACAGGCTGGTCGAAACGTATGACATAATTACGTCCACCCGTGAAATCGATACCGGTATTCAGCTTTAAGACAAAGAGCGATATAATGCTTATGATGATGAAAATTCCTATCCCTGCAATAACCTTTCGACTGTTATGAATAAAGTTGAAAGTGAATTCTCTCGACATCAATTTTGAGAAACCTGTTTGAAATGTAAGTTTTGTCCATTTCCCTTTTTCCAAACGGTTTTCATACACCAATCGGGTAAGATAAACGGCAGTGAGGAAAGATGATACAATACCGATAATCAATGTAATGGCGAATCCTCGAATCGCGCCTGTGCCGAATACGGCGAGAATGATTCCGGTAATGATTGTCGTCAGGTTCGAGTCGAAGATTGCGGAGAAAGCATTCTTATACCCGTCTTCCAATGCCCTTCGAAGTGTTTTACCGGCGGCGAGTTCTTCCTTGATACGCTCATTAATGAGCACGTTGGCATCCACCGCCATAGCCAGAGACAGAATCATACCGGCAATACCCGGAAGAGTGAGTACGGCTTGGAAGGCCGCCAATGCACCGAGCGTAAAAAATAAGTTCACAAGCAGCGCTCCGTTTATCACCATGCCCGGAGTAATTCCGTACAGCATACAGGTGAAAACAAACAGAACGAGAAGAGCAATCACAAACGATATGAATCCGGCCTGTATAGCTTCTCTACCCAAAGATGGTCCTACTACGTCTTCTTGAACAATTCGGACGCCGGCTTTCATTTTGCCTGACTTCAACACATTTTCCAAGTCTTTCGCTTCCTCGAGTGTGAAGTTGCCGGTGATGGAAGATCGGCCTCCCTCGATACGATCGTTTACTCGAGGATAGGAATAAACATAACCGTCGAGTACGATTGCAACGCTTTTACCTTTTTCGGCTCCCGTGATGGTAGCCCAGCGTGTAGCGCCGGACGAATTCATCGTCATGCTTACTTCCCATGCCGATCCTTGTTGTCCTTGATCGGCACGAGCATTGGTTACCACGTCTCCTTCAAGAGCCGGTCCACGTTTTGTTCCATCGCCTTTCAGCGCAAAAAGTTCGAATACCGATTCACGTGTATCGATAGGTTTGAATCCCCATTTAAAGCGAACATCGGCAGGGAAAATATCTTTATAACGATTCAAAAGATAATTCACTGTGGCCGTATCATTTTTATGAACTGCACCCACAATCGGGCCTGTAGCTCCGCTCATTGCGAAATATGGTTGAACAAAATATTGAACCAGAGGTTTTGTAATTTGTATGGATGACTTTTCGTCGGCGGAATCATTTTCCAAAGTAGCAGGAAGCTTGGCAAGCAAAGAATCGCAGGAAACAACCGAATCGGCAGCCGTAATTGCTGTTGTATCGGAAGGAGTTTGTCCTTGAAGCGAAGAAGCCAATTCGGCCGAAAGTTGGTTGACTTGGCTAAAATAAGAAGCCAACTCATTAACATTATATGTTTTCCAGAATTCGAGATTGGCACTTCCCTGCAAAAGGTTTCGAACGCGGTCGGGTTCGGTAATACCGGGCAGCTCTACCAGGATGCGCTCAGCGCGATCGAGTTTTTGAATATTGGGAGAAACCACGCCAAAACGGTCGATACGGGTACGCAGTACATTGAAAGAGTTATCGGCAGCGCTAACCAATTCCTGACGCAGCACGGCAATAACTTCATCGTTGGAAGCTGTTGGGCTTATGCGTCCACCCATCGTTATACTGAAAATGTTGGACAGTTTCCCGTTAGGTGCTATTCTTTCGTAATTCTGTTGGAATAGCGAAATAAAGTCTGTTGAGCTGCCTTTGCGGTTTTGCGCAATGGTCTCCTGTAACGCTTTGTTGAAATCGGGATCGTCGGTATTGGCTAAAGCTCTCAATACCTGAGCGGCATCAACTTCGAGGGTTACCGTCATACCTCCTTTCAGGTCGAGACCTAATCCGATCTCTTTTTGCCGAATTTGTTTGAGCGTGTATCCCAGATAGACTTTTTCGCTGGATAATGAATCAAGATACTGATTCTTAAGGGCTAAGTTTCCGTTCGCGTATTCGTTTGCCTTTTTGTCGTATTGCCATCCTACCACTGTAAAAGAAAGATAATACAGAGAAATAAGCGCAAGCAGAACACTGAAAACTTTGATAAATCCTTTGTTCGACATGTGAATTTTGCTTTACTTTTTTAGTTATGTTATTATCGTAATTTATTTTCAATCAAGATTATGACTTATACTCAGGGCGAAGACATACTATGAATTTCGCAGCTATCTATTTCAAGCCTGCAAATATAAGTCTTTTTCGTCTTTTTTAAGACAAAACCGTCAGATTATTTTTTGGATAACCTGACGGCATGCAAAACGATGTTTCGAAATTATTTTACAAAACCTCTGTTTTTAAGCAGATATATGGGATTGGGTTCAGCTCCGCGATAACGGATGTACAGTTTCATCGGTTCATCTGATCCGCCCTTCGAAAGAATATTTTCGCGGAAGGATTTGGCTGTAGCCTGATCGAAAATACCCTTTTCGACAAAAGGCTGGAAGGCATCCGAATCAAGCACTTCCGACCATAAATAGCTGTAATAGCCGGCCGAATACCCGCCGCTGAAAATGTGTGTGAAGTAGGTACTGCGATAACGGGGAATAATTTCGGGAATGAGGCCGATCTTTTGCATCGATTTTTTCTCGAATTCGCGCACGTCAAATTTCTGCTGAGCAGTTTGTGTGTGCCAATCCATGTCGAGTAGCGCAGCCGCCACCAATTCTGTAGTTATGAAACCCTGATTGAAGTTGGCCGCATCTTGAATTTTTTGGATCAATGAATCGGGAATGGTTTGGCCTGTTTGGTAATGTTTGGCATACAATTTCAGTACTTCGGGATGGAAAGCCCAATGCTCGTTGATTTGCGAAGGCAATTCTACGAAATCGCGATATACGCTTGTGCCGGAAATTCCCTTGTAATTTACTTTCGAAAGCATTCCGTGCAGGGCATGACCAAACTCATGAAACATTGTCTCGACCTCATCCAGCGTGAGTAGAGAAGGGGTCTCGTTTGTAGGACGGGTGAAGTTGCCTACGTTGTAAACCAGCGGACGAATATCTTTTCCATTGAGTACTTGCTGCTCGCGAAAGTTGCTCATCCAGGCTCCGCCGCTTTTGCCCGGACGTGGAAAATAATCGGTATAAAAGATGGCGATGAGCGAACCGTCGGCATCCGTTACTTCATAGGTTTCCACCTCAGGATTGTAAACAGGAATATTATCGAGTTTCTTGAAGTTCAAACCATAGAGTTTGTTGGCAACAGTGAAAACGCCCTCGCGAACATTTTCCATTTTGAAATAGGGTTTCAGTTCCGATTCTTCGAGATTATATTTTTGCTTGCGCAATTTTTCGGTGTAATACCACCAATCCCACGATTCGAGTTTGAAGTTACCGCCTTCGTTGTCAATCAATGCTTGCAATTCGGCTGCTTCCTTTTTGGCTTGAGGCAAAGCATATTTCCAAATGCTGTTCAGCAAATCGTAAACAGCTTTGGGCGTTTTTGCCATTGTCTCTTGCAACGAAAAATCGGCATAGGTGTCGAACCCCATGAGTTTGGCTTTTTCGATACGAAGATTAACAATCTTATTGATAATTTCTTTGTTGTCGAATTCGTTGTCGTTGTCGCCACGCATGAACATGGCTTTATACAACTTTTCGCGCAGTTCGCGATTGTCGGCATATTGAAGGAAAGGTATCCAGCTGGGCTTTTGAAGCGTGAAAACCCATTTGCCGTCGAGTCCTTGATTTTTAGCCGTTTCGGCGGCTGCGGCTATCACTCCTTCGGGAAGTCCCGAAAGATCGGCTTTGTTGTCGATCACCAGCTTGTAATTGTTCGTTTCCTTCAACACATTGTTCCCATATTCCTGGGTGAGGGATGACAATTCCTTGTTGATTTCGCGAAGGCGCTCTTTTGATTTTTCATCGAGTAAGATTCCGCCTCTGACAAATCGTTTGTAGTATTTGTCGAGGAGTTGAAATTGTTCGGTAGTGAGATGCAGGGCAGCCGTATCGTCGTACAGTGTTTTGATGCGATTGAAGAGTTGTTGATTTAAGAAAATATCGTCGTTGTGGGCCGCGAGTTTGGGGGTGATCTCATTCGCGATTTGTTCGATGGTATCGGTTTTCTCGGCACCTTCCAAGCCGAAGAATACGGCCGATACGCGATCGAGAATCGCCCCACTATTGTCCAGTGCCACGATGGTGTTTTCGAAAGTAGGTGGTTGAGGATTGTTGGCGATGGAATCGATTTCGAGAAGATGTTGTTCCATGCCGTAGGCAAAGGCCGGACGATAGTCATCTTCCGTAATTCTGTCGAATGGCGGAGTGCCGTATGGGGTGTCGTACTCGGAGTAAAAAATACTCCCTTTTTCGCCCGTTGTTTTATCCGATTTTTGGGCGTTGTTGCATGCAAATAATGTCATGACAGCTAGCGGAATTAAGAAAAATTTTTTCATTTTGAATTGAGAGAAATGTGCTTTGCAGTTAGTTAATAACAAATTAAATTTGAGTGAATAACACTGTGCAAAGATAATGTTTTTTGCTCAATTCACGTTTTTTTATTCAAAAAAAGAGCGTCCTTTCGAACGCTCGGCATCAATATATCATTAACAAAGCGGGTTTACGTTAGAAACTTTTTGCCAATTCTTTGGCTTCGTCGATAGCTTTATTGACGATTGCCTCTACATCCATCCCGATAATATCCAGTTTGCTCGCGGAGACACATTTATAATCCTCAATCCCAAAAAAATTCAGCATGGTTTTGATATAGCTGTTTCCGTGTTCTTGTGCCGTAGATGCATCTTCGGAATGAGCACCACCTTGTGTGGTAATGTTGATGGCTTTTTTCCCCCGGCATAACCCAATTGGCCCTGTGGGCGAATATTTGAATGTGATGCCCACCTGGCTGATATAATCGAAATAGGCTTTCAGAATAGCCGGAACGCCCAAATTCCATAATGGTTCGGCAAAAATATATTTGTCGAAATCGCGAAATTGACGCGCATATTTCACTGCAATGCTCTGCCGGCTATCGTCGGTTGCCTCCGAATGAACCAATACATCTTTTTCGGTCAAGAATCCGATATTTTCGCGATATAAATCGAGAGTAACAATCTCATCTTCGGGATGAAACTGTTTGTAGGCTTCAACGAAAGCATTCGAAATTTTGAATGTTCTTGAGAGTTCTTCCGGTTTGGAGTTTGCCTTAATGTAAAGTACTTTACTCATAAAAGGATCATTTGTAAATTAAATAATTTGGAACGATTTTTTAAATCGGTTTACAAATATACGATTTTTCTCTTATTTCTTGTGAACTTGCCTAATTGGATTGAATTAAAGAAATTGAAAAAAATTAGAAGAATATTAGCAAAAACGGAATTGTTAATAAAGTATAGCTAAATCATTATTCCATTTAAACATTAATAGTTTTATCGAGTGAACCAGCATGTATTTTGCCTTTGAATAGCATTTAGTTTTTCTTCTTAATCTTGCCAAAAAATGCCTCAAAAGACTATTGTAACCCTCGACCGTAAACGTTTCCGCCTTAGTCTGAACCAATTGTTCCTCCGGTACAAATTCATTATAGGCCTTCCAATAGTCGGCACATACTATTCCTTTGGAAAATCCTTCAATCTTTTCCCAGAGTTTTTTTCCGGTTTCAGTTCCCCTGTTGCCAACCTCGCAGTTGACGAATCGGTGCCCATTTCGATCAACAGCAATCCATATCCAACAGTAGTTTTTTTTTGCCCTATATATGTATGCATTTCGTCCAACTCAATTATCTCAATATCTCCCGGATTTCTAAATTCATCCAGCTTTTCGCCAAAATCCTTTATCCAATTGAAAACTGTGACATGACTCACTTTCAAAAAACGACCGATTGATCTGAAACCCAAACCCTCTAAATATAAATATAAGGCATCTCTTTTAAGCTTATTAGGTTTCCCTATTTGTTCAACTGTAAATCGATATGCGCAATCTTTACAGAGGTATCTTTGTCTTGATTTAACTATACCTGTATATATTAATCAAAAAGTACCCCACATTTCAATCGAAAAGTATACCAAACAACAACAAGAATGGATAGCATCCGTTCATAAAAAATGATAAGCATGTATACAAAACAGGAAATAATCATCAAGAGTTATCGTGAGGGAAAAAGTCAGAGACAAATATCGCGAGAACTTCAAA
>Ga0116190_1002812_pt1 | contig 13505 bp, 7 predicted proteins | sample AD_JPNTR4_MetaG_FD_89808 | JGI IMG/M metagenome (GOLD analysis project Ga0116190, IMG submission 89808) | Active sludge microbial communities of municipal wastewater-treating anaerobic digesters from Japan - AD_JPNTR4_MetaG | ecosystem: Engineered > Bioreactor > Anaerobic > Digestate | place...
CCGGCCTGATGGTGGTCAGGGAGCAGGACGACAGGTCTCAAGGCGCTCCGAGATTCCGCGCCATTCGGAATCGCCTAAAGTGGCCCCAAAAAGGGGGGTAAAAGAGGCCGAAAAGCGCCTTATGTGCTCCTGCAAACCGCTGAAATTAAAACATTTAAGCCACTTCAGGAAATAGCACTCCAGCAGGCCCGAAGTAATTGATAAATAGAGACTTGCAATTTCGTGAAACCGTGTTCGTAGTCCCGCTCTTAGGCGGGCTTAAATCGATCGATTCACTCTCTCAGGCCCATTGGGAGGAGACCCTTCGGTTTAAAGCCCGTCTAAAGGCGGGACTACGAACAGATGGTTGCCTGGTGCTCGTTTTGGAGCTCCAGCGGGGGGAAGCTTAGGGACACTTCCTTGCACACTGACGTCCGCTAAAACATGCCCGGTGCCGGACTCTGGAGAGCCTGGCCACAAAACCGCACACTCTTCGTCCGTCACGTCTTTGCCGAATCCAGTTCGTAGCCCCACCTAAAGGGCGCCCTAAAAGTGCTTTACTCAACCGCCGCGGGGGGCGGGTTCGGTACCCCTCTTGGCGGCGGCTATCGAGACCTCGTCTGCTTGCTCTTCCGCCGGGGTCGGATCGGGTCCGACCCCGACGGAAGCTCCGACGGGGGTCGGTTGACGATCGATCCCGGCGGCGGCATAGATCTCGTGCTCATCGAGGGTTTCCCGCTTCAATAGTTCCTCGACGATTCGATCAAGCCGGTTCCTGTTCTCCCGGATCAATCGCCGGGCCTCGGCATAGCATTCATCGGTGATACGTCGGACCTCTTCGTCAACCGCGTTCAGCAAGTGATCAGAGATGCCGGCCATTCGAGGATCGCCTTCCGGCGGCAGTACCGCAATCCTGCCGATGCGATCCGACATGCCCCAGCGGCCGACCATCGAGCGAGCAATCCGGGTGACTGCCTGTAAGTCGCTCTCGGCCCCGGTACTCACCACCTTGAAAACCTCCTGCTCGGCGGCCATGCCGCCCAGTGCTCCGATGATGCGGCCTCGAAGATAGTTTTCGTCATAGCCGTAACGATCCTGCTCGGGGGTTGAAAGGGTGACTCCCAACGCGCGGCCCCGCGGAATAATGGAGACCTTCCGAACCGGGTCGGCGCCTGGCTGGAGCATTCCCAGCAGGGCGTGGCCGGCCTCGTGGTACGCGGTGCGTCTCCGGTCCTCCTCAGAAATCACGACTTTACGAGCAGTGCCCAGCTGGACTTTCTCCAGTGCGTCGGTCAACTCACGTTGAGAAACGGCTTCTTGCCCCCGGCGTGCCGCAAGAAGCGCTGCTTCGTTGACCAGATTAGCCAGATCGGCGCCGGTCATACCGGGAGTCGCTGCAGCCAGTTGCTCCAGATTCACATCGGGGGCCAGCGGGATCTTGCGGGTGTGAACTTTGAGAATCGCGACTCTCCCGGCGTGATCAGGCGGGTGGACAATGATGGTGCGGTCGAACCGACCGGGACGCAGAAGCGCGGGATCGAGTATGTCCGGACGGTTGGTTGCGGCAAGCACAACCACTCCTTCGTGACCGGAGAACCCATCCATCTCGGTAAGAATCTGGTTAAGGGTCTGCTCCCGCTCGTCATGACCGCCCACTGTCGTGGTACCGCGTGCACGTCCGATGGTGTCGATTTCGTCAATGAAAATGATTGCCGGAGCCACTTTGCGAGCTTCCGCAAAGAGCTGACGCACACGGCTGGCGCCAACCCCGACGATCATCTCGATAAACTCCGAGGCGCTGGCGCTGAAAAAGGGGACGTTAGCTTCTCCGGCAGTGGCTCGGGCGAGCAATGTCTTGCCGGTCCCCGGTGGTCCGGCTAACAGCACTCCTTTAGGGGGGCGTGCGCCGAGACGTTGGTATTTAACCGGATTGCGAAGAAAATCGACCACCTCGCTGATTTCAGCCTCAACCTCGTCGATACCGGCTACATCATCGAAGGTGACGCGAACGGTCGCTGGATCGACCGGTTTGCGAGGGCTCCCGCCAAAAAGGCCCCCTGCCGCGAACCTCTGGCGTCTGAAAATCCAGACATAAAACAGAATCAACAGTAGAAACGGGGCGACAGAGATGAGCAGATTGGTCAGTATGCCGCGTTGCTCAACGAGAGGCGTCGCTCTCACGGTGGCCCCACTCGCGACCAGTTCAGAAAGCAGGTCGTCGGCGGCGAAGGTTGGTCGTTCGGTTTTAAAATTCAGGTAAGTCCGTTGTTTCGTTCTATCTTCGCCCGGCGCTGCAGGCAGGGGCGCTGCCTTCTTGAGCTCGCCCTCGATGGTGTTGCCCCGCGCGAAGACTTCGTTGACATTGCCTCGCTCAACCTGGCTTTTGAACTCGGTATAGGGAATCGGTTGCGGATCGTCCATCCGATCCTTCATCGTCAGAAGGCCGAAGAGCACGGCGTAACCCAGCAGACAAGCTGCCATGGTGAGCCAGCTGGGACGCTGCTTTTGAGGCTTTTGCGGAGGAAGCCCCTCGGTACGCCACGGAGGCGACGACGAAGACTGGTCGGATTGGTTGGAGGGCCGCCGGTTGTCCCTGGGGGCCACTTCCCGTTTAACGTCTTTCTTGGTCATGATTCTTTCACCGATTTCTTATCATGCCTTCTTGCCGACGCTGGATTGATTTGCCGGTTCGCGCCGTCGTTCTCGCTTATGCCAGAGGTGAATTCCTCGATAAACGAGGGTTATTCCACCCCAGGCGCAAAGCACGACCACAGGATAAACAAGCAATGACGGCAATATCAGGAAGAGAATAGCCAAGGCGCACAGGAGAAGACCGCTGATCAGTGTCAGCCGTGCTTCGACCGGGCCGAGGACCCGCCGGCCAGTGAAGGCGGCGCCGATGACGTTACTTACTCTGAGCGCTCCCGCCGCCGCCCGGCTCCCGCTGCCTCCCTCGCGCAACCGGGCAGGACGGGGATGGCGCGGTTCACCGGGGCTTTGCACTCTCTGCTTTTCAGTCAGCACAACCTCGGTGGCATTGGATAAATCCTCGAGATACATCTGTTCCATTTGGAGGCCGAAGGAACGGTCTTCAATGACGATGTCCAGTTCGAGATTTCCTAGCCAGCTCGCGATGTTCAGGTTGGTCGAGCCTACCCGGGCCCAGCGTCCATCGGCCACGGCAGTTTTGGCATGCAGCATCGTGCCGTTCCACTCAAATATCCGCACGCCGGCTTCGAGGAGAGGTCGGTACCCGGCGCGCGAAAGCGGACGCAACAGGGGAATGTCAGTCCCGTTGGGCACCAGGAGCCGGACATCGACACCGTCTTTGGCGGCCGCTCGCAGAGCCTGAAGATAAGAGGTAGTGCCTGCGTAATAAGCGTCGGTCAGCCACAGCCTGTCACGCGCCAGCGCGGCAACCAGTTGATCTAACCGCAACATCCCTGCGGTGGCGGGTTCGGTGGCCACGATGCGGACATTCATCTCGCCGGCTTCGCGAGCATCGTCCTCGAAACGCGGAATGTCCAGTATCGGTCCTCCATCCATTTCTGCCCAGGTCTCAGCGAACGCACGCTCGACCTGTCGTACCGCGGGACCACGAAGCTCAACACCCGTATCGCGCCAGGGCTCCAGGTTTCGAGCCGGGTCGCCGGCCCACATTCGGCCGACACACAGCCCGGTAACAAAAGCTACCTTGCCGTCCACGGTCAGCGTTTTCCGATGATTGCGTGAAAGCCAGCCGAGGGGACTCTCGAATCGCGGCGGGTTGTAGCATCGCACTTCCACGCCGCCGTCCTGAAGTCTTTTCCAGAATCGTCGCGATGCCTTTCCGAGAGCGCCCAACCAATCGTAGATCAGCCTGACGGCAACGCCTTCGCGCGCCTTGGAAATTAAAGCCTCGGCGAATTGGTTTCCGACCTCGTCATCATGAATGATGTAGCTCTCGAAGTGGATGTAGTGCTCCGCCTTCTCGATCGCATCAAGCCAGGCAGGATAGTTCTCCCGGGCATCTCGTAGCAGGCGGACCTGATTGCCGCCGATAAGCGGTGCGCCCGCCGCCCGCGAAAAGGCCCGGTCGGCCATTTCGCGCAGATATGGGAAAACGGTCATTGTGTCTTGATCACGCCGGCGCAAGGCTTTCATAGCCACACTTTTATTGTAGGCTGACGCGGGTGAGGGCAAAAAGAACGGCGCCTCCGGTGGGGGAGGAACGTTTGCTACGGCCGAGCTTCGAAGTCCGTTGGCATTGCACCGCCACATCGGGGTGATCTACCTTCCATTTCTGCAGAAAGCGTTTTCTACGGTCAGCCTAGGCTTGAACGATTGGTTGTTAAGCGCAGCCGTGGCGAGCTCCGTGCTCTGGTTGCGGGAGCTGAGCAAGGTCGTTAGAAAAGGGTAGAGGTGCAGAGGAGGTGCAGAGGGGCTTGGATAATCCGCGTAATCCGCGCAATCCGTCCTATCCGCGGGGATTCCCATGCCCGCGGATAGGACGGATCGCGCGGATTACGCGGATACTGCGTTCCATGCTTTATAGTTGCAGTGTGACTGACCAGTCAGTCAAACTGGCGGGCAACTAAGGACGCAATCGTCGCGGCCGTTATGAGCTTTTTGAGGAAGGGGTCAGGGGCTGCGGACTTGGTTCATGACCGGCTGGTCAGCGGCTCATTCCCCTGTCTGTCTCGTTCCCCATCAAACACACTGCACGCTCGTCTGGGATGGTAATTTGCCGGGTCGGTTCCTAAGATAAGATCAAGACAAGATTTGAGGTTCCCGGTGCGTTCCGCGTGCCTGATCTTTATTCCGCATCATCTCAATGGGGTCACTTGAATCCATCCTAATCTACGCCTCGCTGCTCTTGATCGTTGCGGTTGTGGCCAGCAAGGAGTCAAGCAGTCTGGGGATCCCGTCATTACTCTTTTTCATCGTCATTGGGGCCTTGGCGGGATCAGAAGGTCCGGGCGACATCGCGTTCTGGGATCCGCCTTTGGCTCAAAAGATTGGAACGATCGCGCTGGCCTTCATCCTGTTTTCCGGAGGACTGGATACTTCCTGGCAGAGCATCAGGCCGGTGCTGGTACCTGGTCTTGGTCTATCGACAATCGGCGTCGCCCTGACGGCCGCTGCCGTTGCTGCTTTTGCTAGTCTGGTCTTCGACTTGACGCTCCTCGAAGGATTTCTGCTGGGATCGATCGTCTCCTCGACGGATGCCGCCGCCGTCTTTTCGGTTCTCCGCTCCAAAGGGGTCAGGCTGAAAGAGCGGTTGCAGCCCCTGTTGGAGTTTGAGTCGGGCAGCAACGACCCGATGGCGGTCTTTTTGACAATCGGTTTCATACAGATTCTTCTCGAACCGGATAAGACGCTGCTGGCTCTGGTGCCCTTGTTCTTTCAGCAAATGATCATCGGCGCGCTGGTCGGTTATTTGTCAGGCAGGTTGCTCCCGGGAGTAATCAATCGGCTGCACCTCGAATACGACGGTCTTTACCCGGTACTGACAACCGCGGCTGTCCTGCTGACGTACGGCGGCGCGGCGTCGCTGGGTGGGAACGGCTTCCTGGCAGTGTACCTCTGCGGCATCGTAACGGGGACGCGCGAGTTCATTCATAAAAGGAGCCTGTCGCGCTTTCACGACGGCATAGCCTGGCTGGTCCAAATCGCTATGTTTCTCAGTTTAGGGCTCCTGGTTTTTCCGTCTCAACTAATACCGGTCATAGGGCGTGGGACCCTGGTAGCGATTTTTCTAATGCTGGTTGCGCGTCCGCTCAGCGTCCTGATCTGCCTGTCACCCAGCCGGATCAGTGTGAGAGAGAAGCTCCTGATCGCATGGGTCGGCCTGAGAGGAGCCGTCCCTATCATCCTTGCCACGTTCCCGCTGGTGGCAGGCGTGGAAAAGGCCTACCTGGTCTTTAATCTCGTCTTCTTCATTGTCGTCAGCTCGGTCTTGCTGCAGGGGCCGCTGATTCCTTATATCGCGCGATATCTTGATTTGGAGTCAACTATTCCGGACTCGCAGCAGGAATGATCCAGACTTCTTGGATCAGGTAGCGCGACTTTGTGACATCGTGGCCCCCATGTTGACGGCAAACACGGTAACCGCTGCGAGTTCGATGACTGCAGAAATCGGCAACCATGACCAGGCCCAATCGCCGAAACCCTGGTAGGCGATTGTCTCTCCTGTTACGCGCAAGGAGCATCCTGCAGTGAGCAGAAGGAGCGAAGCAAACATCAGCTGCTTACTGAACAGGGCGGATACGCCGGCAAAGGCGGGCAGAACCCTTGGCCCAATACAAAAGACCATGGTTGAGAGGAATCCAACTGTTACAGCGTGACGAGACGCCCCCCAGATTCCCGCTGCCGCAGGTCCGACGAGGCTGGCCCAAACTGCAAGAGCGGCCGAAATCAGGAGCCAAACGTAGGCAATCCGGACGAAAACCGGAAAGCTCGGGTGAATCCCCTGGGTCTTGGCTGGTCCACGCGGTGTTTCAAAAAGTCGTAGCGCGTATATGCATACCACTGTCGCGGCCGCGAGCAGAGCCATCGATGGGATAGTCGCTCCTGCGATCGCTAAAATGACTCCCGCCGCATTCAATCCAAGCGCCGCCAGCAGAAGACGGTCACGAGTCGGTTTCAGCGACAAAAAAGGAGGCAGCCAGCGAGTGCTGAAGCCCCAGACGAGAACCACCAGGGCGGCCCAGATGACGGTCGTCAGAAAGCGCTGATTGAAAGTGTGAGGAAAAACTGAAGTTGTGCCGCGCGTAGCAACGTACACTGTTCCGGCAAGGTTGAGCGCGAGAGAGACGAGCAGACCAAAAGTGGCCGCAATCACGAGAAGGACCCAGACAGGCGGGAGACCTTCTTTCCGCTCGGAAGAACGGTGCCCAGAAACGACCTTGAAAAAGACCAGAAATGCGGCCAGTTCCAGGCCGGCTGAAAGCGGAAGCGCAAGTCTCCAGCCCCATCCCCACATATCGGCTGTCCAACGCAGCAGAACTCCCGACGTCCAAAGCAACCAGGTCCACCAGCCAATGCCTGTCGGTGCAGATCCGAGACCGCGCATCCTCGGAATGGAGTAAAAACCGATCCCCAGGATGAAACTGCCGATCCATCCAAAAATCTGGGCATGGCCGTGGGCCTGAATCCAGGAAGAGGAGGCCGAGTCAGGCGCGTGTGCACTGGAGATTGAAATGAGATTCCAGACACCTATAAGAGTCCCGGGCACCAACATGAAAAACAGCCCGGTCATGATGTATGTTTTCAGCAGTCGTGACACGGCTGCCTCGGCCGTCTGACGTTCCGACACAAGACCGCCAACTGAAAGCGTCACGGGCATAGAGTCACTCCTGTTTGATTGTTTCAGACGAACCTATCACCTTAGGGCCGGCAAGGCAGTGACTTTTGTCAATCGTGACTTAAGTCATAGCATCGCGCCTTCACCGCTAAGATACTTCGGCCGTCCCGGAAAATTCGTCGCGAACGACCAGAGTGCGGGGGAGTCGGGGAGGGAATCTCTCGCAGGGAGGCGTCAAATGGATGTTCGAAGTGTCGACAGAGTCCGGGAATGGAAAAGCCGGCTCGCCATCTTTGCGGGAGGCTTCCTGGTATTCGAAATTCTCAGCGGCTTCGCGATCTGGTTGCTGCCTTTTTCTGTGACAAGCCAAGTCGCCTTGCTTGTGCACACGGCCCTCGGCGTCTTAGGCCTGGTTCCTCTTGCCTGGTATCTCATCACGCACTGGTTGGTCTATCGCCAGGCGCTGCTTAACCACATCAAGCTCGCCGGCTATATCGGCACCTTTGTCCTCGCTTTCTGCTGTTTGAGCGGAGTAGTACTGACGGTGCAAGCGCTTGCAGGGGCGCGAATCGACCGTACCTGGGACGCGATTCATTTGCTTACCACCTTCGCGGTATTGGCTTTTGTCGTCCCGCACGTGGCCCTGGTTGCACTGCGCTACGCAAGGAGCCAGGAAAGAGCGGCGACGCTCTGGGGGGCAATCAGGGCATATGGTTTCAACCTGTGTCTATTAACCGCGGGCGGCGCCCTGGTGGTTTTTCTTATCAGCTACGCCTACGAGCCGGTTCGGCTGCGACGCGACTTTGATCCGGACTACAGTTTCAGATACGGCAATGACCGTCCCTTTGCGCCAAGCCTTGCGCGCACGGAGACGAGCCGGGCGATGGATGCGCGGTCCCTGGCCGGGTCGAAATCGTGCGGGACTTCCGGTTGTCATGAGCAAATTGTCTACGAATGGGAAGCCAGTGCCCACCGCTACGCCGCGATGGATGTCGGATTTCAAAAAATCCAGCTGGACATGGCCAGTCAGAACGGCTCCGAGTCCACCCGATACTGCGGCGGGTGTCATGACCCGATCTCCCTCTTTTCCGGCACTAAGAACATTTTCACAGACGTCGAACAACTGACCGGTCTGCACGGCTACCAGGAGGGTGTGTCATGCCTGGCCTGTCACGCGATCCGTGAAACCGACTTGAAGGGCAACGCCCAGTATGTTGTCTCAGAGCCGGCACGCTACATGTTTGAACTGGAGTATGACGAGGCGCCTACTTCGGCGCGTCGCCTGGCGCGCGATTTCCTGATCCGGGCTTATCCCCGGGAGCACGTCCGTTCGCTTAGCAAGACCCTGTTTAAAACGCCCGAGTATTGCGCAGCCTGCCACAAGCAGTTTATCGACAGCGAGAGAAACAACGTGGGCTGGGTCCAACTTCAGAACCAGTACGACAACTGGCGCAAGAGCAAGTGGAACCACCCGGGTGATCCGACCCGGACGATTGAGTGCCGGGAATGTCACATGCCCCTGGTTGATTCCAAAGATCCGTCCGCGGGTGACGCAGCCGATTACAACCGCACTCCCCATGACGGAAAGCACCGCAGCCACCGCTTTATCGCCGCGAATCAATTTATGCCACAGCTTCTAAAGCTGCCGGGTTGGGAAGAACAGGTCCAACTGACCGAAAAGTGGCTGCGGGGTGAGCTGCCGATCCCCGAGATCGCACACAAGTGGCGGCAAGGCCCGGCCGTGGCGGTGGAATTACTCGTTCCCGACAAAGCTCAGCCGGGAGAGTTGGTGGAATTGAAGGCGGTGATCACGTCCAACAAAGTTGGCCATGATTTTCCCACCGGGCCTCTGGATATTATCCAAGCCTGGATCGAGCTGATTGTGACCGACGGAACCGGGCGGGAAGTCTTCTCAACGGGCAAGGTCGATCGGGATGGATTCATAGCTCCTGGCTCTTTTATCTTCAAGGCTGAACCGGTAGATCAGTATGGAAATCTTATCGATCGCCACAACCTTTGGGAAATGGTCGGGGTCCGCCACCGACGCGCCCTGTTTCCCGGCTTCTCTGACACGGCGGATTTCACGTTTGTATGCCCCGAGGTTGTGGCCGTGCGACAACCGGGCGGGAGACAGAGTCCGACAGAACAAAAGAGCTACGAGTTTACTGTCCCGGAAGAAGCGCGCCAGAAGTTGAACGTGGTCGCCCGTCTGAACTACCGGAAAATCGACCAGTTTCTCCTCAATTTCATTACCGGGAAGCCCGGGCAGTTGACCGCACCTGTGACCGAGATGGCACGAGTCATGAAGACCGTGCCGATCGTAACAGATTAACACTTCGACCGAGTGTCGAAACGCGCCCCCAGACGCCAGGCGATCGGGGCAGGGAATGCCAATGCGGAGCATATTATCCAAGCGAAAGAAACTTATGTTGACGTACACGGCGGTCGCCACGCTCTTCGTGCTTGGCGCGGCGCTGCTGGTTGTTAGGCCCGGCAGCCAATCGGAAGTCTATCGCCCGGGCACACTGGTGGAGGGTATAACGAACAGTCTGGGTCGCTCCGCAACAGAGTCTTCGCCGGAAGTCGGCCATTCGCCGGACAACGCGCAAGGTGGCTTTTTTCGAGAAGTCGCGCTCGAGTCTGGGATTGCGTTCCGGCATTTTCCCGCAGAGAGATCTTCTCAGCTTCCCGAGGACATGGGGTCGGGTGCAGCTTGGGGAGATTACGACGGAGATGGCGATGATGACCTGTTTTTGTGCAACATAGCTGGTTCCTTGGTGGAATCGACGACGACGTGGGCTTCCGGGCCGTCAGGGAGTAATCGACTATACAGGAACGACGGAAAAGGCCGTTTCGAGGATGTGACCGAATCAGTCGGCCTGTTGCTGAACGATTTCAGCATGGGAGCGGCCTGGGCTGACTATGACGGCGATAACGACCTCGATCTCCTTGTGACCTGCTGGGGTCAAAACCGCCTGTATCGGAACGAAGGAGGCGCTTTTTCCGATGTGTCAAGAGAGGCCGGAATCTTTGGTCCGAAGGGGTTCTGGACGGGCGTTTCCTGGGGCGATTATGACCGGGATGGAGATCTGGATGTCTATATTTGCGGATACGTGAAGTACAAGTTCGATCCGGCGGATGTGGGCAAGACATCCTTACAGTACACCTCAGCCATTCCTTACACCTTGAATCCCTCCTCTTACGCGCCCGAGCGAAATCTCCTTTACCAGAACAATGGAGACGGTACCTTCCGTGAGGTGGCCAGTCAGGCAGGTGTTGTGAACCCGACCGGCCGAAGTCTCTCCGCCGCCTGGTGCGATTTCGATCTGGACGGCTGGCTGGATTTATACGTCGGCAACGACATTTCGGACAACGCGATGTTTCGCAATCGGGGAGACGGTACCTTTGTCGACATTTCTCACCAAGCCTGGGTTGCGGATTACCGGGGGGCGATGGGGTTGGCCATCGGTGATTGGGACAACGACACCGATTTCGACATCTACGTCACCCATTGGATTGCCCAGGAGAATGCGCTTTACAACAACCTGACCTACGTCTTCGGAGATACCTCCTGGGATAGCCCAAACTTACGCTTCATGGATATCGCCGATCAGGTGGGCCTCGGGCAGGTTGCCCTGGATTACATCTGTTGGGGAACCTCCTTCTTTGACTTCGATAACGACGGACGGAGCGACCTCTTCGTCGCGAACGGGAGCACTTTCGAAGACGAAACCAACCGGAAAAACCTGGTCCCGATGAAGAATCTCCTTTTCCAGAACCGGGGCGAGGAGGAAGGCTTCTATGAAGTCGGGGAATTGGCAGGAGGCCTGTGGGAAGAAAAACGCGTGGGGCGAGGCGCCGCTTTCGCCGACTACGACCAGGATGGGGATACGGATATCGTCGTGCTCAATCACGGCGCTGCTCCTTTTCTGCTTAGGAACGAGGTGGGCAACCGGAACAATTGGATCAAGGTCCGGCTCGAAGGCAGCGGCGCCAACAGGCACGCGCTCGGAGCCCGAGTACGGATCCGTGCCGAGGGACTAAGGCAAGTTCAGCAAGTCGGCTCGCAGTCCTCTTACCTGTCTCAAAATTCGCTCGATTGCCTTTTCGGGATCGGAAAGACGCAATACGTCGATGAAATCGAGGTGACTTTCCTGAGCGGCCAGACTCGACGGTTCACGAACATTAAAGCCAACCAGCTGTTTCTTGTGCGCGAGGAAGAGAAATGAAAAAGCGGCTGGTTCTGCTGTTGGCTTTGGCCGGCATTCTGTTTGCCGTTGCGACCATCTGGAAGAGAAGTTCAACCGACAATCTCTCCGCTACCGAGGCAGTTTCAGAAGTCGAGAGAAAGAGCGTCCAATCCTTCTGGAGACTTTACCAGGAGGCGACGTCAACCCGGACAAGTGGTGATTTCGGCAAAGCAGAGAAGCTCTATCGAAAGGCGCTTCAACTGAAGCCCGACCACGAGGATTCTCTTTATTATCTCGGGAATTGCCTGTTCGAAACGGGGCAATACCGGGAGGCTGCGGAGCATTACAGGCGAATAATCAAGGTTAACCCGAATAGCCAACGCGCTCTGTCACAACTTGGAGTAACCCTTTCGATTATGGCGCCCGCCGCCCCGTTCAGTCCGGCTGAAGCGGAATCGTGTTTCCGGCGAAGCATCGCGATCAACAGCGAAGAAAGCGGTCCCTTCTTGCGCCTGGGGTTCCTTTCGCTCAATTTGGCGGACAGCAACAAGGCGCTCGAGTACTTCCGCACTGCTGCGGCGTTCCGATCTCCCGAAGGATATTTCCAAGCCGGGTCCGTTTTGTACAGCCAGGCCCGATATCGCGACGCGGCAGCGATGTTCGTCGAAGTGCTGCGCCTGAACGCGCGTGAAAAGGCGATCAGCGGGCGGGGCGTACTGTCGGAAGGAGATGTCTTAACCTCAGGACAAAGCCTGACACCGCTGGAAGCCGCCGGGGTGAAATCGCTTTTGTATCTGGCTTGGACGGCAGCTCGATTGGGCGGGTATCCGCCTGGTGTTGAAAAGGAGTTCCAGCTTCGCCTCTCCAAGCCTCCAGGCGCCGCTGCGAGGCTGTCGGCCTTTGACCGGCTGATGTCACGCTCCATAAGCACGGCTTGGGGCGATTTCGATCAGGACGGAGATCAGGATCTCGCGCTCGTTCTCGATGATGGTCGGATTGAGCTGCACCGAAACGTTGCCGGAAAGCTGGTCCCAGTGCCGGAGTGGGTGGGCCGAGACGTGTCTTCGACAAAAGTCCTGGCGTGGGGAGATTTTGACGGAGACGGCCGGCTCGACTTGTTCGCGGCCGGAGGCGGGATGGTGCGTCCCGGGCCCAGTACACTACTCCGCAATACCGGCAAGGAGTTCCTTGAAGTCACTGACGCCTGGGGCATTGGTGGCGCCAGAATGACCTTGAATGTCTGGACCGGCGACCTGGATCAGGACGGTAGACTCGATCTTCTTGAAGCCGGCTGCGCCGACCCCGAACATCCTTCGGTCCGCTTCTATCGAAACTCCGGCGGTCGCTTCCAAGACGTCAGTCGTGAGGCCGGCTTAGTGGTTGACGGTAACGCCACTGACTGCGTTGCCGAAGACTTCAACTCGGATGGCTATCCTGATGTTGTCGTGCTCCGTTGGAAGCGCCCGCCTCTCCTCTTTCTCGCTCGTAAACCTGGCAGCTTTGAGGACCCGACGGAGTTACAGAGCGCTTCACCGGCCGGATACTCCTGCGTCACGGCGGATTTTAATCGCGACTCCCTCCCGGATCTTGTCATCACCGAGCATGCGGACTACGGTCTGGTGGCCCAGAACCTGGTTCGTCCGGATTTAGTGTCGTCAACCCAGACTTTGCGTCTCCTGTTGGGTGATGGGCGCGGCGGCTTCAAGGATGTGACGAGCGAAGTCGGAATTGATCGCTGCTATGGTGTAGTACAAGCTGAGGTCGGCGATGTTGACGGCGATGGGTGGCCCGATCTCATGCTAGCCAACGGTGGGCCGGAACCGAGTCGTCTTGAACCGGCCGTAATTCTCAGAAACGAAGCCGGGAAGCGCTTTCGCCCACTGGCTTACCTGCCTGATATCGAGCGTCCCAAATCGGCGCGGGGGCTATCGGTCATTGATCTTGATCAAGACGGCAGGCTTGAAGTCTGGCTCGCCGGCGTCGGTGTCTTTGAGATGCAACCGGGATTGTCCCACTGATGAAGCCAACGAACTTTTGACGCGGAGCGCTCA
>Ga0116190_1002816_pt1 | contig 13488 bp, 10 predicted proteins | sample AD_JPNTR4_MetaG_FD_89808 | JGI IMG/M metagenome (GOLD analysis project Ga0116190, IMG submission 89808) | Active sludge microbial communities of municipal wastewater-treating anaerobic digesters from Japan - AD_JPNTR4_MetaG | ecosystem: Engineered > Bioreactor > Anaerobic > Digestate | place...
ATTTGGGACACAGTGAATCGGTTTCGCGCGGCCATCCCAGAGTAGGTTTCGTCTTCTGCCACGACTTTGGTAACGGTTTATCGGACCACTTCGGGATGAACGAAGCAGCCGGTCGCAACTGATTAAAGAACTGAATCCCATCGAACAGGCCCCGCGCTGCCAGGCATACAGCACTGTCGACGTATTTCAGGATCCGCTTTCCTCGGTACCTCGGCATCGTAACTCTCCTCCCGTGAAAGTAACGTACTCGTCAATAACAATTGAATTATTGATCAGTATGAAAACCCGTCGACAGCTAATCAATACCCAGCGAATGAGTCTGAGGGTGAGGTTTTTTCTTTTCGCGAAAAGTGATCCCTTCGAAGATATGCCTCAGGGAATTGAGGCGGTTTTAAGAAAGGGGATTCACAAAATAGGTATTTTCAAAAAGAGGGACAAGATCGGTCCCGGCCCTAATGCCTGGCCAGCTTCCCCATTTCGACCATTTCGACTTTTTCTTCTGACTGGAGGTCCGTAGGACCGGCACGTTTGTAGAATCCGGTGAAAGCTTTGACCCAGGTCCGTCAGGACCGACACGTGAATGGCAGCTGTGCCCAAGCGGCAAAACTAACCTTTTGCATGCAGACACTGACAGGTGAGGAGGCGATGCAGGAGTTCACGTGCCGGTCCTGCGGACCTTGGTCTCACACCTTTGGTCGTTTCTACAAACGTGTCGGTCCTGACGGACCTCTGATGCGACTGCCACCGGCCTGGTGGTGGTCAGGGAGCAGGACGACAGGTCTGGACGCGCTCGAAGTTTGACGAAAATACGGAATCGCCTAAAGTGGCCCCCCAAAGGGGGTAAAATTGGCCCAAGAGCGCCTAATGCGCTCCTGCAAGGCTGAAATTACACCACCTAAGTCACGTAGGAAAAGGCCATTCGCGCTCACTTGTAAGTAATTGATGAATAAAAAGTTAGAACCACATGAAACCCTGTTAAGAAAGCCTCTTTAGAAAGCCGACTGCTTGTAAGTTAGGTGAGATTTGCGTATCTGCGTAGCCGGTTCACTACTCGAGCTGAACGAGACCGCCGCCGCAGACCGGACGATGATCTGGGGTATGCTTGGGGGTCCGCCTGGGAGCGCGTTGCGGAATACGGTACTCCTGCGGAGCTCTCCAGAAATCGGCCATTGAGGCATGATGAACACAGGAAACCGTGCAGTAAGGAGCGCAGCCTTTCCGGGTGCGGAACTCGCGACGGATATCGTCCAAGGTGTATTCCTCCAGCGGGATGCCGGGATAGCCGCGCTGCTGCGAGCAGTAATGAACCAGGCCGTCCTCGCACACATACAGGTACCGGGCGCCGGCTCTGCAAGCCCAATTGTTGGGTTTTCCAGCCGCCAGGTTCTCTTGGAAATAGCGGTAAATGCGTGCGTAGCCTTTCTTTCCGACCGATTTGAGCTCCTCAAAGACTTCCGCCTCACGCCCGTTTAGCGGCCGCAACCGGCCCTTTCCATCATGAATAATCCCGACTGTGCAGGTGAATCCGAGGGCGACAGCTCGCTTACCGATGACCAAGGCATCGTCCGGATTGCGTACTCCCGAACCCAGGACCGAATTGATGTTGACTTTGAAGTCGGCAAGTTCGGCGAGGTAGCACAGCTTCTTGTCCAATACTCGCAAGCTCTTTTTCGACACTTCATCGGGCTCGATGTTGTCGATACTGATTTGAAGATGTTCGAGTCCAGCCTGGTTCAGTTGCGCGATCCTTTTTCGCGAAAGCAGGTAGCCGTTGGTGATCATGCTGGCAACCATTCCACGGCTTCGAATATGAGCGATAATGACTTCAAGTTCGGGATGCAGCAGCGGTTCCCCACCGCTCAGAGTAATGACGGATGTTCCCAGATTCTTCAGCAGGTCCACTCGCCGCAGTATTGCGTCGGTGACGACTGGAGCAGAGGAGTCATCATATTCGTTGCAGTAGGAGCATGCCAGATTGCAGCGCCGTACGGGAATCAGGTGGGCCAGGATTGGATGATCAGTTGAAAGCAAGGCCTTTGCTGCCACCTTCCACTCACGCAGCGTGGTCCGTATTCCCCGTAGTCTTCGTCGGCGCATTTAACTTCCCCTCCTCAGAGTCAGCCTTCACATTAACATAAGTGAAAATTAGTTCCGCTTCAATAACCTCCGAGTAAATAAGTTGCTTCCTGATTGCCACAGCTGCGGGCTCTTTTGCGTGTTAGGATGGACGCAAGGTCGAGGCGGGAGACGACCTCAAGGGGTTCTGGGGTGGGCGATGGGATTCGAACCCACGGCCACAGGGGCCACAACCCTGTGCTCTGCCAGCTGAGCTACGCCCACCACAGGAAAACCTGTATTGTAGTACTAATCCGATCGTCTGGGCAAATTCGTTGTTGCGATTCGTTGTTGCCGTCGAAAGGAGCTTTCAAGGGACTCCGGGTCTGCTCGACGGCCTCGCAGATGACGCGGGAGGCGCGGATCACGGAGATCGACGCTGATCAGGCATTGCTGCGGGGTTGTTTCCGCGCTTGACATTACGACTTGACTGCCGCATAAGGGGTTAGTCTTTGAACCGCTCAATGCCGGTTCTTATCTAAACCAATCGTGAACCATGAGATCTTATTTGGAGGAAAAGGATATGCGCTCTAACCGGGTTCTTTCGTCGGCCGCCTTGTTGCTCATTCTCGCCATAGCAAGTTTGAACGCCCAGAACCAGGAGCCGCCGAGGGTAACGTTTTTCCCTCAGCTCGCCGTCGGGGGCGGGGCAGCCGGTGGCTTTTCTTGTGACTTTTTTATCACAAACCAGGGCATTCGAGCGGTGGACGGAGTGATTCTCCGGATCTTTGACAACAACGGGGCGCCCTTGGTGGTTCAGACTCAGGACTTTGGTGCGACGTCGACCATGGAGTTCAATCTGGCGGCTGGCGAGACCCGGGTTATCCCAATCACGGGGGGAGACGCGGTCGTGGAGGGTTACGCAGTTTTGCAATGCCCGCGGCTATCCCCTGTTCGAAGCACGGTGGTCGTGAGAGCACAAACGGGTGGAGTGGTCTTCACTCAACTTGGAGTGCCAGAGCAGCATCCTTTCAGTCATTTTTCGTTTGCGGCAGAAGTCAGACCAGGGATCGGCACCGGCCTGGCACTGGTTAATCCAGCGCCATCCGCGCAAGACCTGGTGATTTCGCTGATCGATCAGGCCGGTACGCTTCAAGGGACGAAGATTCTGACTCTTCAGTCGGGGCACCACCTCGCCCTGTTTCTGGACGATCCGAGGCTGTTCGGTGCAGGATTGAACTTCACGGGCACCGCCACCGTCTCCGGCGCCGACCATTTTGGCTTGCTCGCCCTGCGCCTGGAGAACGCTAACGATCCACAAAACGTCGTTCTAGGCACACTCGCGATTAACGAAGGCGCCGTCCTCTCGCCTTATGTGGTGGATGGGCAAGATGTCCCCGAGACCGAGCCGAATGACACTGCGCAGACTGCCGACGTGATCGCAAGCCTGCCGGTTGTCCTCTCCGGTACGATTTCAGACATGGAGCAGGATTATTTCCGGTTCACCGCGCAGCAGGGGGACATCATTACGGTGCTGGTCGAGGCCGATACCCTGCCAGACCGATCAGAGCTGGATTCCGAGATTTTCGTTCTGGATTCGAACGAGAACGTCGTGGCAACCAATGACCAGAACGGTTTGGGTGGACCGCTTTCTGTGGAGACTTATCTTCCGCAGTTCGATTCGTTTCTGCGTTTCGTCGTTCCGGCGAGCGGCACCTATTATCTGCGCATCTGGGATTATTTCGGCGACACCGGAGGCGAGGCATTCGCTTACAGAATGCACGTCCGAAGCCAAACGCCGTAAAGAGATGGCGGGCTGAATCGACGAAACCGCGATCTCATCGCAGCCCGGCTCTACAGCCGGACTCTACAGTCCCCGGGTCCGGTTAGTCCGCGCTGAAAACCGGATTAGCCGGACCGTTCCCGTTTCGGTGAAAGTCAGTGGCGGTTATGTCCGAGTTTGACGAGGAACCTGTCGAGATCCCTATCGACGGAACTCTGGACCTGCACACATTCTCGCCCAAGGACGTGCACGACCTGGTTCCCAATTATCTGGACGAGTGCCTGAAACGGGGTATCACCCAGGTCCGGATCATCCACGGCAAAGGCACGGGCACCCTGAGGCGAATCGTTCACTCGATTCTTGATCGCTACCCTCACGTCGTGAGCTACGGCCACGAGGAAGGGAGTGGCGGTTCCTGGGGTGCCACGATAGTAAGGTTGACTAAGAGACAATAAGCACCGCCTAGAAACCAACCCGAGTGGCTCGAGCTTCCTGTTCGCCGCGCAGCCAGACATAGACAGGCGCATGGGGGCGAGGCGCCGGCCACGGAAGTACGATGCGAAGCTTCTGTTTTCGGAAGTCTCCACCGAACGGCATGGGTATGGACTCGACCGGATAGCCTTGCCGATTGTCCCATCCGACCTTCTCGATCAAGTGGAGATTTTCGCCGACCAGGCTGCCCGCATAAAAGCCTTCCCCCACGGCCTCGTTTGTCAGAGAGAAGCTTTCAATCCTGGGCAGCTTCACGACGACGCCCAGCAGATGCGAATCTGATACGCCGCTGGTCCTGGTGCTCACGTTCGCTGTGAGCCTGCAACCCGGTTCCCCGACTCCGGCCGGATCCAAAGCGAGAAAAAGAATCTGATCACCCGCTGCATCGAGTTTGGCATGACCTCGCTGCTCGCCGGGAGAGAGACTAAAGGGTTGATTCTTGTCGCCGCAACGCAGCTCGACCACCGGCGAAGAGTCGACGTTTTCCGTCCTGACGGCGTAGGTGACCACTGTCCCGATTGCGATTTCACCCTCTCGCAACGCGACCGTTCCCTCACCCGGGTTAGAGCGTTCGATGCCAATAATCCGGGGGCGGGGGCCACGAATTTCCACCGCGCCACGAAGAATCAAAGGCTCCTGGAGATCCTCAACCCGCATCTCCAGGTCGAGCAAGGCGCCTTTAGCAACCCCGTCCAGCCCCTCGACGGAAAGCTCTCTTCGGTTCCCTTCCTGAACGGGAGCAACCAGGGACCAGCGACCGGCTTCGGCTCGCAGGTCGGTGATCCGGTTCAGCCCGGTCCCTTGCAGCTCGTAACGTTGTATCGCTTCACCAAGGTTCAGGCGAATTGGAAGGTTTGTGATTGTTGGATGAGGCGGATGAACGCGGATCGCGATGGTCGAAGACTGAGCCCCCGACTGTACCAGGACCAGTGAATGCTCTCCAGCCTTGACCAGGTTCGTGTCGATATCCACTTCAACGTGATTCTGAACCCCGCCTCGTTTTCCGGAAGGAAGCCTGAAAGTCAGTTCGATAGGTTTATCGCGTCTCGACAGACGGACGTTTTCAAGGAACTGAAAATCGGCGCCCTCCAGGCGGACCGTTACCACTCCAGAACCTTCAACCAGCCGATCGAGTGAAGCTGGAGAAACTGCGGCCCGGGAGATATCGCCAAGGGCATGAATCTCGAGACTTCCGGCTACCGAAAACGACTCCCAGTCCCACTGTCCTTCCAGCCGGTAATTTCCGGGCGAAAGGTGTTCGTTTTCAAGATCGATTTGGAGAGAATCCAGTCCGGATGGGAATTCGACCTTGACCGGGATACTCTTTCCTCCGCCCGAAGGAATCAGTTCCCACGCTCGTGTTCGAGAGAGCCGCCTCAAATCGTCCTTGTCGCCGGCTATTTTGATATTGGACTTCAAACCAAGCGGCACGTGAACCACAGAAGGAACGAAAGCCGCTGTGGGCGCCACCTGGTCCGGGATCTTGGCTGCCCAAAGGTAAGCGAGTCGGGTTCGCGATTTAGGGGGTTCCGGCTTAGCGTAAAGAGCGAGATCATCGGTTGTGGGACCCTGGGCAAGGGCCGATCGAAACTCACAACGGGGGAAAAAAAGAGTGCGGAAGTTTTGGAACAACGCGGCTCCACCTGCTGCCAGACCGACCGGAGTGCCAAAAAACAGTCCGGCGACGGAGGCGACAAGTCCTGTTGACTGCTGAATGGCAACCGTTCGTTCGGAGGTAAGAGGATCGTATGACGAAAGCGCCGGAACCAGGGTGCGAAGCATGAGGGCGGCTTGCTCTTCAGGCGGTGCGGAGCTGTCAAGCCGGGGCGTGGGCAAACCGTTTCGAGCAGCGAATCCGCTCAGGACTGCATGCAGGTCTTCACGACTGTCCGTTGAAGTTTGTTCCCAGTTGCCGAGAACATCCAGGAGATCCTCCCATTGTCCCGTCTGCTCTGCGTACTCGGCCAGCATAGGTACGAGTTCGTCGTTTCGCTCCAGGAGCTTGTCGATTTTCTTTTCGTCCAGCCCGCTCGGGCCGAAGACAATGCTGATCACTGAGACGCGATAAGGAACCACCCATTCACAAGGCTTCCCCAGTGGCCGGGGATCCAGAACCTGGAGCTTCTCCCCGGTCTCCGACGCAGCCGGTACCAGCACCAGTGCAATCTCTCCTTTTTTGCGGGAGTCTTTGTTCATGGAGCCAGGCTGATACCGCAGCCGGAATCCGCGATCAAGACGATTGACCGACCGCAGAGGGAGACGAGGGCCGCCGCTGGGGTGTATCACCTCGAGTTGAAACTTTCCCAGCAGTCGGCCGGGCGCCGGACCCGCAGCAGCTTCGAGCATTGGGAAGGGGCTGGTGAGAACAAACAGGATTCCAGGCAGAATTCGACAGAACATGATCGCTACTCTCTTCTCCTCCTCCAATAGATGTTGGTAGCGGCCAAAAAGCCGAATGGCGGATGAGACTGTGAGGTGTCTGGCGGGGCCGACGAGACTCGAACTCGCGACCTCCGGCGTGACAGGCCGGCGTTCTAACCATCTGAACTACGACCCCGCCTGGGGAAGAAAACAAATTATAGACTAACTGATACCACGAGGCAAATACGAACGTTGAGTTGACTGCGGATTGCGCTTAATTGCGGCGAGACTTGCGCTGCTGCCGAAGCGCAGAATTCAGCCGCTGACGCACTGCATTGTGATCAACGTCAGCCAGCTTACACCAGTAAGGAAACCCCTCTTCATCACTCGCAATCCAGTCGATTGCCTTCCTCTTTAGGGTCCGGTAGTCTTTGCGAGACTCTTCCTTCAGGTTCCGAAGATCCACCATGGCTTCGTGCCACGCTTGCCTCAGAATCGCGATGGCCAGGTTACGCTCCGAAACAGGATCCGGATTGATAACATGATCTTCACGCCAACTTGAACCCCGCAATTTCATCGCGCCATCATAGCATAAACATCCCTCCAACGGACCCAGAAAATGCGAAGGGTCTTGACTTTGAGGACGCTTCTTGCAGGGTGCTGAGATGTTCTACAGGAGCCAGATTTCACGGACCCCGGAGATTGTTTTGATTTTCATCAACAGAAGCGAGAAGCAAGAAGCAAGAAGCAAGAAGCCAGGAGCCAGAAGCCAGAAGCCAGAAGCAGGAAGCACGGCGCGGGATGTACATTATCCGTAAGAAACTATGGAATGTCCCACCGTAGTCGCCAGCGCCAGGCTCTGTTTTTGCCCGTCGGCACGCCGGGAGATAGATAGACTTAGAATTTCGGTTTGTGACTTACGGCTTCTTGCTTCTCGCTTCTGACTTCTCGCTTCTGGGGGCTTCTTGCTTTAGGCTTCTGGCTCCTGGCTTCTGGCTTCTGGCTTCTCGCTTTCCCGACTTTGCCCTGTTCAAGATTCCCCTAATCGCCTAATATGGGTGCCCTATGGTCGTCTTCACCTTCTGGGACTGGCTGTGGTTGATCCTTTACATCCTCGTCATGGTTTTCAGCGGCGTGCTCTTCTACGCGCTGGGAAAGCGTTCGTCGTCGGACTTTTTTCTGGCGGGCCGCGGGCTCCCTTGGTGGCTCCCTGCTTCTTCGGTATACGCGACACACACAGCGACTGATACGCCGATGTGGATGTCGGGAGTAATCTATCGTCACGGCTTGACCGGAATCTGGTATTCGTTCTTCGCCGCCTGGTGCGCGGTCAGTGCTTACGTTTCGACCCGGATCTTCCGCCGTTCCCTGGCGTACAGCCAGGCGGAATGGCAAACGCTGCGTTTCAGCGGGCTGGGCAGCGAGCTGTTGCGCGGCTGGATCGCAGGCTGGCAGGTTTTCATGAACATGATGATCCTCGGATGGGTGGGGATGGCCATGGGGAAGGTCTGCCATTACGCCTTTGGCTGGGATTCCTGGGTCGGCTTGGTGCTTTTTTCGTCCATCTGTGCCATCTACGTGCTGGCCGCCGGCTATTGGGGCGTGGTGATCGCCGACTTCCAACAGGGAATCGTGGTTTTCCTAGGAATTCTAATTGTCTCCATCTGGGGAGTGTATGAAGCCGGAGGCCCGGCGGGAATCGTTGCCAGACTTGACCAGACGGGCGAAACCTGGAGGGTGAATCCATTTCACTTCAGCGGCTGGTTTACCGGTGATTTTCCGGTGGCGTGGTTCATCACCATGCTTTTCATAGCCCTGCTCGGAGGAATCGGCATGGGAACCACCTTTGACTGGTACGTTGAGGCGCAGCGGATCCAATCGGCCAAGACTGTCCGCGATGCTTCCTACAGTATCTGGGGAGGAACAGCACTGGTTCTGACTCGTAACGCGCTTTGGGCCGCCTGCATTATTGGATTCTACGTTTTGACGCCCGGGATCGAAAACGTAGCAGACTATGAAATGGCCTGGTTCCGAGTCGGTTTTGAAAAGCTTCCGGCAGGAATGGTGGGATTCTTTTTCGCCACCATCGTCGCCATCCATTTATCCACGGTCGCCTCGATCCTGAACCTGGGCGCGCTGTACGCTACCCGCGACCTCTACCAGCATTATCTGAACCCGCACGCGAGCGAAAAGCGCCTGGTTTGGGTCGGAAGGTTCTCAACGATTCTCGTTTTGTTGGGCTCCTTCCTCTACGGCTCGATGATGGAGAACATCACGGAATGGCTGATCTTTGCGATCTGGATCATGGCCGCAGGCATCTGGTTGCCCAATGTGCTTCAGGTTATCTGGTGGCGGTTTAACAGCTGGGGCTACCTGTCGTCGTGGATTGCCAACCTGGGGCTCAGTTGGCTGGTGGTTTGGATACTCCCGAAGGCCGGGCTCTTGCCGGTGCTGCCCGATTACGCCCAGTTTTGGTTGCTCATGCTCCTGGGCCTGCTGATCTACGTCCCGGTTACTTTCATGACCCCACCGGATGACATGGATCATCTTGTCCGCTATTACGTGCAATCGCGCCCTCTCGGTTTCTGGGGACCGGTGAGACGCGAAGCCGAACGCCGGGGACTGATCAGCATAATAGACAAGGAGGAACTCCATGGCGCTATTTCGTAAGGATTGGACTGCCCATGATGCCGACAATTGGACCAAAGAGGACTTCTGGGCCTGCGTTTTCTCGTCGCTGTCCTATGTCTTGCTCATGCTCGGAGTGGCGCTGTGCTTCCTCTTTCCAATTTGGGGAATACTCACTACTCTGGCCGGCGTCGTCTGCGTGTACCTGATGTACCGCGCCATCGATCCCAAGCTCCGCACCATATCGGCGGACTATGAAGCCAAACAGAAGGCGTATCTAAAAGAGCTGGACCGCATAATGAAGTGGGAGGAACAGTAGATGGACCAGGCACAAGCCGTTATTGTGGGAATGGTCGTCGCTTACTTCTTCGCCTTTTTGGGAATGGCTTTCGCGTGGATTGGCTATTACCGCCGCAAGAAAGAGGCCGGGAAAAAGAAATGAACACCGAATTCAGCGTTTTCTGGGGCTTGGTCGTCCCGGGTTCAATCGTAGGTTTTTCCCTGGTAGTCACTCTCTGGCTGTACCGGATGTTCGCCAAGCAGCACGAAGGAGAGAAGCGAGAATAGGCGGTTGTGGGCGAACTCTCCAGATATGGAGTGCACCGGAAAGTGGTCTCTCGACGGCAGGCCGGGAGAGCACGGGGTTTCGGTACACCGCTGAAAAACGCGGCGCTCAACCGCCGTGCTCTCCCGACCCGCTCCCAGCTCCGCGCTTGACCGGTATTCGTACACACTTTATTTGGCCCGCTGCCCTTTCCAACTAACAGCGGCGGGCCTATTTGACCGGTTTACGCCCCTTCGGGGTCGCGGTCAAACTACCGAAATCCTGTTGACCTACGATCGCACGCCGAGCTTCTTGAGGATGGTCATCATCGGGCACCAGTTGGTGAAGGCCGATTGGAAAAGGTTCAGGCCGACGAACGCGGTGAACAACAGCCAGTAGGAATTCACCCAAGTTCCGAGCGCGAGACTCAGCAGCACAAAGAAGCCGGCAATCAGCCGCAAGAAACGTTCTACTGTCATTGGTATTCTCTCCTTTTTGCGAGGTAGTAGAGGATCGGGACCGTCATTCTGGAAAGCAGGAGCGAAGCGACTTCGCCTGCCATGAGCGCAATAGCCAATCCTTGAAAAATGGGATCAAACAGAATCACCGAAGCGCCGACAATAACGGCAAGGGCGGTGAGCATCATCGGCCGGAAGCGCACTGCACCGGCATCGACTACGGCATCCGCCAGGGACATTCCTTCTCGAAGGCGCAACTCCACGAAATCCACGAGAATAATGGAGTTGCGCACCACGATCCCGGCGCCCGCGATGAAGCCGATCATCGAAGTTGCGGTGAAGAAAGCTCCCATGAGCCAGTGAGCCGGCAGAATGCCAACCAATGAAAACGGAATCGCCGCCATGATGACCAGCGGTGTCATGAGCGACTGAAACCATCCGACCACGAGGATGTAAATCAGAACGAGCACAACAACAAACGCCAGCCCGAGGTCCCTGAAGACTTCGTAGGTAATGTGCCACTCGCCGTCCCACTTCATCGCCAGCCGTGCGTCTGACGTCGGTTGTGCGGCAGTGAACTGAGCGATCTCATAACCCTCCGGAATCTCCAGCTTCGAGACCGCTTCGTTCAACTTCAGCATGGCGTAAACCGGGCTCTCTTCACGTCCGGCGACATCTGCGGTCACATAGACGACGGGCTTCAGGTTCTTGTGATAAATGCTCTTTTCCTCGACCGTCTCTTCGACTCGAGTGAGCTCGGCCAGAGAAACCAACGCTCCGTTGCGACCCATGACCTTAAGTTGACGCAGGTCGTCGATGCTGGATCGTTCCTCACGCGCCAGGCGCAGGAATATCGTTACATCTTCCTTTTCCCGGGGTTGGTGGAGCAGTCCGGCACTCATGCCGTGCAGCCCGATCGTCAGCGTCCGCGTCACCTCCTCGGTCGACACGCCGTGAAGGGCTGCTTTCTCGCGGTCTACCACCAGACGGTACTTGGGCTGGTCGTCCTCAATGTACGAGTCGACATCCACGACTCCCTCGGTCTCAAGGAGGATCTTCTCTATCTGGCGCGCAACCTCGATCTGCCGCTGGTAATCAGGGCCATAGATCTCGGCCACGAGCGTTTGCAGGACTGGGGGACCGGGAGGAACTTCCGCAATCTTGACGCGTGCCCCATGGCGCCGGGCGATCTCCTGGATGCCCGGACGCACCCGCTTGGCGATGTCGTGGCTTTGCGCCGACCGTTCCTCCTTCGGTTCGAGGTTCACCTGGATATCTCCCTGATTGGGCGCGCTGCGCAGGAAGTAGTGCCGGACCAGGCCATTGAAGTTGTAGGGGGAGGCAGTTCCCACGTACATCTGGTAATCGGTAACCTCGGGAACCGTGCTCAAGAACGATCCGATATCCAGCGTTGCCGCAGCCGTCTGTTCCAGTGTTGACCCTTCCGGCATGTCGATGATCACCTGGAATTCACTTTTGTTGTCAAAAGGCAGCATCTTGACCCTGACCGCTTTTAGACCGAACAGCCCGATTGCGCCCAGCAGCAGGACAACCACGACGATCAGAAAACCATATCGCCAGACCGGAACATTAATCAGGCGGCCCATGACGCGGCGATAGGTCCTGGTGCTCCAGCCTTCCTTCGCGTGCGGATCCTCCGCATTGGAACTCGAACGGCTATTGCGCTTGAGCAGCCGGATCGATGCCCAAGGGGTGACAATGAAGGCGACGATGAGCGAAAAGAGCATCGCTGCCGAGGCGCCGACCGGGATCGGCCTCATGTAAGGGCCCATGAGACCGCTCACGAAGGCCATGGGGAGAATAGCGGCAATGACCGTAAATGTCGCCAGAATGGTCGGGTTGCCGACTTCGTCGACGGCTTCCACCGCCACATCAAGTATCGGCCGATTCCGGTTTCCGGGCAGCCGGTAATGACGCACGATGTTCTCGACCACGACAATAGCGTCGTCGACCAGGATTCCTATCGAGAAGATCAGCGCAAACAGGGTGACGCGATTGAGCGTGTACCCATAGAAGTAAAAAATGACAAGCGTAAGCGCCAGGGTCACCGGGATCGCAATTGCTACAATCCCCGATTCCCGCAAGCCTAGCGTGAGCCAGATCAGCGCGGCTACCGAGAGAATCGCCAGAAACATGTGGAAGAGCAGCTCGTTTGACTTCTCTGCAGCCGTCTCGCCGTAATTTCGGGTGACGGTCACGTTTACGCCGGCCGGGATCAGCCTTCCTTGCTCTGCTTTAACCCTCTCGATTACCTGGTCGGCAACAACGATGGCATTCGTGCCTTTTCTCTTCGCGATCGAAATTGTTACGGCGGGAAAAGGCGGTTCGCCGACCCCTGAGGGACCGCTAATCGGCGCGGCATGGAGAAGTCCGCTGTCGCGGCCGTCTTCCTTTTTCTGGCTTAGAACATGGTCGCCGCTATCGATCAGCACATGACTGTGTTTCGCGGCCGGCCCAGGACTGAAAAGAACGTAATTGGCAGGCTCCTCCGGACCGTCTTCTATCCGCGCTACATCCCGCAGATAAACCGGACGTCCCTCCCAGACACCTACGACTACCTGTCCCACCTCTTCAGCGCTGTTCAGGAAGCCGCCTGTCTCAACCAGAAATTCCCGGTTACCCGCTGCAAAACTGCCGGATTGCAGCTGCCGGTTCGCCTGTTGAAGCATGCCGAGGATGACGGTTGGAGTTACCTGGTAGGCCGCCATTCGTCCCTCGTCGAGAGTCACCTTGAGCTGGCGCCTCTGGCCACCGATCAATTTCACTTCCGAAACGTCAGGAACCTGTTTGATGACGTCGTGGACCTGGGCCGCGACTCGGCGCAAGTGATAGTGGTCATAGCGGTCGCTCCACAACGTCAACGCCAGGATCGGAACATCGTCAATAGAGCGCGGTTTAATCAACGGCTGGCTGGCGCCTTCGGGAATCAGATCGAAGTTGGCGAACATCTTCTGGTTCAACCGAACAATCGCTTCTTCCTCGTCCTCCCCGACATAAAAACGGACGATGGCCATGGCAAAGCCCGGACTGCTTGTCGAATAGATATACTCGACTCCCGGCACCTCCCAGATGAGTTTCTCCATCGGTTTGGTGACGCGCTCTTCCACTTCTTTAGCACTGGCGCCGGGCATCTGAACGAAAACATC
>Ga0116190_1002819_pt1 | contig 13481 bp, 9 predicted proteins | sample AD_JPNTR4_MetaG_FD_89808 | JGI IMG/M metagenome (GOLD analysis project Ga0116190, IMG submission 89808) | Active sludge microbial communities of municipal wastewater-treating anaerobic digesters from Japan - AD_JPNTR4_MetaG | ecosystem: Engineered > Bioreactor > Anaerobic > Digestate | place...
GACTTCCGTGCTCCTCGCAGCAGGCAAGCAGTTCTCTCGATTTCTTGTACGAGCCAAGCAAAGTGCGAATCCCGCAGTCCTGAATCAATAGCAAAGCCCGGTGAGGCGGACCGAGCGGATCCAGAGGAACATAGGCGGCCCCCGCTTTAAGAATGCCAAATATCGCGGCAACGGCTTCTATGGACTTGGGGACATAGAGGCCAATCCGGTCGCCCGGTCGAACCCCGACCTGTCTTAGCGTATTAGCAATCCGATTCGAAAGATCCGACAAGTCGGCATAACTTATTTGGGTGTCTTTAAAGACCACCGCGGGTCGCTCGGGATTGCGTTCCGTGCTCCGATCAAGCAGGTGTCCAAGCAGGAAATCCATACTCACAGTCCCATCATTTGCGCGATAAGGTTCCTTTGGATTTCCGAGGTACCCGAGAACAACTGGCTGCCGATTGCATCTCTCAACTCGCGCTCGTAATCATACTCACGAAGATACCCATAGCCGCCGTGGATCTGAAGAGCGTCCATGCAGGTCTTCACCCAAGATTCGCTGATGGTTAGCTTCAGCATGGCCGACTCGGCGAATACCGACTTCCCCTGACTTCGAAGCCAGGCCACACGGTACAAAAATCCTTGCGCTGCTTCCAGTCTCAGCTTCATGTCCACGATCTTGCTGGAAACCAGCTGGTTTTTGCCTATGGGTTTCCCAAACTGGTACCTCAGCTTTGAGTATTCCAGGCAATCGTTAAGGACCCGCTCCATCGTCCCGACCGCGCTGCTGAGAATGAAACTCCGTTCCCATTCCATGGCGTTGTTGAAGACCGCGGAGCCGGCTCCTTCCTCCCCCAGACGGTTTTCCTCCGGCACCTCGCAATCTTCCAGAAAAATCTCACCCATGGAGGCGGAGCCAAGTCCCATCTTTTCGACCGGTTTGACACGATATCCAGGCAGCGTCTTCTCGACGAGGAACGTAGTCAACGAGCGCCAACCTTGCGCAGGGTCGAGCGAAGCCAGAACGACGATGACATCGGCTTCCGCTCCGTTCGTGACGAACATCTTCGACCCATTCAAAACGTATTTGTTCCCTTCCTTCTTCGCCACCGTTTTCACGCTAAAGGCGTCCGATCCCGCCTCGGGCTCCGCAGCTGCCAAGGCTCCTATCTTTTGGCCGCTAGCCAGCAGGGGAAGAAACTTCCGTTTCTGACTTTCTGTTCCATAGTGGAGAATCGGTATCTCGCAACCCCAGATATGGGCATTGATGGCAAAGAGCAAACCGTTGTCTTTGCAAGCAGACCCGAGTGTCTGGAGGATCAGCACCGTAGTGAGGGGATCAAGTTCGGATCCTCCGTACGCTGCTGGGATCGGCAGTCCGTGTATTCCATAGCGTGCGCACTTTTCCCATCCCGGGCGGTTGAACTTCTCCTGCCTGAGACATTCTGGCGAGAAGACTAGTTCTTGTCGGGCAAAGCGCAAGGCGCTCTCCTTGTACTCTAGCTGCTCCTCCGACCATGAAAAATCCACCTTTCCTCCTTGGCCAGGGCGAATGGTATAGACAAACCGCCCTAACGCGCCAGACATTTTCTCGTGACGCTTGTCAACTCTCAAGAATCATTAGTAAAATCCCGGGCTTGGAAACCCGGTACAAGAAGCTGCCCGACTGGCTCTATTTCTTTCTGGTCATGCCCTCGCTCGCGCTGCTTCCCCGCGGCTTGGGGTATCGACTCGCACGCCATCAAGGTCGTCACCTCGCGAGAGCGAACGGGGCCCACTTTGGAGCAGTATGCGACGCCCTTAAGACCGTCCTTCCTTACTTGAATGCGGCAGAGGTTGCCCGTCAGACTTTCGAGAATCTCGCCTTCGAAGACTTGGATACGTTTTACTTCCCCTTTTGGAACAAGAATAATATCGGTCGCTACTTCAGCTTCTCGGGACTCGAATATCTTGATTCGGCTCTTGAAAAGGGAAAAGGCGTCTTAGTCTTCACGGCTCATTTTGGTTCCATTTGTGCCCCACTTGTCGCTTTTGCCCTGAAAGGCTACCAATTCTTCCATCTGGCTCGCAACTCCCCTGAGGACGCCGATTTTACGTCTGCCTACCGCAAGTATGCCAAGTTGAAAACGAACTGGATGGCGCGTACCATGGGTCACCCGCTCCTTTTCATTCAGGCACGGCAAGGAAAGTATGAGTCCAAGTCTTCGACATCGGTGATGCTTGAGGCGTATCGGCTGCTTCGTCGAGGACAGATTGTGTCCATGGCCTTCGACGTGCCTCCCCAGCTTGTACAGGGACCCTTGACGGTGGATTTCCTGGGAAAGGCGTGTCGGTTTCCGAGTGGGCTCATCAACCTGGCTTATCATAGCGAAGCTCCGATTCTGAGCTACTTCGCTTTTCGAGATAAAGCCAGGCCTTTTCATCAACAAGTGATCGTCGAGCCGCCTCTTTCACTCACAGGCGAATTGTCGCGCGATCTCCAGCAGGTCGTTGATCGGTTTTCGCGTCACCTCGCGGCGTCGCCCGAGCAATGGTTCGCATGGGATTCTCTCGACGCCTTCCTCACGCCAGATCTGCACACCTCGGGTCCATCCCCGAACTGAACCAAGCGGAGGTTAATTCAAGCCGCTGGAGGTATGGTTTGTAGTCCGGTTTTCGGCGGGCAACCCGGTCTTTAACCAAGGGTCACAGGCTACTGCCTCTTGTCGTTGTTCTCTTTCGTCCCTCTACCAAAGGGATGCCGACGAATCTTGCAGCACGCGGATACTTGATCAAGAAAAGCACTTGTGGTGGACGATGACTAGCGAAGTAAACCGTTATAGAGAAATACTTTACAGTAAAGATTTTTTAGCCAGCGTCCCCCGAATTTCCGCTTCAAGAGCACCCTTCGTTAGGTATAAACGCCGAGTTCCGAAATCTAAGAAGCTTTTTTTGTCAATGTCCGGCAACGTTGTTGTAAGTGTTGATAACAAAACCACTTGCGACCCCATTTATATAGCCAGCGTCCCCTGGGTTGAGTTTGGGATTTAACCAGCGTCCCCTTGGCTGTCCCTTTGGCTGTCCCCTTGGCTGTCGCATCGGGGTTTTCGGCTGTTGGCTGATCACCTTTACTCTCTTACTTTTGCGGACTTCTTTCTCTCATTGACATCGTTGGTTGCTCTCTACCATAATGAGACCAGCTCAAAGAATTCGCAGTCGCAACGTTTTCACCGGTATCCCAGGCCGGAGGGTGTCTGATGGCGTGCACGTCCATGAGTAGGAATGTGCAGTTTGTGCCTCAGGTCCTTCCTCTCTCTCCTCAGTGTATTGCGACCGCTTTTCACACCCTTCAAGTGAGGTGGACATGTCTGCCAAATCCCACAAGCTACCCGTTTGTCTGGTTTCCGTATTGTTAGTCATGCTTTGCGCAGTCTCCTACTCGCCCGTCTTTGGGCAGGAGGTCAGCGCTGGCATCACAGGCACCGTAACCGACCCTTCGGGCGCCGCAGTCCCGGGGGCCAGTGTGACGGTACGAGACGTCAACCGAGGCACGCAATGGCCAACAGTGACGAACGATGAGGGGATTTACGCATTCCCGCGCATCCCGGCCGGAACCTATGAGCTCAAGGTCGAGATGACCGGTTTCAAGACAGTCATTCGTCCTGGGATACATCTTGAGTTGAACCAGAGAGCCCGAGTTGACATCACGATGGAGATCGGGGAGTTAGCTGAATCCATCGAAGTGGCCGGGGCACAACCCATGCTGAATACCGAAACGACTACAGTCGGGTCGGTGATTACCTCCAACACGGTTGTGAACACGCCGCTCGTTACGCGAAACTACATATCCATGACCCTGTTAGCCCCAGGCGTCACCACCACCAACCCTTCGGCCTTCAATAACGGCCAGAGAACCGCAGGCGGCGGCCGCCCCTATGTAAACGGTAATCGTAAGGAGGCCAACAACTTCCTGTTAGACGGAATAGACAACAATCACACTTCCGACAACTTGACGTCTTATCAACCTAATCTTGACGCCATCCAGGAAGTCAAGATGATCACCAACAACGCTTCTGCCGAATTCGGTAATTTCCAAGGAGGTGTAATCAACGTCACTCTGAAGTCGGGAACCAACGACTTCCACGGTTCGGTTTTTGAGTTCTTCAGAAACGATGTGCTCAACGCCAACAATTGGGCCAGAAACTGGTCCCTACCCCCTGATCCCGAGACTGGAAAGGCGCCCAGATCGCCGATCCGCTGGAATCAGTTTGGCGGGACGATCGGTGGTCCGGTCGTGCGCGACAAGATTTTCTTTTTCGGCGATTATCAGGGAATCCGGCGGGCTACTCCAACATCCGTCGGGAGCATAACGGTGATACCCGAGGAGTTCCGTCGGGGAGACTTTTCACGCCTGCTGACGGAGCGGGGAATACAGCTTTACGATCCGGCCACCACGGACGCCGACGGCAATCGCCTGCCGTTTGTGAACAACCAAATACCGATGACCCGGATCAACCCGGTGGCGGCCAAACTGTTCGCTTCTCCTGAACTTTATCCTCTACCGGTCAATTCAGACCTACGATTTAATCAGTTCAACGCCTCCCGCAGCCAGTTGATTTCGGATCAGTTCGACGTGAAAGTGGATGCGAAGCTTAGTGACAAGGATGATTTCTCGGCTCGCTATTCCTGGGGGCGTCAGGATATTCCCGGTTCAAATTCCTTCCCTCTGATCTTCAACAGCTTCAATCACGCTCCCTTCCAAAACATTGTCTTTAACTGGACTCGATCGTTCAGCCCTTCGGTGGTCAATGAGCTTCGAATCGGGGCGAATCGCATCGTGAACTGGAACGGAGGCGAAGATAAGGGCCTGGGTAATGTGGCCGAGTTCTTGGGAATGGAACAAGGCAATGACCGGGGGCCGGGTTTAATGGAGCTGCGGTTCAGTGGAGGACTGGCAAACTCAATAGGAAACGCGAATATCGGTACGCAACAGAACTTCCCGAACAACACTTTCCATTACGCCGACAATTTGACCATTATTCGAGGCCGGCACATCCTCAAGACAGGGGGCCAGCTGCTTCGCCAGCAAATGAACCCGTTTTATGCAGGCAACAACGGCAGAACAGGGTTCATCACGTTCAACGGCCAGTTTACGGCAGGACCAAACGCTCTGACCCCGGCGACGGCGGGATTTGCTGAAGCCGACTTTTTCCTGGGGGCCGTAGCGCGGGCTGGCCGGGGCCTGAACACCGGCAGCTGGGGACACCGAAAATACATCCTCGGGTTTTATCTGCAGGATGACTGGCGTGTCACCAACCAGCTGACGGTCAATCTCGGTCTTCGCTGGGAGTACCACAGCCCACTGGTCGAGGTGTATGATCGCCAATCCAATTTCGAACCCTTCACGGGAAAGCTGTTGCTGGCCGGCAAAGACGGCAACAGTCGCGCTCTCTACAATCCGTTCAAGAAGGACTTCCAGCCGCGCCTTGGTTTTGCCTGGACGCCGGTAGCACTCGGCGGCTATACCGTGATCCGCGGTGCCTACACTATCTCGTCCTTCATGGAGGGAACGGGCACCAATTTGCGCCTGCCCCTGAATCCACCCTTTAACGTCGAATACGAAGCCATTTTTGAAGGACAGACTACCATTCAGGCCACCGTTGACCAGGGGCTCACGATCTTGCAAGCGGCGGATCCTTTCAAGAACGCGAACATCCGCCTCTGGGATCCCAATGTTCGTCCCGCTAATGTGCAGCAATGGAGCCTAATCCTAGAACAACAACTGTCGACGCAAACAGTCGTGACGGCTGGATACATCGGCCAACACGGGACCCACTTGATTGTTCCGATGCCGTATTTCCAGCGCCGTTTGCTGCCTGACGGCACCACCGAGCCGAGCCCTTACCTCGCCGGCAACCCGCTGTTGGCGAATATCGCCCAGATTTCGGGAACGGAAGCCTGTGGTAATCAACGTTACGATTCGCTGCAGGTCACTGCTCGCCAGCGCTACGCGAAGGGGTTGGAGTATCAGCTTTCCTACACGTTCTCGAAGGGTATGAGTGACGCGATCGGCTATTACGGAGAAGGAGGTCAGTCGGCTTCTCAATCGGCTTATTTCCAGTATCTGTACGATCGAAAAGCGGAATGGGGGCCCACTTACTTTGACGCCAAGCACATGTTGTCGTTCGTCTACATCTACCAACTCCCGTTCGGTCGCGACAAAGCCTTTGGGGCTGACTGGAACCCGGTTCTCAATGCAATCTTGGGCGGTTGGCAAATGGGCGGTATTCTAAGTCTGCGAAGCGGTTTCCCGCTGACGATCCGGGCAACCGATCGTTCTGGCACCGTTTCTCGCGGCGCTAGGGCGGATCGAGTAGCTGACGGGGAGGGGGCCAAAGAAGTCGGCCCTGGTAACAAGTGGTTTGACACCAGCGCTTTTCGGGAACCGGCAGCAGGGACTCTCGGCAATTCTGGAGTAGGTGTTGTCCGAGGCCCCGGATGGAAGACTTTTGACCTGTCGTTGGCGAAGTCGTTCCGTATCACGGAGGGGACGTCCGTGCAATTCCGCGGTGAATTCTTCAACCTGACCAACACTCCGCAGTTTGGCGCCCCCAACAGCAACGCATCCAGTGCCACTTTTGGCGAGATTACGTCGGCGCAGGGAGAACGCAACGTCCAGTTTGCGCTAAAGGTGCTGTTCTAGTGTTGTAGTTTTTTCCAGGAGGGCGGATCGCGCGATCCGCCCTCCCCCCTGCCATGGCGGACGAGCCTTCACCCTCAGAGCGGCGTCGTTCGCCAAACCTTGGTGAGACGTAGTCCTCCTCTTGGCTCGTCCAGTGAACCCGGCAATCGTCGCAGTCATGTTCTCCGGCGATACTCCCGGAATACCCCTCTCACCGGTATTGAAGATCCTCTGGCGGCGCGTCCCACGGTTCGCACCGGCTCGTTAGCGAGCTGAGCGAGAGTTAAGAACTGATCCGAACAGAAGCCCGTCTTTAAGTCTTAATTACCTGATGTTTATTTATGAACTCCGGGTTGATTCTCACACCCAAACCGGGGCCAGTCGGAACCTGAATCTCTCCATTCTCAACCAGCAACGGCGAGGTGGGACACTCGAATTCCACGTCAGTGTTCAGTCCCTTGAATTCGTGGTGAGCCATTGCATTGGGAAGAGCAGATACGAAATGCATCATGTAAAGGTATCCGAGTCCACCGCCAGACATGTGGGGTGTGCATTCCTTTCCGAACTCCTGAGCCATCCGGGCCACTTTCATCGAACGGATCATTCCGCCGAAATAGTAATTGTCCGGCTGAACAATCTGAAGGCCATCGTTGGCAATTAACCAGCGAAAACCGTGCAGGCTGTATTCCTGCTCCCCGCCGGCCACAGGGATTTTCAAGGCATCGGCCACTTCTTTTGTCTCTTCATACCAATCGAAAGACACCGGTTCTTCAAAGAATTGGTAATCATATTGCTCGAGCAGTCTGCCCACCCGGATCGCTTCGTCGACGGAGTAGAAACCATTGGCGTCCGCATATAGAAACATCTCGTCGCCAAATGTCTTCCTGACGAGTGGAATGATGGCTTCGGTCCTTCCCGGGGGCGCGACCGCGTGTACGTCCGCAGTCATGAACATGAGCCCGCCCACTTTGATTTTGAGGGCGCGGGCATTGTATTTCGCCACATCCCGCTTGATCAGCTCCAGCGACTCCTCAACTGGTTTCTCACGGTATTCAGTGGCTTGATAAACTGCGACGCGGGGGTGGTGGATTTCCCCAATTAATTGACCGATCGACTTGCCGGCGATATGGCCGAGCATGTCGAGAATTGCAAACTCAATCGTAGCCAGCGGTATCCCTAGAGCCATGCCGCTCAGCCTGAAATTCAGGTTGTAGATGTAAACCTTGTCAAGCAGCAGGTCCAAGTCGCGGGCATCCTTACCGATAAAAAAAGGCTGTAAATTACTGCCGAAGATAGGATAGAGCGATCTCAGCCCGGCGTGTCCCACGGACCAGCCCTCTGCTCCATCAGTCGAACGAACGCGGCACAGAAAGCTGTTCGCATACCTGAGCAGTTCGAGGCTCTCAATGATAACGGGAGAGGAAAAAAGGTCCCTTTTCAGCACGGGCTGTTTCAGCACCTGGTCCAGCCTGGCATAGCGGGCTTTTACCGCCTGTGCATCCAGCTTTTCTGGTTTCGGGGTTGAACAGGAAAAAGGGAGCGCAGCCATGCTGACGACCGTAGAGGCCCGGATAAATCGTCGCCGATTGATTGTCGCCATAGAAATCCCCACTTTCTCGATCGATGGTTTGCATCGATGACTTTGCCAAGGCATTGGATCGTTGCCCAGCTCCAGCCACCGCAGCATTTCCCAATTCCGCTGTCATGTCAACCATGACGTCACAAAGCCCGGTCATCCCCCCGAATCGAATGGCGCGGGGGCTGCAACCGCCAGGGCTCCTTCCATGCCTAGTTCCGCCTTCTGAAAAATGGGGACGCTGGCTAAGAGTTAGGACTGCAAGTAACGTAATTATAACTATTTATAGTGACCAATGCGTTCACGACAAGTGCAATTTGGTTGTTTTGTGTGGACGATTTCAGCCGAATAAGAAATGCACTCGTCGTGAATCTGGCTGGCATGATAAGTAATTAGGCGATAATAGCTTGCGGTCCGATTCCTTAGTCAGCGTCCCCAATTTCGCTCCCCGCCAATTTCGCCCCCCAATTTCGCCCGCGTCCCAATTTCGCTCCAATTTCGCTCACCCAATTTTCTCAGTACCAATTTCTGCAGTCTTTCTACTCAGTCTTTCCGACACTTGCCCCCTCTTGTCGCCCGTTTTCTTTCGCTCCGCCTACGAAGGGCACTGATGCAGCTTGAATCACGAGATACTTGACTAAAAACGTGCACTTGTCGTGAACGCCACCAAGTGAGCTAAGACTTGATCAGACAATATCTTACAGGCCGGATTTTTAGCCAGCGTCCCCGTCTTTACGACTTCCCTCGTAGAAAGTGTGAAATCTGCCGTCCCCCATTATGGCCAGGGTGAGGAGGCCGGTCCAAGGAGCATCCGGCGGGCCCAGGCGAACGCGCACCCTGTTGCCCGAGAGACTGGAGTCGAGAATTTGTACAGTTGGTTCCGGCAATGTCAACTCCGACTCGGTCGAACCCAACTCGACTGTCTGCAATAAGGCAAGAACGTATAGCATAGGAGGAATCCAGCTCTTTGTAGGAGGTGTAAGTATCACCTCGACGCAAAAGCAGGGCGGATTGGCTTTGCACTCGGGAGTGCATTCTGGCGTCATATGGCCGAAAGCATCGTACCAATTTGTGCAACCAAAAGTGCACGACGGATTCATATACTCGTAGCGGTAATAGATGTCAGCAGCAAACCGGCCGGCGCCTACTGGCCCGGGTGAGCCTGGTTCTTCCCGCGCGGATCGATCAAATAGTCGGTCAGCTTCTGAACTCCGCCCGATCCCAGTTCCTGGTCCAACTCCTGGACAGCTTGGTCTACCCACATATCTCGCTGCTGTTGGAGTACCACCAGTTCGCGGGGTAGAGGCGGAGGAAGCTCACCTGGCTGGAGGCGGCCTCCAGGGTACTTTTGCCGAGCAGCCTGGATAATCGTCTGTGCTTTCTGGTCGAGCGGGGTAACCCGGGCTCTCAGGCGGGCCGCTACCCGTAACAAGACCTCCTGCTGTGCGTCATCCAACCCTGCTCGCAGGCCAAGTGAGCGACGCAGAAAGCCGGACGGTTGACCCTGTTCTTCCAGAAGGTCAGCTTGTTGCTGAAGAGCGACGCATAGTTCCAAGGCCGTGGCTTTCGTGCGGGCTAGTTCTGCAGGACTCCCGGCTGGTTGCCCCAGAGCGACGCGGGCGCCAACTACAATGACGAAGGGGAGAATCAGGTATTTGGCAGGAATGCTCATAGTACCTCCTTGGCAAAAAGGAAGTTGATGCATACTGCGGAGGGAGGACCGGCGGCCAACGCTCGAGGCACAGCTAACTCGACACCCAGTGACAAGACCAACAGCAGCTCGAGGAACATTTCGTTACCTCCAGGGTTGGATCCAGTCCTCAAACATCTGCGAAAAAAGGCTTAACTCCGCAGTTGTTTCACCCTTGAGGGGCGCCTGCGGAAAATCGGGAAAGCTCTCAGCAAGACGAAATCACGCACCGGAAAGCTAAGAACGAACCAGAGGCGGGGTTATTGTATTCCGCGGGGGGGACTGTCAAGGCTTTTTTCGAGAGTCACTTAACATGATTGCCTTTACCTGTTCTCCAGCCGCTCACGGGTGGCGCTAAGGGGGTTGCCGCGTCTGGGGGACAGTCCCGTTCCTCGACGCAGTCTAAGGGCCTAGGCTCGTTCCGATCAGCGACAAAAGCAATTTCTATTTTCCATCGTTCATTTTCCATTTTCCATTTCATCCATTAGGACCGACACGTGTAGAAAGCGAAGGAGCGTAAGGGACAGTTCCGTTCCTCGGCTAAGGGCCTCCCGAATCGGCGAACAAATGGGAAATGGAAAATTGACTTAGGGGAAAATGGGGAGTCTACTCAATTCCCTCTTTTGAAGGTCTTCCGAAAAAAGGGGATTGAGGGGCCGAACCCTCGTCCTTAATGGCGCCGACGTGCTCACCTGGGGCTCGGTAGCCGCCGTCCGCTCGTCAGCGGTGTCGGGCAACATTAAGGCGGCCTGTAGGCGCACCGTGCTGTCCGGATCGGCCAGCAGCGCGAGCGCAAGTGCTTGTGCGTCCGGGCTCTTCAGCTTCTCGAGCACGACCAGTCCCGTTCTCCTCATCCCAGGCTTCTCACTCGTCAGGGCATCCTTGGCCACGGTGTGCCTGTAAAGGACGCAGTCAGAGATTGCAGCGCCCGAACCTTCGCGGACACCATTGTGCGCGGGCTTCGAGCCGTTAGAGCGCGTATGGAAGTGTGACGAAAGGCTGATCGATGGCGCTAGATGTTCAAGACCCGGAGGGGACCGCAAGCGGCCCCGGCAAAGGTACTGCTTGACATCAGACTACCTTCTCATGGAAGCCTGGAGCGCAGCGTTTCAGCGGACCGTCAGCGGACGGGGAGCAACCCGGCCCGTGCCCTCAGCTACCTGTCGGAATTTGCTTCGGAGAATTGAGGAGCGGGTGAAAGCGCAAGGTTAAGCGCCCCTGAGCATGGGGCCGGGTCGGTCCTCGAAAGTGCTGCGCTTGAGGCTCTTGTTCTTGCCGAACCGTCTGTGCGCGATCACTGGCGTCTACCCCTGCCTTAAGTTACTCCTGTCTTCTTTTTTCTTATCTTCTTTTTTTCTTTGCGCTTATCGGAATCGTTTGCTAAGATACGCCTGCTTTTTGCAGTAGTCAGTTTTCGTCTTGCCAGGACACTTGCTTTGCCGCTTTTTCCTCACGGCGACGGTGATTGGATTCGCAGTTACAGAGGTTGTCGGGGCCAGTAGTTGCGGACTTGAGCGGATCCGCTTTACTCGCAGTCTCGTTTGTTGAGATCTCTCCAGCCCGAAAATGGCGCTTTCCCTCACAGGTAATCCGGCTGTAACAGCCCATTCCCTGAAGTCCCGGGCTGAATCAGGAGCGAATCTATGTCGCCTGAGACTCAATCAACGGGCCGGCGCATACTGCCGGTGGCTTTGGTTCTTGCCTTGCTGGCGATCATCCCGGCGCTCTCCTCTGATATCCCGTCGACTCGTCCATCGAGGGCTGTCTTGGCGACGGCGAACTTCGACCTGGTTGGCCTGGCTGTCAGGGCCGAACCCGCTCATCAAGATGTGCCCCGGCACACCGCCACGGTGATTCACACGCGATTGGCCAGCCTCGGCGGGGAGGCGGGGGCCTCGGTCATCCCTGGACTTCCAGGAGATTACCGTGTACGTGGGGAACTGGTCGGTCCTTCACTGGAAGCTCCGCTTGAACTGAAGGCAGCGCTGGGATCCCCCCTTCATATTCCGCCTCTGGCCCTTGCCGGGGACCATCTCGTGATCAATCTCCGCGTCGTCGACGCCAGTCTGGCCGGTGAGCCTGCCGTTGCGGAAGTCATACCGGATACCTGCGCTTTGTCCGTCCTGGATCAGTTCCTGGTTTCCGAGGTCCAGGTACGGGAAATGACCTACGAGGAAATCGCGAGTTCCGGGCTCACCGGTAATCCCGATTCATATGCGTACTACAACTTCACACTCGCTCTGGGAACCGGCTCTTGGCGGCGCGACATTACGTTTCCCGTGGCCCTGCCTCACGTGCCCGATGATTTGCCGCTAGTAGGAGTACCTGAGCCGACCATTGGCACGCAGGTCCCCATACCGGATGTCATGCCACTTTGGCTGGAAGAGGACGGGACGGGCGGCACGGGATTGGACCTTGATCTCGGGAGTATCCGGATTCCCGGCCTGATTGTATTTCCAGGCAGGATCGCTTTGTTGAATCAGTTCTTCGAGGCGATCGTCATCGTCGCCAACGGTGCGCCGGAGAATTCCCCGCTGGTCGTTCACAGTCTGAAAGCACGTATCGAGTTACCTCAGGCGCCAGAGCCGCCTTTGCGCCTGGCTGGACTTCAAGCAGGAGATGAGGAACGGGAACTTCACGACCCGGGACCGGACGGCACGTACGGAACGGCGGACGACCAGGCGAGCCTGATGCCGGGCAGATCTGGTCAGGCTTCGTTCTTGATCGAAGGACTCAAGGAAGGTCTGCACACCGTTGGATTCAAGCTCCAGGGTGTTCTCGAAGGGTTGCCCTCCGGACCTGTGACTGTGCGGGGCCAGGCCTCTGGTGTCGTCCGCGTGCGCGACGCCGCGTTTGCGGTCGCCTTTACCCACCCTGATGTCGTCCGGGCAGGGCAGGAGTATGAGCTCGCCGTAACTTTGTTCAATTCCGGTTCACGGGATATCCTGGGCGCCGAGGCGGAACTGTCTCCGGATAGCATAATCGGCGCGGATTTCGCCGATCCCGATGCGGACGTACGGAGGGAATTCCCGACCACACTCGCTCCAGGTGAATCGGGAACCGTTACCTGGCGGCTAGTCGCCCGTGTCACTGGGGCGGTCACGGCTTCTTATATCACCGCACAAGGCGCTTCAGGCACAAGTTTGCGGCTCGTGACAGGGGTAGGGGACCGGAACGTGCCGCTCTCGCCGGATTCGCTGATTCTGCCGGAGCCAGTGCGCTATCTGCCGCCTTCCATAGTTCGAGCCTCAGAAGCGCTTCTGGGCCAAGCTTGGAGCATTGCCACCGCCCCCTCAGGAAGTCTGCCGGAAGGCGTGCGTCCGGTTTCCAGGAAGGCGGTCTCCGACCGGGCGGTCGAACTAGGGGCCGCCGGCCTGCGGGTGCGTTTTGGTGAACCCCTGGAGGTCTCGCTACTAACCCTGCTGCGTGACTGGCTGGACGAAAATGAGGAAACTGCCGATCCAGGCTTTTTGGACGCACTCTGCTTGGGCGAGGCCGGCTCCAAATGGCAGGAGCAAGTGGGAGAACAACTGGGGTCGGTCTTGGGCGCTCAGCCCTCAAACTTCCATCAA
>Ga0116190_1002824_pt1 | contig 13453 bp, 13 predicted proteins | sample AD_JPNTR4_MetaG_FD_89808 | JGI IMG/M metagenome (GOLD analysis project Ga0116190, IMG submission 89808) | Active sludge microbial communities of municipal wastewater-treating anaerobic digesters from Japan - AD_JPNTR4_MetaG | ecosystem: Engineered > Bioreactor > Anaerobic > Digestate | place...
AAGCAAAAAGAACCGTCCCCCTTACATCCTTACATCTTGGGCAATCTGACTTCGGCTGTGAACTGATCCCCATCTATCCTTATGGCAAATTTCCCGCCACACGCTTCTGTGTAGCTTTTCGCTATAGACAGGCCAAGCCCAGAACCCTCGGTAGTCCTGGACGCATCCCCTCTGGCAAATCTCTCTAAAATGTCCTCTTCCTCAAAGTTCATTTCGTAATTTGCAGTGTTCTTTATGGTCACAACAGCTTCATTATCGATAACTTGCAGGTTAACAAATACGCGAGTTCCAGGAAGAGAGTACTTCACTGCGTTCGAAAAGAGGTTCTGGAATACTCGAGATAGCTTAGCACCATCATTTGTCATAAGAACCGGCTCGTCTGGCAGGTCCACCTTAAATGGTATGCCCGAGTCCTGAATCAACTCCTCCATATCTGCAAGGGTTTGTTCGACCAAGCGACAAAGGTCAATTTCTTTTATATCCAGTGGCAGATTGTTGCTGGTAGCTTTGGACAAGTCAAACAGGTCTTGGATAAGGTTTTTTAGCCTCTCGGTCTTCTGACTCAATATGGACACATAATCTTTTACGTGCGCTGGCAAGTCTTCCTTTGCCAAAAGATCAACGTAACTGGCTATAGATGTTAGCGGCGTTTTTAGGTCATGGGACATATTTGTGATAAGGTCAATCTTGAGTCGCTCTGATTTGAGTTTCTCACTTACTGCGAGGTTCATGCCTTCTTGCAGATCGTTGAGGTTCTGAACTGCGTCGTAGATAACAGAGTCGCTGTTAACCGATAGTTTGGTGTCTAAATCCCCATTTTTCATTCTCTCAATCTGATTCATAAGAAGGCCCAATTCGGACACGGTAGTAGCAAAACTCTTTACGTACCTATATATAAGGTAGAATGCAAGTACTACACAAATTGCGGCAACACTGAAACCAAATGCACCATACCCAGCTACTATGAGTATGATTACGGACAATACTGCAATTATGGCAAGACAAATCTCTGCGCCTATCAATCTATAGACCCTTTTGAGCATAAGTTTTTCCCACGGATACTTGCTTTCATAAAGTGTCATCCATTCTGAAAAATGGGCAATGCAGTTATTGGCAAAAACCTGCTTACCGTTATAGGAAATATCGAGGATTATGGCGTATACCCACCACAACGCAGCATAAACGCATAGGACAGATACAACAACGCCCAAAACCCCCGTCGGACCTGAAGTTCCCAAGAGAATTGCCCCTGCAAAACCTAGCACGCCGACAAAGAGTAGAATTGTGATGCCAATCTTTACTTCTAGCCAAAATCCAGCCAACCATGATGCCAAACTGGCTTCAAATTCCTTTTTTTCATCATACTTCAATATGCTGTACCCAAGCATAAAAACTCCAATACATAGAGTAACCAAATAGGCCCAACCAATCACGCGAAAAACCTGCTGATTCCTATAGTACACAGACTCTCCGTATGGATTCGGAATCAAAACATCGCTAACTGCCAACACTGCTCGTATTGACTGGGCCTTTTCTTTTCCGCCCAAGTACTCAGGTACATCTACTAATAGGTTATGGTACGCGCTATCTAACCGGTCAACATCTACATGTTTATCATTTTCAATCACATGAGTACGACTTCCATCGAAATACCAATAGTACCCATAGCCGTCCGGTAAAGGAAGCATGATTTCTCCACTATGAGCCTCTGTTACAGCCTTGGCCAAATCCTCGCATAGGTCTTCTTCGATGTTGGTTGCTACTATTCCAGAGTCCAAATTCACCGCATAATACTTAAGGTTTTCCCCTTCCCGCGCCAATCTGTAATCTATCACTTCCGTTACTTCCGTTACTTCCGTTACTTCCGCTACTTCCGTGAGGTTAGTATGATCAGAAACATCCACTAGAGATAGCAGCGTATAGAAGTACACTGTTGTTTGCTGCTTAAAAGGGATAGTATGCTTGTAATCAAGAAAAACAGATTTCAATTCTTCCCAATTCCAATTGGCTAGGGAAAGACCAACTAACGCTCCAACGATGCACATCCCGATAATGCTGATGCCGACTACGAAGCAAATCCACGTCCTAAAAGGGTGAGTTCTCTTTGTCTTCGTATTATGAGCGACTGTCGGAAATCCTTTTGTACCTGCTTCATCTTTCGAGTCCGCCTTGGCAACGGGCCCAGGTACCCCGGTCTCATTCTCATTTCCTTCGAATCCTAAAGAATCAGCTGGATCAGTCACAACTTCCTGCTCAGATCTTTTCGATTTTGTATCCAATGCCCCATACCACCTTCAGGTATTTTGGCTCTTTAGGGTTTATCTCAATCTTTTCTCGGATTCGGCGAATATGCACCATGACAGTGTTTTCCACACGGTAAGCAGGCTGCTCCCAGATGCGCTCATAGATTTCTTCAGCAGGAAATATCCTTCCGGGTGAACGCATCAACAGTTCCACGATTTTGGTTTCGGTTGCAGTGAGTTTGACCGGTTCGCCATCAACAGTCAGTGTGCGGTTCTCTACGTCAAAGCACAAACCGCCTGTCTGAAGAAATCGAGAGGAATTCCTCTCATGGACATCTCCTAGGGTCATGTAGCGTCTCAACTGAGACTTGACTCTAGCCATTAACTCCATACTGTTAAACGGTTTGGTGACGTAATCATCTGCTCCCATAGACAATCCCAGGACTTTGTCACTGTCTTCAGATTTTGCCGAGAGGATTATAATCGGGATGTTCCTGTCCTCGCGGATTTTTAGCATCGCAGAAAGCCCGTCCAGTTTGGGCATCATGACGTCGAGAATAATAAGATGCACATTCTGAGTCTGTATGATGTCTAGAGCCTCAAGGCCGTCAAATGCCCTGAGAGTTATATATCCCTCTTTTTCAAGGTTTATGCAAATGGCATTCACTATGTCTCTATCATCATCAACCACAAGCACTCTGGACTTTCCTATAGATGCGTCGTTGTTATCCATCTTACTTCACCTCTCAACAAAATCCGGGCTAACTGGTTAGGTGTTGCACAAACCCTTCTGCCATATATTGTACATCGTGGAACTAACCCATCCCATCGTGCCGATTGATATATCCGGTGCAGTACGCCACACCTTCGAGCCTAGTTCATAGGATAAATCAGAGATCTGACTAACAATTGGACACATATCTTAAGAATTTCTTACAACTTAAAGAAGCAAAGGGGACGGTTCTTTTTGCTTCACTTATCCTTCACCTATTCGCGACACAACGCCGTGCTAAGATACTTCTCACCGCCATCCGGAATCAAAGTAACTACCCTATGCCCGGGACCCAGTTCTCTAGCCACTTGAAGGGCACCAAATACGTTGGTGCCGCTCGATATGCCACAGAAAATGCCTTCTTTTCGTGAAAGATCTCGGGCACACTCAATTGCTTCATCGTCATTTACTAAAATGACCCTGTCTATTATCGATGGGTCCAATACTCCGGGATAAATCCCGTCTCCAATCCCTTCTTGAGCATGAATGCCCTCGTTTATACCGTAGAACAAGGAGGCTTTACTAGGTTCAACAGCCACTACTTTCACCTCAGGAAGCACTCTTTTCAGTTCCCGTCCGACTCCTGTTATGGTTCCACCTGTGCCTATGCCTGACACAAAAGCGTGTAGCCTGCCTTCGGTCTGCTCGAGGATTTCCTGTGCAGTAGTCATTTGATGAGATCTTGGATTAGCTTCGTTGTCGAACTGCCTTAGCATAAAAGCATTGGGTTCAGATGCCGCAAACTCTTCCGCCATTTGCTTCGCTCGAGTTAGAGTCTCTTGCATATCCTTGCCTGCCGGCGTCAGAACAACTTTAGCTCCATAGGCTCGGAGTATTTTCCTTCGTTCGTCGCTCATGGTCTCAGGCAGAAATACAACAACCTTGTACCCTTTTATTGACGCTATCATGGAAAGTGAAATCCCCTGGTTACCGCTACTGTATTCCACTATAACAGAATTCGGCCCAAGCAGGCCCTTATGCTCGGCATCGATAATGATGCCCATAGCTGACCGGGCTTTTATGCTACCGCCCGGGTTCAAATACTCTGCCTTCACGAGAATTTCAGCGCAGTCTATGCCGGTTATCCGATTCAGGCGCACCATAGGCGTATTGCCTACAGCGTCCAAAATGCTGTCGAGTATTGCCATTTCCCTGCACTCCCTCACTCATACTTTCCGTAGATGCCCATCCTTGCCACCAAAATAGGTTTAGTTCTTCTTGCTACGACGGCATGTCTTCCGCATAAACAGTTTGATGTCTGCACAATTCTGCAATATGTCTTTCGACATCATGTCCTTCAATATGTTGTATCATGATACCATGTTAGAGACATCATTGAGGAGGTACACCATGGCCGATATAAACGCGCAGTCTGCATGGGCCAAGAAACCAGGCATGTCGTCTTATACGTTGAAAATGATCGCCATAGTCGCCATGCTCATCGATCACATCGGATGGGCATTTATTCCAACAAATACCTTACTTGGACAGATAATGCATGCTATTGGGCGCCTTACAGCACCAATAATGTGCTATTTCATAGCAGAAGGGTATTATCACACTCGGAATGCGAAGAAATATGCTTTGCGTCTCTTAGTCTTTGCTCTGATTTCCCATGCTCCTTTCTACTACTTCATGACGGGCGAGTTGCCGTTTCCCTTTTCGCCAAACCTGCGTATTCCTATAGAAACAAGCGTAATGTACAGTCTTTTCCTTGGCCTTTTGTCGCTTATTGTATGGCATAGTGAAAAACTCGGCGACGTAGCCAGGCTAAGCATCATATTTCTCTTATGTGTACTTGCCATACCCGGTGACTGGGGCCCTACCGCAGTACTGTGGATTTTCCTTTTTGGAATAAATCACAACAACTTCAAACAGCAGATGCTTGCGTTTAGTATTGTTGCAGTTCCTATAGCTTTTTCGTTTCTGGTAATGTTGATAAGCGGATATGACACATGGTATGAGCAGCTGTTTCAGATGGGAATATATCTGTCTATCCCGCTTTTGGCCCGATACAACGGAGAACGAGGAGGGGGCAAATGGTCCAAATGGTTCTTTTATGTGTTCTACCCGTTACATCTTGTGATACTCGGATTAATAAAATACAGGTTTTGAAGCAAAAAGAACCGTCCCCGCTGCTTCACTCAATCAGAACTTCGACGCTGCGTTCGAATGCATCTAGGTTCTGAATGGCTTTCTCGTAGGAATCTTCGCGAACGACGAATTTGAGAATTCTATCGGCGTCCGCCTTGGCTGTGCTTACTATTGTTCCGGTAGGTATCATCTGGATGACCGAGAAAACGTTGCATTCGGAACGCTGTCTTTCGTCGTATGTAACCGATCTGAGGATGCCATCTCTATGTGCGATTATTGCCCGCGATGCATAGTATTTCCCGTTACCTTCTGCAGGTATTTCAGGCGGCATCTGATTAAGTGCAAGAAGTATAGCTGCCTTAACAAAATCGTAACTGTAGTAATCGGGAACAGAAACAGACATGAGGAGACCGCTCGCAAGTCTTGCGCCGACGTCAATGACCCATGGATTCCCATGCTCATCTACTACCATATCAATATGAGTGGGCCCCCACTCGATCCCTATAGCTCTTATCGCCTGTTCATTCGCTGCCAAGACCTTGCTCAGAGTTTGACTATTCAGTCTGGAAGGAAACGCCACTCCTCGGGTGATGCACGCGGGGGGATCTGAAACGTCCTTTTCGGGAACGACCAAAGGACGAACTTCCGAATCAAACGTAAAAGACTCGACGCCGATTACTGTTCCCTCGATGAATTCCTGTACAACTACTCTTTTGTTCCTAGATGCCATCTGCGCACGGTAAAATGCATCCGTAACAGCAACAGTGTCTACCTCATCCAAGACAGTGATACCTCTGCCCCCTCCTCCAATACCAGGCTTGAAGATGACCTTGCCCCCAAACATCCCAATCCGGTCCAACACTTCATCAAGGTCATCAGTCGAGAAACCTGGCGGAACTAGAGAAGGCATGAGCGACGCATACTTGTCCTTTAGCGCCGCGTTCTTCGCAGCGCGAGAGCTTACGAACTTCTGGCTTAGACGCAACTGTTCATTCACATACGCAGCCACGTAAATACCCAGTTCGGAACCGCAGGAAATGACCCCGGAGACACTTTCTTGCCGAGCAAACTCCAGCACTTCCGGTATGTTTGCTACGTCTAAAGGCACGTAGGAATCAGCGTATCGCTCGCAGATCCCACCCTTTTCCCCGATAGAAATAGCATATAACCCCATCTCTTTGGCTTTCTTAATAAATGGGATCTGAATGTAGGTACTCCCTAAAACGAGGAATTTCTTCATTTGACCACCTCTTTTTTCTGCGTTTTAGCCTTGTCCATCCCTTTTGCGCCAATTCAGTCACCTATGGCTACAATCATACGGGATTCCATCAGGCTGGTTTCGTTCTGCGGTGCAATTGAAGAATTCGACCTCAAACCCAAGATTCCTGCTTGATGCCCAAAACCAGGGCTTTGGCAAGGCAAACAGTATCAAAAAGTAAGCGTCAATAGAACAAAGAGCCAGAGGCACAACCAGAAACGCGGTTATCCTACCACTACTATCCCTGCACTAACATTGTCCTTTGTTATATTCAAGACCGCAAAAGACGGCTTGGAGCCCATCCTGGGCACACATAGACTTCCGGGATTTACAAATAGGATTCCGTCTTCTTCGAAGATATTAGGATAGTGGGTATGCCCATAGATTACGATATCACTGCCCAGACTCTTTGCCTTTCGCACAAGCAAACTGGTCCCCTGTTTCACCTTGTAGAGGTGTCCATGGGTGAGGTAGAGTCTTTTCCCACCCAAAACTACGGTTTCTTCCAAGGGACCAAGGACCATGTGGTCACAGTTTCCCACGACTGCTATAACCCTTCGCTTAGTATAGGCTGCTATATATTGACTGTCTTCGTAGAAATCACCTGCATGTAATATGTAATCGCACTGCTGTAGATCACATGCAGATTCTCGTATCCTTTCTCTATATCCATGAGTGTCCGAGGTAGCTGCTACCAGCAAGATACCACCCCTTTTCCTAGATCTCATAGTAAGCGGTTGCTTTTGCTTCTAAGGTATGGCAGCGGGCAAAATTATCGGACCGCCAGAAAGGAACCCTCCTGGTTCACCCAGGGATAACTAATCCTTGAAGTAATCCCTAGCTAGATTCATCAAATTCTCAACGGCCCTTCTTCTGTGGCTTACCCTGTCTTTTTCTGAATCAGATGCCTGCCCGAACGTCTTGCCTAGCTCCTGCGAGTAGAAAATAGGATCATACCCAAACCCGTTACTTCCTTTGGGCTCTACGTCAACTATGCCTTCCACAGTCCCTTCCGCTTGGCCAATGATCCCCTCAGTATCAGCTATCGCAATCGCGCATCTATATCGACATGTCCTTTCGGCCCAGGGAACATCTTTAAGAAGTTTCAAAAGGAATTGATTGTTATCTTCGTCCAAACCGCTGTCTGAAAACCTGTGTGACCTAACACCGGGAGCCCCGCCCAACTTATCAACTTCTATGCCTGAATCTTCTCCAATACATATGCGTCCCGAGTATCTGGCCCCCGCAATTGCCTTTATGGCAGCATTTTCCATAAACGTTTCTCCGGTTTCTTCTATTTCCGGAAAGCCCAGATCATGGGCGCTCAAAAAAGTCCACTCTATGTGCGGCATACACTCAACAAATATTCGTTTTATCTCGTTTACCTTGCTCAAGTTCCGCGAGGCTACTACCAAAGTAACTCTTCTCTCGTTCGCCATCTGAAACCACCATTCTGCTTTTCCAAGTCTAGGGTAGGTTAATTACCGCTCGATATTTACAATGCTTCAGCATCAATTATACAATATTTGAAGCTGCTGAGCCTAAGACCTGTTTCTGAATTTCTATGAGCTGGTTGATGCCTCGTTGTGCAAGATCCAATAACTCGTTGAGGCGGGATTGGGAAAACGGAGAGTGCTCAGCAGTGCCTTGTATCTCAACATATTCTCCTTTTCCGGTCATAACAACGTTCATATCAACCTCCGCCGCCGAGTCTTCGGCATAGCAAAGATCCAAAATAGGCTCGCCTTGATATATTCCCACGCTTACGGCCGCAACATAGTCAATGATGGGAAAGGTCTGCCAATTCTCTGCTTCTTTGAGTCTGCTAAGAGCAAGCGCAAGACTTACAAAACTCCCGGTTATCGAAGCAGTTCGGGTTCCTCCATCAGCCTGGATAACATCGCAGTCCAACCAGATGGTTCTTTCGCCTAGTAAGCTGAGGTCCACTATAGCACGTAGGCTGCGGCCTATCAGGCGCTGAATCTCCATAGTTCTACCGCCCTGCCTGCCTCTTACCGCTTCTCTTCCACTCCTGGTCTGCGTCGCCCCGGGCAACATGGAGTATTCAGCAGTTATCCAACCTGATGATGTACCCTTCAAAAAAGGCGGTACTTTATCTTCAACCATTGCAGTACATATCACCATTGTTTCCCCGGTTTCAACAAGGCACGAACCTATAGGATACTTTAGGATCCCAGGCGTTATTGTGACAGGCCTTAAATCACCGGGCCCACGTCCGTCTATTCGCATACGATACACCTCTCTCACTATTCGCCGCCGAATAACTGGTCTCTCACGGCAGCCTCATGCTACTTGGCAGGTCTAAACGGTGTTACTCCACCGCGAACCGCACGTGTCTCGAGCACCGTTACAAATGAATCCGGTGCAAATTCCTCTATCAGTTGGGTCAACCTCGGAAGACTCTTTCTATCTGTTGAGATCATAAGCACCATCTTCTTACCTTTGAGCCCGTAACCCGTCAGAACGGTGACTCCATAACCTGCGGTCCTCAGCGCCTTGAGCAGTTCATCGCCGGATTCTTCAGGTGGAATGACCTCCAAAGAAACATGACCCATCGCGAGTTTTTCCTCTATATAACTGCCAAGAAGAGTCCCCGTCGCAAATCCAAGCCCATAAGCCAGCATCTTCCACGGATCGTTCAAGTTAGTCATTACTCTTCCTAAAGCAGCTATATATATGGTCGCTTCAGCCATCCCAATCGCTGCCGCCGGATACTTCTTTCCGCGAACAACCATAAGCATCCTCAAAGTAGACAAACTGACGTCACAGACCCTGGCAACAAAAATCACTAGGTATTCAACAAACACTGTCATCACTCCCAAGCCTCGAAGTAAAAAAGAGACAAAACTGAACATATCGCACACGTCCTAGCGCTGTCAAAAGATCTCACGCGCGGAGCGGCGCAGTACGGTCAGGTCACCAAAAGATTTCACCTAAAACACAAAAAGCCCTACCGTAGAACACGTACACCCTGAAAGTCACAGAGGATATACACGGTTCCGGGCCCCAAAATCACACCGCTAAATGCACAGACTGAGTTCAAACGTTCTCAGAATGCATTAGCGAGTGCAGTTTCTCCAATGAGGTGGCTAATTGCTCAATCTCTTCTGCAGAAAGCTGCTTAAGTATCTGCTCGACATAACGCCTTCTGGCCAAAATCACCTCGTGGATAATCTCCTCACCCTTTTCGGTTATGAAAAGCCGTATAACTCTTCTATCTTCGAGATCGCGTTGACGATTCACATAGCCATTTTTCTCCATGCGATCAACAAGATCAGTTGCGGTTGAACAAGCCAAAAACAGCTTTTCACAAAGCTCGCCCATGGTAATTCCGGGCTCATCACGCAAAACCTGAAGAGCCAGAAACTGAGGCGTAGTTATATCGAAATCCTTGAGGATGTCGCGACCTCGTCTCTTGATGATAAAAGACACGTGCCTCAAGAGGCGCTCAATCTCAGCGACCGACTCCGAACACACCTGCGAGGACATTTCCAATCACCTCCCGCCCTCCAACATAAAACCAATCTCCCGCTTATTTCAAGTCTAGAATTCATAACTCAATCAGTCAAGCATGAAGCACGGGGGACGGCACTTTCTGCTTCATCAAAGCGAAGCATCGGTGGCCCCACTCTTCGCCCCCAAGAATGAATGAATATCACAATATCAACCACCCCGCGTCGCATCTGTCACGCAAAACCTTGCTCGCTATGCTATACTCTTTATAGTTATGCGGTACGTTCCGATGTGTCTAGGAACAAGCAACAACGCGGATGTATCAGCGTAATATAGCAACTCACACAATAGATCTAACCACACATGCAGTAGTTCGGAATACCGAACACTGCATCCACCATCACCTCGGAATGTTCCGAAAACCGAACAGGTGTAAATGCACTGCCAAATAACATAACCTGGAAATACCCAGTTCAACCAGTTTTCCGATCGCTGGCACGATAGTTGCATATTATACAGTATTGAAGTCGCTCGTCGGACAATTGCCTGTAGGAGGTGAATGCCGCAGGAATGACACAACCCAGAAATCTCCAGATGCAAATCGAATAGGCTAAGACCTCACAACATGTAGTAGCTCACGTAGTGGCTCATGTTGTGGTGTAACCAAATCAGGAGGTGAGTCTCATTGACTTTACTCGCAGAAGAAACCGTTGAGGGAGTCTTCATCTTCGGCCCTGGCATGCTTTGGGATTTCATCTTGATTGCCTCATTGTTTGTTTTGGTTTTTGTGATGATCCAAAGAGCCAGAGCAGGTCTTCCCATCCCTGAGATTCGGAAAATAGCGGGCTTGGAAGCCATCGATGAAGCTCTAGGACGTGCGACTGAGATGGGCAAACCCGTCCACTTTTCTCCCGGAATGAGCGGATTCGGGTCGGAAATGTACGCAGGACTTGCTGTTTTGTCTTATGTAGCAAAAATGGCCGCTCAATACGACACAAGACTCATTGTAACCACCAGAAGACCTTACATCCACCCCGTTGCATCAGACATAGTCAAACAGGCATACCTTGAAGCAGGACGCCCAGACGCGTTCAACCCAGAAGATATAAGGTATGTGTCAGAATGGCAGTTCAGTTACACTGCTGCCGTGATGGGCATATTTCAGCGTGAAAAACCTGCGGCGAACTTAATGATAGGGTACTGGATGGCCGAGGCACTGGTGCTCGCGGAAGCAGGTGCACAAGCGGGCTGTATACAGATAGGCGCAAATACGAACATATTCCAGATCCACTTCTTCATAGTCACCTGCGACTATACGCTAATAGGCGAAGAACTTTTTGCTGCATCTGCTTATCTCTCGAAAGACCCAATGCTTACAGGGACTGTGGTAGCTCAAGACATGCTGAAACTTGCCGTAGGTTGCTTAGTAGTTATAGGGACTATCATCGCAACGGTCAAAGGCGACGCACAAGGCCTTATTGACTTTCTGTCGCTCTAAAAGGGGGAAGAAAAGTGAAAAGACAACTTCCACTTATAGTAGTTGCTGTGACAGCCGTAATTGTAATGGGAGTTAAATTTATCGACTTCGGTGATTTTGGCGCAGCGACTATCAAGGAACTCGATACGTGGAGCCAAGTAACTTACGAGTTTGCATTCCTTTTGGGTGCAATCAACCTAACTCGTTTACATTACGGAAACGTATCAAGAAGGCGTCCCAAATGGGTATATAGCGTGATAGCACTCATAGCAATGGTGATCGCAGCCATCGTAACCTTGACGAACGGCGTAAAAGGAGAAGTCACATTATTCATCGTTGATAACATTGCTAACAGGATCGATAGTGCCATTTATGCTCTATTGGGCTTTTACGTATGCTCTGCCGCATATCGTTCTTTCAAACTCAAGAATCTCGAAGCTAGCCTTCTTCTCGGAGCAGCCGTATTACTAATGCTTGCACAAGCCCCGATTGGAGATGCCATTTTCCCGGGCATTTCAAAAGTCGGCGAGTGGATACTCACAGTACCTAACTCAGCAGGTATGCGCGGTATACGTCTCGGCGCCGGCATTGGAGCATATGCGGCGTCAATTAGGGTTATTTTGGGCCTTGAACGAAGCTGGACAGGTTCGTAAAGAAAGGGGGGATCCAAATGAACTGGGAAAAACTGCAGCACATAGATATAAGGATTCTGTACGTAATAATACTCTTATGTTTGTTGATTCCTATGTTTAAGCCAATAGGACTGCCTATCATGATATCCGACGCTTCTAGACAAGTATACGAAACCATAGAGAATCTGCCAGACGGTTCAGTGATATGGGTCTCTCATGACACCGGCCCCGGGAACGCGCCTGAGTTAAACCCCATGATAACCGCGCTGGCACGTCAAGCCTTCAGAAAAAACTGCAAAATCATAGCAACCGCACTGTTTAATGAAACCGTCGGTCCTACTCTGGTCTACAATCACATAAACGAAGTTGCCCAAGAAATGGGCAAAGAGTACGGCGTTGATTGGATCAATCTAGGATACAGAATAAATGCTGAAGCAACGATGAAACTCATTGTCGATAACATCGCTGAAGGTGCTCTAGGAGTTGACTGGAACGGAGAACCGTTGGACAAATTCCCAATCATGCAGGAGGTAAAATCGGTTCGCGATGACGTAGACCTGTTGTTCGTCACGACAGTAGGAAGTCCTGGATACAGTGATTGGATGCAATATGTCGCCGAACCCCTTAAAAAACCGCTAACGGGTGGCGCATCACTGACTATGTACTCAGGTGTGCAACACTACATTCGCTCCGGACAGCTAAAAGGCTTCCTCGGAGGATTAAGAGGAGCTGCGGAATACGAGCTGCTGGTTGGAGCTCCAGGAAAAGGTTGCGCAGGTATGGACGCCCAGTCCCTAGGACATATTACAGTCATTGTATTCTTGATTTTAGGTAACATAGGATACTTTGCTGCCAGGAAACAAAGGCAGCAAGCGACCTATTGAAAGGAGGTCATGAAATGACAGTAGAACAATTAGGTAACATAACAGCCTCAATCTGCATTGTCATGGCCTGGTCATACTTGTGGAAAGAGGATAATCCGTTATACACGCTGGCCGAACACTTACTCGTGGGCATCGCTACAGGCTATGGGATTGGATACACTATACTAGTACAACTTGTACCTAGAATAAACGATGAGATCATTGGAAATCAGCACTACTCACTGATTATCCCTGCCCTGATCGGCTGCTTAATATACTTCAGATTCTTCAAAGGACATGAATGGCTATCTAAAATATGCATGGGTTTCTGGATTGGCTATGGCGCAGGGAACCACCTAGCGTTCAACCCAGCAACCTATATGCCACAGATATTTGACACTTTCATCAATCTCAACAACATCAATAACATACTTTACTTCGCCATAGTCGTTCTGGTCATATGGTACTTCATTTTCACAATAAAAAAGGAAACGCCCGTACGTAAGGGAGCTTCGCAATTGGGCCGCTACGCGCTGATGGTCGCCTTTGGTTCCGCCTATGGTTCAATCACCATGGCCTATCTGTCACTTATCATCGGCCAGCTTGAGATAATCTTCAAAGATACGTTGCACCTCATAAA
>Ga0116190_1002826_pt1 | contig 13443 bp, 6 predicted proteins | sample AD_JPNTR4_MetaG_FD_89808 | JGI IMG/M metagenome (GOLD analysis project Ga0116190, IMG submission 89808) | Active sludge microbial communities of municipal wastewater-treating anaerobic digesters from Japan - AD_JPNTR4_MetaG | ecosystem: Engineered > Bioreactor > Anaerobic > Digestate | place...
ATCCCCGGGCCATACAGGCCCGGCAAGAAGAAAGCGAGCTTCCTTTCCTGATCCTGACCAAGTAAACCGCTGACTGCAAAACACAGAACTGTGAACATCAAGGTCACGTTTCGTGACATTTTTTCCTCCACTCATTTGCCACGGTAATTCCCGACAAACGATTCGATCGTCCACGAATCCCCCGCTCGCGCCATGGTGAACGTGGCGGAATCGCTCGACAGGCTCAGTTCTCGGCTGTCACGCTTGGGCGTGTACGAGAGTTCCGCGATGCAGGTCACTACGGCTTTCTGATCTTGGAAGGCATAACGGACTGGCTTCAAGCGGAGTTGAATGGACTCATTTATTTCGAAAGTGGAGCGAAACGACTCAAAATTGGACCGATCCATCCCCGGCCAAAGGGCCTGCAGGGTTTTCAGATCCTTCCCGGAAAAAGCGGCGGCATAGCTGCCGATAATCCTTTCCAATTCCAGGGTTTCGGCCTTGGTTGACTCCAGAATACGGGTTGCCCTTTCGAAAGCGGCGCTCGCCTCGCTCCATCGCCCTTCTTTCAACAGCTGTTCCGCTTTCGCTTCTTCAGCGGCAACCCGGGCGTCTTCGCCCGAAAAACCTTGCATAACTCCCGCCAGCGTACGCCGGCCCTCCAAGGCCAGGATCCTTTGGCGGCTGGCTTGATCTTCGCTCTGTTTGGCTGCTTGAGCCTCAGCCGCCTTTCGGGCGCCGTTCGAAGCCTCACGCATTAGCGCCTCGGCCTCACGGTAACCCTTTTCGGCAGAGCTGAAATCTCCCTGCTGGAACTTGTTTTCGGCATCCGCGGCGGCCGTGCGCGCCTTTGAGAAAGGACCCTTGGCGAATACTTCGGCCTCGGTCTGCTGTGCCACCGCGCGCTCCCGGTCAAACGACTGCCTCGCGTTCAGAGCCGCCTGCCGCTGTTCTTGTCGGCGCCCTTTCAGAATCTCCGCCGCCTTGGTCTCAATTTCAGCGTAAGCGGCCCGTGCCTGGACAAACCTATCGGCGGCAGCCGTGTAATCGCCCGACTGGTACAGTGTCCCTGCCTGCGTGGTCAAAGTCTCAGCCGGCGCCAGGCTGATTCCCGCCGCGACAGCTCCTTTTTCAACCCGTCCCCGAAGCTTCTCCGTTTCGGCGCGCGCCGAATCAGCAGCCCGACGGCTGCCCGTTCGGATCTGCTCCGAAAACGCCTGGATGTCCTTGTCGGGAGCTGATAAGGCAGCAACCGACTCAAGAGCGCCCTTGGCCTCTACATATTTGCTGTCTGCCAGATACCTTCTTATTTGTTGCTTCAATCGCGTTACCTGGGACAACCGCTGCCGAGCCGCCTTCTGGATCTCCAGCGCCTGCGGGTGTCGCGCCGAAAGCGCCAGGATCTCAGTCGCAATCCGATCCGCACTGGCAAAATCTTTGGCTTCAAGACTCGTCGTCGCGTGGGCAAGCTTTTCTTGAATTGCGGAAACGTTCGAATTCGAGGTCTGCGGGGGCTCGGGCTTGGTTTCGGGGGGTCGAGATACTGGAGGTGGGATCGGAGACTGTTGAGTCACGACAGGCGACGGATCGGGCGTATCGGAACGAACGTTTACAGCATCAGGGTTGCGCACGACCCACACCAGGCCAAGGAGAGCCAGCATTCCTACACTCGCCAATGATACGGTGCGAGTCATTCGCCGTCGTTGAAGCGAAAGGATTTGGTCGATCTTCTCCCTGGCTGTCAGCGCATCGGCATGGTCAGGCTCGAGTCTCAACAAATCGTTGTACAAGCGCCGGGCTGACCTGAGCCGCTGAGCCGACAACTCTCGTTGACCGTCGGCCAGGAGTTGCACAATCTTGTTTTGTCGTTCTTGCTCAAGTCGCGCTTTCCTCTCATCAAGTCCCGTTTCGGCCAATTGGCGAATCTGTTCTGCGCGCCTGTCTTCGGGAGATAGCTCTGAAAGCTCTCGAGCCAAACGAATCGCTTCCTCAAAGTCTTCACTATCGAGCCGCTCGCGTGCCTGGATTGCGAGGCTCTCCACGCGCCGAGCCTCTCTCAGTTTGTTCTCGGACTCTCTCTCCAAACGTCGGAATGTGCTGTTCTCGCCTCCCAGTTCCATTGCGCTACGGCAAACCTCAGCGCACGATTGCCATTTACCGCGACTGAACTCTTTTTCGGCCTCGATGCGCAACTGCTCCAGTCGCTTCTTTCGCTCCAGCATCTCAGCGGCGCTTTTTCGGATCTGGTTTGCAGCCGATTGAGCCGCGTCCACCTCCAAGGCATTGCCGGCGCTTTCCAGAGCCTTTTAATACTCCCCGCGCGCAAGTCTCTCCGAAGCCTTGCGAATAAGGCTCTCGAGCATATCCAGCTTGTCACGCAGAGCTTTGAGTTCCTGGTCCTGCGGAAGGAGTGCGAGACCGGAATCGATCCGACGCCGGCACTCCCCGTAGTTCCCCTGTGTGCAGCACGCTTGCGCCTCGTGGAGAAATTCCCGGGCCTTTTGACGGCGAGCCGCCTCGGCCGCCCGCTCTTTTACTTCGACGGCTACGGGCCAATCCGATCGCAGGCGGAGCGCCTCATCGGCTCGGAGCTCTGCTCGCTCATGGTTCCCTTGTGCGAGCGCTTCGCGGGCTTCGTTAAGGAAGGCCTCGGCCTGCTCCCGCTTTTTCAGCTCCTCCGCAGCCTCCTTGGCCAGTCGTTTCAACTGGGGAGAACGCGGGTCGATAGCCAGACCTGCCTGAACGGCGGCCAGGCAACCGGTATAGTCGCCTGCAGTTGCAGCGCTTTGTGCCCGTATGGTAAGGGCCGCTACCTGGATCTGCTTGAAATCCCCGCTCTCGGGCGCGATCCGGAGTCCTTCGGAAGCGATCCGCAGAGCGGATTCGAAATCGCTTTCCGCAAGCCTGGCCCGAGCCTGTGCGAGCAATTCCGCCGCCTGACGCCGCAGCTTCAGACCCGCTTCCGCCGACTGCTTAAGGGCAAGCGCTTCGGGGTTCCCTTCATCCAAGCGAAGCGCCTCCTCGGCTAAAACCAGCGCCCCTTCCAGATCCTGTTTTCGCTGCGACTCTTCGCCCTGTTGGATCAGTCGGATGATCTCTTTTCTTTCTCGCTCCAATCGTTCCTGTTCCTGCCGCCTGGCTTCGATTCTTTCCAGGCATCGCTTTTCCATCTCGAGCAGTTCAGGGTTGCGGGGACAACTTTTCAACAGTTCCTCTACGCCCGCGAGGCACTCGTCCCATTGGCCGGCGTCAAACTGGCGCTTGCAGCGCTCAAACTGCTCGATCAGAGGGGCGACTCTCTCCAGGTCCCGGACCATGGACTGAAGCGCTTTATCAAGGTGAGCGTGCCGAATGAGCAAATAGCCATAGTCCTCGTCGCCGGTGTCCTCCACCCCTTCCCGGGGTCTTTCATCAAGCTCCCCCTGGAACGGAAACAGGGTGTCATCAAGGAGCGCCGGGTCAAGGAGCGGCTGAGCCGGAACCTTACGGGCCTCGGCACGGCAACGCTCCAACTCGCTTTCCATTTCCTTGACCCGCGCCGACAGCTCTTGTTCCCTCTCAGCTATTCGGAGGGCAAAAGCCGACAACGCGGCCGCCATTTCTTCTCCGTCTGCAAAGCGGTCGGCTGGATCCTTGGCCAGTGCCCGGTTCAGGATAGCCTCAATCTCTTTGTCGCAAGCAGGCAGATGCACCGACAGGGGAGGATGAGGCTCGGCGATAATCTGATAACAGACGGCAGTCGGAGAATCAGCCTCGAACGGACGCCGATAACAGAGGAACTCGTACAAGATCACGCCAACGCTGAACAGGTCGCTCCTGCCATCGATTTCTCGCGCTCCCTTCGCCTGCTCCGGCGACATGTAATATGGTGTTCCCATCAGGGTGCCGGTCCGCGTCATTTCGGAAGTTCCCAGCCGTGCCAGGCCGAAATCCAGGATCTTGACCTGGCCCTCGGTGGTCAGCCTGATATTGCCGGGCTTGACGTCTCGATGAATGACTCCGTGCTTGTGGGCATAGTGAAGGGCGCGACAGACTTGCGCGACAAGGTCCAATTTGCGGGCGAATGGAAAGAAAACACGGCGCCGAATCAGCGCTTTCAAATCTTCACCCTCGACAAATTCCATCGCGATAAACGGGCGATTCTGATCGTCACCCATGTCGTAAATAGAAATGATGTGAGGGTTGCTGAGCCGGGCGGCGGAGCGGGCCTCGCGGAAAAACCGCGCCCGAAGTTCCTCGTCCATCTCGCCGGAGGTGGTCATTACTTTGATCGCGGCGTAACGCTCCAGAACAGGGTCGTAGGCTTTATACACGAGCCCCATGGCGCCACGACCCAGCTCGCCTTCGATCTTATATCTGCCGATGGTCTTTTCAGCCATTGATCCACTCAGATGGCGGCTGACGAGCTGACAAGTGCCCACGGCTGAGGACGGGATGGCGTGTAATCAGGCAGGGAGAGAACGTGAGCCTCTTTCCCGGTTTTCAGCTTGTCAGTCTATCAATTCCTTAGTAGCGCAACAGAATAACCGTTATGTTGTCATCGCCGCCCGCCTGGTTGGCCAGATTAACAACCGAGCGGCAGAGTTCGTCCAGGCTCGCTTCGCGAGTGAGCTCCTGACATAGCTCGGCATCCGATACTCGATCGGTGAGTCCGTCTGAACAGAGCATGATCAGATCCCCCGGGCGAAGTTTCTGTTCCCTCACGTCCACATCCAGGCGCCCGCGCATCCCGATGGCCCTGGTCACGACGTGACGCATTTGGTGATTCTTGGCCTCCTCCGGGGTGATAACGCCACGATGCAGCAGCTCCCGGACCAGGGTTTCATCCTCGCTCAGCTGAGTGAACTGGCGGTCCCTCAAAAGGTAGATTCGACTGTCACCGACATAGCAGTAAAACGCCTTGTCTGCCCTGATCCATACCGCCACAAGGGTGGATCCCATTCCGGCGTACTGCTCTTCCAACTCCGCCAGGTGACAGACTTTCAAATTAGCGAGCGAGACAGCCGTCTTGAGGACGTTGTATTCATAGGGAATGGTGGCGCTATAGCCGAAAGGCCAGGTCATTTCCTGGGGTTCGTTCGCCATTGTCACGAAATCGTTGACCGCGTTTGCAGCAACTTTCGCGGCGACCTCACCGGAGGAATGCCCGCCCATTCCATCGGCGAGTATATAGAGGGCCGACGACCGGTTCAGAACCATGAAGTCCTGGTTGATATGACGTTTCCGGCCGACGTCCGTTAGTGCGGCGCAATTGACCATTCCACTCCTTCCCGGCCTTTCCAGGCCCGAGCGGAAAACGACAGACTTCGAGGAGTTCCGTTGACGTACTAGTCAATATTGTAAGGGTTATTTATATAAAGAAAAAGCCGAGAAAAAGCGCAGGAATCGCGGGAAGTTATTCTTCCATTCACCCCCGGAATGGGAGTATCATTTATGCATCAAGAATCATTCCTGCGGATTCTTGGCGGGAGAGAGAGCAATCCGGCCGGGAGTGGGGGGCCCCGGGAAAGGATTTCACCCCAGGCTGGCATTTCACCTCTACTTGCAGTCCCGACCTTTGTAGTCTCGTTTTCTTTGCATTGCACGGTTTTGTAGTCTCGTATTCTTTGCGTTGCACGGTTTTGCAGTCTCGTTTTCTTTGCGTTGCACGGTTTTGTAGTCTCGTATTCTTTGTTCAGGTTTTCTCACGGCGATTTTTCACGGCGATTTCACGTCCAAAGGTGGTAAAAAGTGGGGTTGGAGCACATCTGGCTGGAGGATGACAGTACAGACGACGGCAGCGGTGTATTTGGTCATGGCGTTCGCCCTTTCTCGCTGATTTCCGGTCGCTACAAAGGTGACTTGCCCGGGGAATCAGCACGCCAGATCGAGGTTCTTCTGATAGAGGATGACCCGAGTGACGCTGAATTGATAACGACTTTGCTGGCCAAGTGCCAGACCCGTTTTAATGTCACTCGCGTAGATCGCCTCGGGATGGCAACAGCCATCTTGAGGGGGAGATCAGAAATAGACCTGGTGTTGCTCGATTTCTCACTCCCTGATAGCGAAGGGATCGAGACGTTCGAGAGAGTCCAGGCTGTGGCGTCCACACTTCCGATCATTGTCTTGACCAGCACCAAGGACGACAAGCTGGCTTCTGACGCGGTCCGAAGAGGCGCCCAGGACCACCTGGTAAAAGCGGAAATCGATCAGAAACTGATAGAGAGATCGATTCACTACTCGATAGCCCGCAAAGCCGCAGAGCAGGCGCTGAGGGAGAGCGAAGAGCGCTTTTCGCTGGCAGTTGAAGGAGCAAGTGACGGCGTCTGGGACTGGGATCTTCGAACCGACCGAATATACTTCTCAGACCGCTACGGGGCAATGCTCGGCTGGCGCTGGAGCGATTACCCGAAAACGGGACTGGAGTGGTTTGCGACCATACACCCCGATGACCTGCCCGTCGTCGAAGAAGCCATCTCGGCCCATCTTGCGGGGGGGACGCCCCGGCTCGCGATTGAATATCGGACCCGCCATTGCGACGGTTCTCACCGCTGGATCTTAGCCAGAGGTCTTGCAGTCAGAGATCAGTCAGGCCGTCCCTGTCGAATGGCCGGGATCTTAACCGAGGTTACCAACCGCAAACGTGCGGAAGAGGAACTGGCTTACAGTGCGTTCCATGATTCTTTGACTGGGCTTCCCAATCGCGCTCTCTTTCTGGATCGGCTGGATCAGTTGATGGCCCAGTCACGGCGGCGAGGCAAGTACTCCTACGCAGTCTTGTTCATGGACCTTGACCACTTCAAAAACATCAATGACAACCTTGGTCACAGCGTTGGAGATCGCCTGCTGATCACGATCGCTCACTCCTTGCAGGCTTTTGTGCGCCAGGGCGACACGATGGCTCGTCTTGGGGGAGATGAATTTGCCATGCTGGCGCACGACGTCAGCGAGCGAGCCGATATGTGCCGGCTTGCCGAGCGACTCCTCGACAGACTGAGAGAGCCATTCCAGGTCGGAGAGCACCAGATCTTGACCTCGGCGAGCGTAGGAATCGCGGCAGGAGCTGCATACTACGAGCATCCCGAAGAAATCCTGCGAGACGCCGACACCGCCATGTACCGGGCGAAGGCACGAGGGAGAGCCCGCTACGAAATTTTTGACGCGACCATGCATCGTCGGCCAATTGCTTTACTGGCCTTGCAGAGCGAGTTGCGGCGAGCCTTGAAGCAGAACGAATTTGCGATTCAATTTCAGCCGATCGTCAACCTGCGGAGCATGACGCTTTATGGATTTGAGGCGTTAATCAGATGGCGCCACCCAGTCCGGGGCTTGCTCAAGCCTGACGACTTCATTCCGATCGCGGAAGAGACCGGGGTTATCGGGCCCATTGGAGAGTGGGTTCTGCGAGAGGCATGCCGACATGCCAGGGAATGGCGGGAGCTTAATTCGAGCATTCTGGTCTCGGTCAACCTCTCGCCCCGGGAGCTTCTCGACCCTAACATTGTCGACACGGTCGCCAACATCCTTGCGGAGACGAAGACCGATCCTTCTGCGCTTATTCTGGAGTTGACCGAAGGGGCCCTGTCCCAAAACCCCGGCGGAGTCGCCGAGAAATTGGTGCGGCTTCGTGACTTGGGTGTCAAGATTTACATTGACAATTTCGGAACCGGCTATTCGTCGTTGACTCATCTGCAACGACTGCCTTGCGACACTCTTAAGATCGACGGCTCGTTCGTTAAATGTCTGGGCGCGAACACAGGAAGCGGCGAAATGGTGCAGGCGATCATGGCGCTGGCACGCAATCTAGGCAAGCAAGTGTGTGCCGAAGGGATTGAAACCAGACGACAATTGCAGGAATTGAGCAAGTTAGGATGTGACTTGGGCCAAGGCTTCTGGTTCTCCGCTCCCTTGGAGTCAGGCGAAGCATTGGCACTGATAGGGAAAGGCAACGCATTTTTCCAGCGGGTGCTCCGGCAGCGCACCAGTCCACGCAAGGAGTGACCCGATCCAAATACATCTTTTCGACCGATGAGGAGAAACACCATCATGGACAAGCTCAAGCAGCTCATCGTCACAAACTTCGAACGTATACTGGTCAGCGTAGTCCTGATAGTTGCTTTCCTCGGGACAATCTTTGTCAGAGAGGTTTCTGTCATCCTCAACTTTTACTTCCTGCCCGTCCTGGTGGCTGGCTATTTTCTCGGAAAACGATCCGGCCTGCTCGCGGCAGTCCTGTCCATACTCCTTGTCTCTCTGGCGGGACTTCTCTACCCGGAACGTGTATTTGCCTCGACCCAGATCTGAGAAGATGTGGCGAGGTTATCTGGATGGGGCGGGTTTCTGATCCTGACCAGCGTGGCCGTCGGGAGTCTGTACGAGATAAAGGAGCGACAGCTTCAGGACTTGAAAAACGCCTATATCGGGGTGCTGGAAATCCTGTCGAAGTACCTGGAATCCTCCGATCCTTATACAAAAGGACATTCAGTCAGAGTGTCCGAGCTTGCGGCTGCAATTGCAGAAGAGATGCATTTGCCAGCCAATGAAATTGACAACATCCGGGTCGCCGGTTTGCTCCACGATATTGGAAAGATCGAGATAAGCGGAGAAGTCCTGCGTAAAGCGGCAGCTCTCAGTGATGGGGAACAGGCGTATATCGAATCCCACGCAGAGAAAGGAGCGCGTCTGCTTTCATCGGTAGGCAGCGTGCTCAGGGACGTTGTGCCGATTGTTCTTTCACATCACAGGTATTTCGTGAGTCACCTTGAGTCGGACCCGACGGCGGAAGGGAATGGGATCCCCTTGGGCGCGCGCATCGTTGCCGTCGCCGATTCATTCGATGCTATGACGAGTGACCGTCCTTATCGCCGAGCCATGCCGCCCTGGCAGGCCTTGGAGGAAATCGTTGCAAACTCGGGAAGGCAGTTTGACCCAAAAGTGGTCGAGGCCTTCAAACGCGTAGCGTCGCGCAGGCTGGAAACTGTATAAGGACGCAATCAGTCAACCAAATCTCTGTGACGGAGCCCTGAAGTTCCCACACGGCAAGAGCGGTTGTGATTCCGCATTCCGGCGGAATTTTTCCGGAAGGCGGAACCACGAACAAGCGCCTGACCCGTTAGAACATCACGCGCAGTGAGAGCTGGATCTTACGCGGATCGCGTGTGCCTGTGTAAGCACCGAAGTTCGAATCGATCTGATTCCCTGCCGCATCAAACCGGGCACTGGTGTCGATCGCATTAAACTGGGCAGTGTTCCATGCATTGTAAAACTCGGTACGGAACTGCACATACTTGTCCTCGCCAAATGGAATGCGCTTGGACAAGCTGATGTCCCAGTTGGTGGTCGACGGGCGACGCAGGATGTAGACGCCGGCGTTGCCGAACTCGCCCTTCGGTGTTCGAGCGAAAGCTTCCGTTCTGAAATTCCGGCCAAAAGTGCGTTCGCTCTTCGGCAGGTGCGGATCGCCGACAACCGTGATCCGGGCGCCTTCCGTGGAGCCCGTAAGATCGGCACCATCTGCAAGCTCCATCGACGGTGTAACCGGCTGACCCGAGGTAAACGAGGTGATTCCTGAAACCTGCCAGTGGCCCAGCACGTAATCGAGGAACGGGACTCCCCATTTCTCGCCAGGATTGGGCAAATCCCAAGAGTAGTTGATCACCAGGTTGTGCGTGACATCGAAGCTTAGCAACCCGTAATTCCTCTCCATATAGGGGAAGTACGGACTGGGGTCGTCATCGAAATCGCCGCCATTCACCCCGGTGGCCTTTGAAAATGTATAAGCCAAACCGTACTGCAGCTTGTCAGCGAACCGGCGGTTGGCGGCTACTTGAAGCGAATGGTAATTAGATGGAGTTCCAAACCCCCGGACCATGATGTTTCCGTAGCCGCGATACGGTCTCAGGAAATTGTCGGGCAAGGGACTGCTGGCAGTCGTGGTGTCTTTGTTGGCCGGGTCGAAACGAGCGAACATCGGGATCGGATTGATGTTGTATTCGTAAATCAGCGACCGCCCCAGTGAACCGACGTAAGAGACATCGAGGACAGTGCCGAATCCGACCTGTCGCTGCACGCCCAGGCTGAAGTTGTACACCTGGGGCAACGGTTGCTCACCTGTCTCGGTAACCGTGATGTTGCCAGGCCCTATGGCTCCCTCGGCATCCAGGAAGGTATCGAGTGTGCCAAAATGCAGAGTTGGCGTGTAGGCAACAGGCGGTTGACCGTTAGTCCCGGAATAGACGTTCCCCTGCGGCCGGTCATAGAAAATGCCTGCGCCTCCGCGAATAACCATTTTCCCGTTACCCACCGGGTCATAGGCAAAACCGATCCGCGGTCCCCAAGCGACTGCGGGAGTCTCGTACAGCCCACCGGGCCACCCTTTGCCTCCGACCACCATTCCAGGTGAATAGCTGCCAGAACCCGGGACAAACAATCCGATGTACGGAAGCGGGTAAATCTCGCCAGTTACCGGATCGACCCCGACGCGCTTGCCGGTCGAATCCTTGCCGGGCCAGATCAGCCTGGCAGCCTCGTTAAGGTTATAACGCTCTGGAACAAACGTTGTTATGTTGAAACGATCGTCGTGGGCGGCCGGCGAATTGTACATCCGCAACCCGAGATCCAAAGTCAACTTGTTGGTAACCTTCCAAGAATCCTGCACATACCACTCGGTCTGCGTGTACCTATAGTGAGAGTACGGCCGGAAAGTGCCTTCCGAGTAATTGTTGAAAACGCCCAGCAAAGCGTTTGAGAAAGCGTAGTTGGTGTCGAGCGGGTTGTTGGTATTGCGCCCGAAATTGAAACTCCCCCGAGTGTTCGGCGAGCCTACTTCGTCCTTACGCATTCTCTCGATGTATATTCCGAATTTGAGAGCGTGAGAACCTTTCAGCCAACTGAAGTTATCGGCGAATGTAAACACCGGGTTCTCATTGGTGTACGGAATGTTGCCGAGGCTCGGGTCGATCGCATTCTGCACACCGCCAAAGGTGATGTTGGGAATAGCACCCGATTCGTTCGACTGAGGATACCACTGCGGGATATTACCCATTCGACTGCGGGCGACCTTCTCGGGTTCGGTGGGATTGAAAGTCTGGCCGCGAGTGCTGGCGCCCACTGTAAACTCGTTGACGACCGTTGAACTGAAAATCTTGGTGAGATTCAGGACGGCGGCACGACCTCGCTGCGGTCTTAAAGTATTTACCAGGTCATAGTTGTGATTTCCGGCCACCCAGGAGCCATACGGCCACTCTTCGTCATCGTTGTCACGAATCAAACGGAAATAGGAATTTAATGTGGGCGTAATGTGGTAGTCGATTCGAACGACATCCTGGCGTCGTGGGTTGTACCCGCTGACGTTACTACGATAGTTCCGCTTGTACATCTGTGCCGGATCGGTCTCGACGTAGTTGGGAAGGGGGAAGAAGTTCAAAATGGCCTTACCCAAGGGATTGATCCGATGCTCGGGAATCTTATTATCCGGGAAGGGGGTTTTCCCATTATACGGATCGTAAATCGGGATCACCTTTCCGTTAGTGTCGAAAGTCTGCGAAAAGTCTCCGTTACGCTCTAATTCGGTCGGCGTCGTTGCCCATCGCACTCCCGGATACAGCCGCCTGCGGACGTATTCCTGCGAGAAGAAGAAGAACAGCTTGTCCTTGTTGGTGTTGAACTTGCCAGGAATGTAGATCGGACCGCCAATCGAGTAGCCGGCGTTGTTAAAGTGATAGTCAGGTTTGGGCGTACCGCTTCGATTGTTGAAGAAGCTGTTGGCATTGAGCGACTTATCGCGATAGTACCAATAAGCGCTTCCGTGAAAATCCCGGGTGCCTCCCTTCATGATCACGTTAATAGTGCCCGAGCTGTTGCGCCCATACTCCGCCTGGTAGTTGCTCGTGAGCACCTTTACTTCACTGATGGCATCCATGTTGGGAGAGTTCTGCACGCTCGAGTTGGATCCGGTATCAACCGATGATATACCGTCGAGGGCAAACATAATCGAAGTGGTTCGCCCCCCGTTGATATGCAGCCCGTTGAGGACATTCCCGGTCATGACCACTTCTCGCGAACCGACATTGATATCGGTTACACCCGGCAGGGTGCTCAGCAGTCCCAGGAAATCGCGGCCTTTCACGGCAAGGCTTAGCACCTGGTCGCCGCTGATGAGTCCGGCCCTTTCAGATGACGCGGTCTGCACGTAAGATGTTTCAGCAGTAACCTCAACCCGCTGCTCGACTTCGCCGATTTCCAAAGTGATATTGCCCACTGATCGGCGTTCGTTGGCGGTCACAACGATGTCACGCATCGTGAGGGTCCGAAAGCCGGGCATCCCGACTTCCAGCGTGTACGTGCCAGGTAGCACGCTGCTGAAGACGAAAATACCAACGTCATTCGTTGCTGATTGAACGCTGACACCGGTCGCCTGGTTGGTCAGCTTGATGTCCGCGCCCGGGATCACTGCCCCGGCTTGATCCTGCACGGTTCCGGTCAGGGTCGCACTGATGTTCTGCGCTGCCGTCGGAAAGGTAAGAATCACGAGCGCGGCGAGGAATAAGGAAACTTTCCTGATCATGCGTCGCCTCCTCCTTGCATGGGATGCCATAGGCGAAACTACGCGGATCAAATACTAGCACAGAAGCAAATTAATGTCTTGGTAAATTTGCGTTGTTTACAGCGGAGTTTAGATACAGCGCCTAAACAGCGGTATTTAGTTGAAATCACGGCGTTTATGTGCCCCGTTGAAACGGGCGCTGAACCACCCGGGGTCGGTACACCATGAAGGAGAATTTCGTCCAGTCGCTGGGAGTAACTCTGGTCGGACTTCCCAGCTGGACATTCTGGCCACTAAGACACGCAGCGCTCAACCGCGGTGGCCCAAGTTCGTAGTCCCGCCTAAATTGACTTAAGTACTTTATTGTCCACCTCTTGCAGGATCGCCTAAGGCGTTCTTGGGCCAGTTTTACCCCCCTTTGGGGGCCAATTTAGGCGATTCCGTATTTTCGTCAGACTTCGAGCGCGTCCAGACCTGTCGTCCTGCTCCCTGATCACCATCAGGCCGATGGCGGTTGCATTCGAGGTCCGTCAGGACCGACACGTTTATAGAACGACCAAGGCTTAAGACCCAAGTCCGTAGGACCGGCACGTGAACTCCCTGCACCGCCTCCTCACCTGTCAGCGTCTGCCGGCAAAGGCCGCTTTTGCAGCTCGGGCTCAACTGCCAGTCACGTGTCGGTCCTGACGCACCTGGGTCAAAGCTTCCACCGGATTCTATAAACGTGTCGGTCCTACCTCCAGTTAGAAGAAAAAGTCGAAATGGTCGAAATGGGGACGCTGGCGAAGCATTAGGGCCAGGGACCGATCTCTTTTTGAAAGAACCTATTTGGTGAAGCCCTAGCCCGGATTTCTCACACACTTAATGAAAAAAGGGCCGCCTTTTGTGGTATAAATTCTTTGGCTAAAAAGAGTTAAGCCACAAAAGAGCAAGCCCTTTTA
>Ga0116190_1002827_pt1 | contig 13442 bp, 10 predicted proteins | sample AD_JPNTR4_MetaG_FD_89808 | JGI IMG/M metagenome (GOLD analysis project Ga0116190, IMG submission 89808) | Active sludge microbial communities of municipal wastewater-treating anaerobic digesters from Japan - AD_JPNTR4_MetaG | ecosystem: Engineered > Bioreactor > Anaerobic > Digestate | place...
AAACGCTGAATCCAATACAAGGGACCGGACATTAACTCTTCGACCGCATCGGCACCCGCTTGCCCTCCTGCAAGCGCCTCTACCAGCCCATAGTTCTGAAAAACATACGTGCTCACGATTAGTGATATCAGATCACCTACAAAGTACCATTTATAGCCATTCATGTCTTTACGGAATAGCCTGTGTGCCACGACCACAACACACGGAATCAAGGCTGTTGTCGCCAATCCTCTCGCGGCATACGCTGGCTCAGTCCCATTCATTACGCACGCAAGAATACAGCCCAGCAATGGAAGGAAGGACACGTAAAAGCATGTTATAATGTTAGATTTCCGCATCGCGTAGAATTCTTCAGCAATAAAAAAGGGCACAAGACACAAGATAATTGCCTCCGAAATACTCAGGCTAAACAGAACCTGTAGCTGGGTGCCAAGCCCTATTATAAACCACAGCGATCTATATTTTTTGTTCATTTTCAGACATGCCTCGCTCTAATTCTATAGCTTCATTTCTCGCACAAACAATCACCGACATCCATGAGAATCTGTGGGCGTACTCGGGCGGCATGGGCAGGTCGCCCAAAGCTGAAATAAAGTGATTCCACGACACCACCGTCGCAGGCATTTGGAATCGGCGTGCGGCTGCTCATACTCCCAGAAGAGGCGGAAAGCCTCTTTTCAGTGATAGGCCCAACTGTCAAAGCCCGACGCCCCTGCACCGACAATCGGATGGTCTTTCAAAAAGGGCCACGCGTGGATAATATCATCATGGCTCCCCAACATTCCGGCCTCTGACAGAACCATTTCACGTTCATACTTTACAAACTCCTACTCCCCCAGCACCCCAGAAATGGCCATGTTCTTATAGATTGAAAAAACGAGTAGAGTGGAAACAACCGAGACACTCAAAACCAAAACAAAATGATCCAAAACAAATTTTGTTAACCTCCTGAAGTAGGCATACCCCACAATAAAAAACTGCTCATCAGGTTGAGACCAAAACCACTCCTTGAGCCCCCATTAAATAACAGAAAAAACGCAGAAACGATGAGACTTACCGCCGCAGGCAGCCACGGGAAGCCGACGAGCGCTACCAAAGGAAACAGAATTGACTTCAAGATGAAGTCCCGCCAGCCAGCATACACCAAACGTTAAACACAACGGCATTCCCTTTACGTGCAACGTCAAACGGCTCTTCTCGCCACCAATTCGAGTAACAGGTTCCCAAGAACCACAGAAAAGCGAGGACTAACAACCGTCTTTCTGTTCGCGTATACAGGCGGTAACTCTTGATGAAGAGGAACGGGGCCAAAAAATACGCAGCAAAATCAAACATGGCCACACGCCCGAAAGGGGTCGGCGTGAATAAGGATGAGCCAAGCCCACAAAGTAGTGCAACACAAAGTAACATTTTTCTATTCATTTGTTAATTCGTTCCTCTCCTGGAAATATCCTAATACCCAAAAAATAGAAGCAATGTAATTATCGTCCAATCTTTTCCAAAAATGAAATCATTTGTGGCATCATGGAATCGTAATTCTCATGGCAATGCGCTTGCTTTGCGCGCTCCCTCATGACCGCAAGCGGTTGCTCGATAAACCAGCAGATCGAATCAACAAACTCTTTTTTGTTGTTGAAATCGATGGTTATTCCGCACTTGTATTTATCAGCCATTTTTTGAATGAGAGGCCTTCTCGAACCCAAAAACGGGACTCCACACGCCAGTGAATCAAAGAGTTTTTGAGGAGAGCAATAGCGTACATTGTCCGAATTGTCTTCATACGGAAGCAACGATACATCACCATCAACAAGCCAGTTATACAATTCTTCGTGCGGCAAGGAAGGAACAAAAACAGTGCTCTCACCCGCGATTTCTCTTAAGTGATCCGGAACTTCTGTCATAATAAGTATTAAATACACTCCCTTCGGAAAATCTTGCGCCCATTCGATGAGCCGTTCGAGATTACAATACTTTTGATATGAGCCCGCATAGATTGCCAGAAAAGCTCCTTCCCGAACACACGAATTCAATTTTAGCCATTCTCTCAACCTTGGCGCTAATTTGTCGGTATTGATACGCCTTGGCATATTGTGCATAACCATTGATGGCAACTTTTTATCGATTGTGTTTAAAATCAACTGTAATCGAGTCTCTTCCACATCAATTACAGCATCACAAAAGTGTCGAAGCAAGAACTTGTGTAACACATCTATATGCCCGAACTCTAACGTATAAAAGACGAGTTTAGTGTGAAAAATCAATTTGAGAACAATAGCGGGCAATATAGCTGGCATATTTATCGCGATGGTGACTCTATGTCGGAAGAATAGAGCACTACACAACATTTTTAAGCGTATTACTTTTGAAGCAATACGCCACTTCCACAACCACGAACTTTGGGGCTTTGAAATTCCTGTAACATGGAGCATCGGGTCAGTCAAAGCCTCAAGCTGAATCAACCATGACTGAACCTCATTAGCCAGCAATGCATTATTGAGGTCAAAACCCTGCCTATTACGGACCGGACAATAAGAGAGGATTAGATATTTAGTTTTTTTTAAGAGCATCTTCTCGACTCCACTTGACAAGGTGTGTCAAATGATTTTGTTCCAGAGGTCCCCGCAATGATCTCTGCAATTCTATGTGCAGCATGACCGTCACCATAAGGATTCTTTATTTCCCCTAATCGCCATACGTTTTCTTCCGAAATCAAGAACTGATGAACTTTAGTGCAGATCTGAGCGCGCCCAGAGCCAACCAAATGCACGGCTCCGGTTTTCACTGCTTCAAGACGTTCTGTCGTGTCACGCATCACCAAAACTGGCTTACCTAAACTCGGCGCCTCTTCTTGCACTCCCCCCGAATCAGTGAGTATCAGGTGAGCATGTTTCATAAGTGCAACAAAGGGCAAATAAGGTTGCGGCTCAATCAGATGAATGTTTGTCCTAGTCCGTTGGCCCAAAATCCGTTGTACGGGCTCTCTGACATTCGGATTCAGATGTACGGGATAGACAAAGTGCACATCGGGGAACTTGCAGGCTAATTCGGCAACCGCCTGACAAATGCTCTCGAACCCTTCGCCGAAATTCTCACGGCGGTGGCCCGTAATAAGAACCATTCGCTTTTTTTCCAAAAACGCAAGACTTTCACCTGGCAACCCCATGATGCGAGGTGGGCTCGCCTTAACTTTTTGAAGCGCCAGAAACAATGCGTCGATCACCGTATTGCCTGTGACATAAATATCACTGCTAGACACGCCCTCTTTCAGCAAGGCCTGACGATTCGTTTCCGTCGGCGCGAAATGCCATTTGGCCAGCCGAGTGGTTAAAACGCGATTCGCCTCCTCGGGCCACGGCGACAACATATTCCCGGTACGCAGACCCGCCTCAACATGCCCCACAGGTATCTTATGATAAAAAGCAGCTAAGGCCGCGCATAGTACCGTCGTCGTATCCCCTTGGACCAATACAATATCCGGCTTATCATCTGCCAAGTACCGATCTAGCGCATCGATCGCGCGCGACGTAAGTCCGCCGAGCGATTGGTTCGGACACATCAGGTCGAGATCGACATCGGGCACGATACCGAAGATTTCCAACACCTGGTCGAGCATCTGACGGTGCTGTGCGGTCACACAGACTCGACAGATCACATCCGTGCGATTCTTCAGCGCTAAGATTACGGGTGCCATCTTGATGGCTTCCGGACGGGTCCCAAATATGACAGAGATTTTTTTCACTGGATCCCTCAACATATAATCAGTTTAACTGTATATGCAGTTGACTCAATCTGCAACAACATGTATCAGATCAACTATACTCAAGCCGCTGCCGATGTAGTTCCATTCAATGTATAACATCTAAAGTCAACGACAGAATGTTGTCCGGAACATAACAACTAAAAAATGATGATGTGCGCAATCTATTTTCTGATCTCATGGTTTTGCAGGGAAGCGCGCCTCAAAACCTCTTCCAGATTGTGTGCATCTTGTAAATCGGGATGCCACATCACCCATAGATAGTAGTCTTTTCGGAATACAAACGTAACATGACGGCTGAATCCTTTTTCTAAGCATGATCGGTAAAGGGCATTCTCATACAAAAGGGGGGAGTCGAAGGCATCCTCCTTGTTGGAAATCAAAACAACAACTGTTGGTGATTGGAGCAAAACACAGTCTGAACGATCGGTAGACGGATTGCCACGAAAACGCATAGCAATAATCGCGGTGTTAAGCCCAAATGTATCTATTATGTCGAGTCTCGAGTAGTACGGAAGCGCTCCAGCATCCCCAATGGCAATAACGGGATTAGAAGTCCATGCCACAGCCGCTAGAGTACGCCCGAGGAGGATATGCGCTTTCTCTAGACCATTGGCATATGACAAGTATTCACCTCTAGCCCTGATGGTACTTATGACTCCAAATGCACAAGTAAATGCAATGCACAAGAGAAGCGACAGTCTGGTCCTAACGTGGGATAGATCCTGCAGTTCCGCCAAGCCCAATCCAAACAGTAGCGACAATACTGGAACAAGAGGGTAGCAATATCGATGGCCATAGCCCATGATGTGTTGGATGGTCATGAAGTACGAAAACATGAATATTATCGGAATCACGATCAAAAGCCGTCTGAATGATGCTTTCGTGAAAAATAAGAAGATAGAGATGGGAAATGCGACACCGATTCCAAGGTCTTTGGCAAAGGACAGCACTGGTCCCATGCCAGATAAATCAGCACCAGTCGACTTGATGTAAAAAGGCAACGGGAAAAGTAGTCCGTAGTAGCAGTAACGCCAAGTGAAATACAATATTCCCGGCAGAATATAGAACGTAAAGCACCTTACTGCGAATCCCTTTCGATTTGGGGTCGGCAGGCAAAGCAGCAAAAGCGCCAAAAGGACCACGGAAAACAGATTTGCCTCTGGTCGTGTCAAACCCAAAAAGAGGCAAGACAGAGGAAGAAGGGCCGTCGGTGCTCCACCTTCCTGGGCTTTGAGGAATAGTACCGTTATCAGGGTGTATAAGAATGCTGCCAAAGCAGTTTCCATGCCCGAGACAGCATGCACCGGGCCAAAGGGCCAAGTCAGAAAAAAGACTGAAGCGAAAGCGGTACTGAACCATCGGTTCTTCTTGATCCTCTCTTCTGGCATCCCTAGCATGCCGTAGGCTAAGACGCAGATCGTGCCTGCGGTGAGACATACTCCTACAACTTTTGAGAAGAGAACAACATTGATGCCTGCCAGATGCGGAAGAGCCATCAAGAGAGTCCAGAGTATCGAGGTATAGCCTTCTGCACGTGGCGACGCTTGATTGAATGTAGGCCCCCATCCCTTGACAATGTTCTCCGCATACCGAAACGTTATGAAGGCATCGTCCACTGTGTAATGCCAGAGAATCACAGTCAGCGCAATAAAGCTCACGACTGCTCCAAAAAACAAACCACCGATGATTATCCAGTCCAGACGCAAGAGAAGCGCCTTAGTAACAAAACTTACCTTAGATACATGAAGATTCTGTTTATCCGGGGTTGTCATTTTAGCCTTTTCACGTGATTGCGCACCATAGCGCCGAGTCCATGGCGTGCGTTATCGTCTCGGTTCAAGTCTACCGGGCCACTTTCCAAAAAGAAAGGGGCCTTCCCTCTTTCAACTAACGCTACTATCCGCAATACGGCGACGATTCCTCAAACGGCCCGCCCTGTGCGACCGTATCAACCTCTGGCGATGCGTCGAAGCAAATGCTTAACAACGAAATCAACCCACTGGTGACAACGATCGCATTCTTGGTGCAGGTATTTGATGTTTTCATGATCGTCAGACTTTCTCAGCAGAACCAACATTAGACAAATGCAAGGCAGGTTGAAATAGTGAAGGCGAGAATTGGCGGATGGTGACTGATTGTGTTAGTGCTGGACAAACCAACAATGGAAATAGAAAAATAAAAAGTTGGGAACGCGGAACGGATACCAGACTCTAAATCACAACGCAGTTATTTTTCTGGCTGGAGAACACCCACCAAAAACTCCAAACAGCATGTGCCAAATAGGCTATTAAACGAGCACCCGCCAGCCCATCGGCACCCCATTTCACCATGGCCCATGCAGCAACGATCATGAAAATACCCCAACCGGAATTCATAATAAAAGCGGTCCACATCCTGCCGCTGGCGGCCAAGTACTGACCCACAGGTGTCATGACGGCCAGCAGCGCGGCTGTCACCACTGACAGGCATAAAGCCCAGTGTCCTGAAACAAAGGACGAACCATAGCCGCGCATGATCCAGGGACTACACACGCAAATTAGCAGCGTGATCGGCACCACAAGAACCGCTGTTAGGGCCATCATACCCTTCATAACGCGTACCCCCCCCTGCATATCTCCGCTTCCGTGCCGTTCCGACATCACAGGCAAAATGGCTGTTCCAATCAACGCGGGCAGAAATTGAATCGCGCTCTGCCATTGATTGGCCGCATTGTAAATGCCTAGTTGGGCGTAACCGTTAGGCTGATTAGCCAGCAGCGCATTACATCCCCAAACGACGGGCCCGACGGACAATCCGCTCAAAAAGGTCGGCAGACTATATCGGATGAGCACGCGCCACTCGCTTATCGCCTCGCGCCAATTCAACGTAATATTAAACCGCTTCCATTCCTGTGCGACCACCCAGCGCGTTGCGACTACAGTCACCACCATAGACAACGCCAACGCAACAACAGTTCCGGGCACCTTCCAGAACCAAGCGCCTATCAATACCAATGCGGTTTGAGTGATGGTACAAACAATATTGATGGCCGACGAGGCACGGAATGCTTCACACCCTGCCAACGAACAGCTCTGCACGCTATTCACAACCCCCAACGCGACCGTGATGGCACTGATCTGCAGCATGGGCGCCAAGTGAGGTGCGGCCAAAGTTTTCGCGGCCAACCAAGGCGCGAAAATGACGAACACCCCGCCATACAGCGCGGCACTCACAGTTGTCACAACTGTTGACAGCGCCAGAATCCGTCCAGCCCGTACAGGGTCCTTATCCTTAAGTTCGGCGACATACTTGATGACCGTAGTCCCGATTCCCAAACCGGCCATCCCGCTGATCATTGCCGTAGTACTATTGATGACTCCATATTCACCGAAGCCTTCTTGCCCAAGGATGCGTGCCAAGAAAAAGGACGCAGCTACCGTAAACGCACGCGAAGCAACGCCAGCAATCCCCCCCCAGAACGCGCCGCTGGCCAGACGGCGGCGCGTCGGCGACGCGATCAACGGCAAGACATAATCCCGGAAGAGAGGGAACCGCTCAAAATAGGCAACTACTGACATGAACCGCTTTTCACCGGGAGGTTACTTGTCCCGGCACCTGAGACGGAGAGTTTTAACGCAGAGACGCTAAGACGCGGAGACGCTGAGGTTTGTGTTCACCAATCCATAATCCACGACACCCAGTGCGTTCAGGACGACCCGGGTCGTGTAAAAAGAGATGCCCATCGTCACCATCATGCGGAAATAGAGCATGAGGGTGTTTTTAGCTATCCGTTTATTGTTTTCTGATGGCAAAATGCGCTCTTTCTGTCGTTTTCTTCTGTTACAGGTTTAAACGACAAAAAATCTTTAGGAGGTTGAGGGGTCGTATCTTGACATTAGACTTTTGGAGCAGGTCTAACGTGCGGGAGTTCTAAAGGGGGCACAGGGGACATCCTCTGATCTCAGCCATTCTTCTGGATAGAGCCGGAACGGGAGGGCAATCCGCTCCTCGAGTTTTTTCACATGGCGGCCTTCACCGGGCCAGCAGCTCGGCCACGAACACCAGATAATCGGTTATCTTCGTTCACTGGGGGGGGGATAGGCTTCCAGCCTGTCATTCAATGTACAGGCAGGATGCCTGTACTCCCAGTGTTCGCGTTCCCAAGGCAAAAGCAGATCATCCAATTCCTGTTCTATCTTCGCCAGCTCCTCTGACTAGAGCTTGTTTCCGACAAGGGCGAGATCAATGTCAGAGCCCGGCTTGAAAGTCCCCTTGGCACGCGAACCGTAAAGAATGGCGCGTTCAACCAATTCCGAAAGCGGCCGTGTCCGCATCAATTGAACCGCCGCATCCAACTGCTGAAAGGCCCGCAGGAAATTCTCAAACCGCTGTTTCCAGCGTATATCCTGTCTTGCATTGTCCATGTTTTTGCCTCAAGCCCAGAAGGAAGTTCTACAGTTTTAAAGTGCGGAAGTTCTAAAGCTATCGTCACCCCCACCGTCCACCGCCAACCGCTTACTGCCGACTGCCACTTTCCCCGTCGGCTCACCCGGCTGCGCAGCGGTTCAGCGTGGACATCATCACCGCTCAACCTGTTTGTGCAACACGTTATTGCGACCGATAGAACACGGAGGTGGACGACACGGGGGTGGACGACACGGAGGTCGTCCCTCCATGGTTGAAAACAAAGGTTTTATCAGAAACTGGAGGGTCGGGCTCCGTCCCGACCGGTGGAGGCGGTCAGATTAAGAATGCTCACCCCCGGCACGTCGCCCCCTCGAAACACGGCACATTGTCTAAACTTGAGCGTTGAACGTTGAGTGTTGCGCGTTGAGCGTTGCGCGTTCTTTCCGCTCGCCTACTTCACGATCCTCAAACACCTTTAGCACTTTAGAACACGAGGACTTTAGAACTCCCGCACTCCCAAACTTACCCACCGTCTCCGCATAAATCGCCGGTATTCCCGTGTCGAAGTGCGTGCCGTTGACGACCAGTCCCTTCACGCCCTCTTCCCGTCGCAGGGCTTCGAGCGCATCGGTGAGCTGGATCTCGCCGGCGGAGTCGGCCGCCTGACGCGCGAGCCAGGTGAAAATGCGCGGACGCAAGGCGTAGATGCCGTTCACACAATAGAAGCATTCGCGTCCGTGGCGCTCGACGGCCAGATAGGTGCGCGCCTCGTCTTCGGTCGGCTTCTCAAACAGCCGCGTGAGCTGGAGCGTCTCTTCGTTCACCCACTCGCCCGCCACCGTGCCGTAATGCTTGACGCGCGACAGCGCCTCTTCATAAATGCCCACCACGCTCTGACTGTCGCCGAAGGTCTGGAAGGACTCGACCACCTGACGCGCCACACTGCGTGTCTCGCAGGAACGGAACAGGTGGTCACCCAGCAATAACAGGAAGGGCTCCTGCCCCACCCAGCGCTCGGCCAGCAACACAGCATGACCGAAACCGCCGGGATGCTCCTGCGGGATGAAGGTCAGCCGCTTGCCGATCGCACTCAGTTTACGCGCCTCCTCCGCCAAGGCGGGCGGCAGCTTGGCCAGCGTCTCGGGACGCGCGTCGGTCTGAAAATAGGCGCGGAAGCGCGGCTCGTCCTCGGGCTGGATGATCAGCGCGATCTCCTCCACGCCGGCCGAGAGCGCCTCTTCGACGACCACCTGAATGACCGGCTTGGCGACACCGTCGGGCGTGACCACCGGCAGGAAGGTCTTGGGCACCGCCTTGGTGTACGGGAACATGCGCGTGCCGAGTCCCGCCACCGGGATCACGGCCTTGCGCACCGAGACCGGACGGGCGATGTCCAATTCGAAACAGGGCATGCCGTACTCGCTCTGAAGGTAGGCGGCGAGCGCGTCGCGCGCGGCGGGCGAACGGCAGATGAACTGCACGCAGCCGTCGCCCTGCGAGCCGACACCCTTCCCGCCATAGGCCCACTCATCGATACGCGGATCGGACAGCACGCGGTGCAGGCGCGGGCTGCGCAGCTCCTCGCAGACCGGCATGAGATGCTCATCAAAGACGGCCTGCGCCTCACGCATGAGCGCGGCGAGCGCGGCGGCATCGCCGGCCTCGATCGCGGCGCGGGCAGCCGCCACGATGCGCTGGTTCTCGGGCCCCAGGCAGCGCTGCACCGCCTGGTCGCGCGGGGTGTTGGCAAAGGGATAAGCGTCATTCAGGTCAGCTAAGATACGGACGGTGTCCTTCTTGCCGCAGAGGTCGGCGATCAGCAGATAGAAATCGCCGCCCGGGCACAGGGGCTGCACGCCGAGGCGATCGCCATCGAAGGTCATCATGACGGGAATCTGGCCGAAGGCGCATCCCTGGTCCATGCGCCCGCAGCGCGAGGGCGTGGCGATCTCGCCCTGATAGGCGGCCTCGATCTCGGCGCGCGTGGTGAGGCCAAGCCCATAGACCTGATTGAAGGCGCGTGCCACCAGCACGCAGAAGGCGGCCGAGGAGCTGAGCCCTTTCTTAACCGGCAGGGTGGTTTTGTAGTTGTCGATCTCCAGTCCGTCCACGCCATAGAAATCAAGCATATAGGCGGCGACGCCGGCGGCATAGCTGAAGAAACCGCCCGCCGCGGCCTCGGCCTGCAGGCGCGACAGCTCCATCGTCACGCGCCAAGACCCGGTGACCGAACCGTCCGTCAGGGTCGAGCGTACGACCAGTTCTCCCGGACAGGGACGGCAACGCGCATAGAGTCCCTGATTGGTACCGGAGATGATGACCACGCCCGGCACCAGCTCAGAGTTGGTGCGGCGGTGGCCGCCCGCCCAGTCGGAGTGCTCACCGAACAGACAGACGCGGCCGGGGACGAAGATGTCGCAGACGTTCATAAATAATCGAAAACAGCTATAAGTAACGCGTAAAAGTAATCCGTCGCGAAGCGTATCCCCTCACCGCGTTGTTGGGGCTTGTCTTCATCCCAATCGCTATCGGGATCGGGATCGGTATCGGGATCGACTGGCTGGCGCGCAGCCATGGATCCCGCGCCGCGCGATGGACGTCCTCCAGCCGCGCAGCGATCTCGCAGACCCACGCGACGCAGCCGGTCGCCAGCCGGTAGACATCCGATCTCTCGTGTCCGAGTGCCATTCGGCGTCCTTCGATAGCGATCCCGATGGCGATTTCGATGGCCTCAACGTCCGTTTACCCATTAGCGATGATCGGTTTGCTGTGTTTTCACGGTCGCAAATTGCAGGAGGCACTCGATGGCCCCAAAGAGCAGGATCAGGTAACCCATGAATTCGCCGCTCTCTTCGAAGACGCGTTTGATGTTGCGCACATGCATCTCATCCATGAAGAGCCGGAAGAAGGGCGCGTGGCCGACCAGTTGCGCCAGCGGCACGGCGATCACGAACCCCGCCCAGAGCACCACAAAGGCCGGCGTGCGTATGAACGCCGCGATCTGCGGCACCAGTACGCGATAGTGCCGCAGCAACAGCCAGCCGGCTGCCACCAAAAACAGGCCGCCGATCTTCCAGCCCACGATCGGCAGCAGACGGCCCAGCACGCGATCCATCTCGCGTGTTGCTGCAAAGGCTGTGACGCAACCGAGCAACAGCGCGAGTTGCCGGTGCTGCGGCAGACAGAGTGCGCCCAGCGCGAAGAGCAGGACGCTGCTCGCCAGCAGGCTGAACTGGATCCACTCGAGCGTGCCGTTTTCGTAAAAGAATGCCACACCCTGGTGACGCACAATATCAGGCAGCATGATTGACAACGAAGCAATCACCAGCGTATACACCGCAAAACGCACGGCCTGAGGCACACTCGAACGGACAACGGGAGAAAGGAGGTGAAGATCAGACATAAGGAAGAAAGGCGAAGAGAAAGTGAATAACGAATAGTGATTAGTGCCTTGCGGCTCGACCATCACAAGCAAAAACAAGTTGTTTCTCACACGAAGCCACGAAGGGCACGAAGGTGGATGCCTGTTTTAAAGAAACCTTTGTGGCCATTGTGCCTTTGTGTGAGATTGAATTGAGTTGCGGGCCCCTCGCCCGCGTTATTGAATAGTATTCGGCGCTGACCGCTGATTGCTGACTTCTGCGCACCGGCTTTCATTCGTCAGGGCAAGCAGACGCTTGCCCATCCCGTGTCGTTCCAAACTTGAGCGTTGAAAGTTGAACGTTGAGCGTTGAGCGTTCTGTCCCAACTCTTCACTATTCGTTATTCACTATTCACTCTCTTCAGGCTTTGACGTAACGCGGGGAGGTGGCTGCGAATGGCATGGCGTTGCGGGTGTCGACAATGAGCTGGGCCCACTCGGCGAGCTGATGGTAGTCAACGCCGACGTGTGCGGTCGAGATCAGCACACAGTCGAAAGCGGAGATGATCTCACGCGACCACTCGACCGACTTCGTCCCCGCCCACTGCGGATGCTCGCGCGTGAGTTTGATCACCGGCACGAAAGGATCATGATAGGAGACCTCGGCGCCGCGCTGTTTCAAGAGCTCCATCAGGACGTAACTGGGCGATTCGCGGTCATCATCGACATTGGCCTTGTACGCCAGCCCGAGCACCAGCACCTTGCTGCCGTTGAGCGGCTTCTTGACCGTGTTCAACGCCTCGGCCACGCGCGTGACCACCACCTCGGGCATGCGGGTGTTGATCTCGCCGGCCAGCTCGATGAACCGGGTGGACTGGCCGTACTCGCGCGCCTTCCAGGTGAGATAGAAGGGATCGATCGGGATGCAGTGGCCGCCGAGCCCAGGCCCCGGATAGAAGGGCATGAAGCCGAAGGGCTTGGTTTTGGCGGCGTTGATCACTTCCCAGATGTCGATCCCCATCGCGGCGTAGACGACTTTGAGTTCGTTGACCAGCGCGATGTTGACGCAGCGGAAGATGTTCTCCATCAGCTTGGTCGCCTCGGCAGCCCGGCAGGAGGAGACCGGCACCAGGGTCTTGATCGCGATGCCGTAAATCTCCTGGGCCTTGGCCAGACAGGCCGGGGTATAACCGCCCACCACCTTGGGGATGGTGGCCACCACGCTCTGCGGATTGCCGGGATCCTCGCGCTCCGGCGAGAAGGCGAGGTGGAAGTCGCGACCGGCAGTAAGGCCGGAACCTTCCTCCAGCACACGCCGCAAATCTTCGTCCGTCGTGCCGGGATAGGTCGAGGACTCCAGCGCGACCAGTACGCCGGGACGCAGATGCGGCGCCAGTGCTTTGCCGGTCTTGACGATGAAAGAGATGTCCGGCTCGCGGTTCTTGTTAAGCGGCGTGGGCACGCAGATGATCACGGCATCGGCGCGTTCTATCGCCGCGAAATCAGTGGTGGCGGTGAGATGTCCGGAAACAAACTGCTCGCGGATCGACTCGGGAGTGATGTGCTTGATATAGGAGCGGCCCTGGGTGAGGGCATCGACCTTGGCAGGGTCGATATCGACACCGATGACGGTGGCGCCGGAGCGGCTGAATTGTAAGGCCAAGGGCAAACCCACGTAGCCGAGGCCGATAATGGCGATTGTTTTCATGAGGTAAGTAGAAAGAGAGGTTTAGCGCAAAGACGCGAAGGCGCGAGGGGTACAGGGTGGGAGAAAGAGTTTAAACGCAGAGACGCGGAGACGCAGGGGGTGATGGGTGGAGAGAGAGAAAGAGTTTAAACGCAGAGACGCGGAGACGCAGGGGGTGATGGGTGGAGAGAGAGAAAGAGTTTAAACGCAGAGACGCGGAGACGCAGGGGGTGATGGGTGGAGAGGGA
>Ga0116190_1002830_pt1 | contig 13434 bp, 11 predicted proteins | sample AD_JPNTR4_MetaG_FD_89808 | JGI IMG/M metagenome (GOLD analysis project Ga0116190, IMG submission 89808) | Active sludge microbial communities of municipal wastewater-treating anaerobic digesters from Japan - AD_JPNTR4_MetaG | ecosystem: Engineered > Bioreactor > Anaerobic > Digestate | place...
AAGTTGAAACCGGTTCGGCTCTTACGTGGAAGTATCCAAGTACTATTTTAAAGGGTGATAATTCGGTGTCTGAATTTTATTCGGTGGCAGTAACTAACAATTACCAACAAGCCGATACCGGTACCAAAATGATACATCTTGGCAAAAATACGCGGAGTACAATTGTGTCGAAAGGTATTTCGTTGGGACATAGTAGCAATTCGTATCGCGGACTGGTACGTATGGCAAAATCTGCCGACAATGCTCGTAATTTTTCGCAGTGCGACTCGTTGCTTATAGGTTCTACTTGTTCAGCCAATACGTTTCCGTATATTGATGTGCAAAACAATACTGCCACAGTAGAACATGAGGCTACCACTTCGAAAATTGCCGACGACCAGATTTTTTATTGCAACCAGCGTGGTCTAAGCACCGAAGATGCCGTAAGTCTTATTGTTAATGGATTTGCAAAAGAAGTACTCAGCCAGTTGCCAATGGAATTTGCCATAGAAGCACACAAATTAATTGCTATTTCTATGGAAGGTAGTGTTGGTTAATATATGTTTATTTGTGATATATTAAAATGAAATATATAGATACTGAAACATATAGCAAACTAGTATCACATATAGAGTTTAATATGAATGATATGATAGATGCTGTTGAACGCAATGTGTACCCGTTGGATTATGTAATGTCGGTGGCATTGTCGCAACGGCAACCTCAAGCACGGCTTTCGTGTTGGGTAATTACAAAATTATTGTATCGCAATAGTTCAGCTATTTGTCCATATATTTCACAAGCTATTGCTTTTTTACCTCATACCACGCATACCGGGCAAACCCGCGAAATATTGCGTTGGTTTACTATATGTAAACCTACTCACGACAATGATTTAGGCACGTTACTCGATTTTTGTTTATCGGTCTTACCCAACAATACATTGCCCGTAGCTATTAAAGTACATGCTATGACTATTATAGAAAATATAGCAAAAAAGGAACCCGATATTATACCCGAATTTGCTGCTATATTGGAAGATATATATATGTATCAGTCCGTGGGAGGAAAAAATAAAATACAAAAATTACTAAAAAAATACGAAAGCGTTTTACATAATTGATTTAAAAAATAAAGACACATGTTACATATACAAAATTTACATGCAGCCATAGATGGTAAAGAAATACTAAAAGGTATAGATTTACACGTAAAACCAGGTGAAGTTCATGCTATAATGGGACCAAATGGCTCCGGGAAAAGCACATTATCAAGCGTATTGGCAGGTCGCGAAATATTTGAAGTTACCCAAGGTGAGATTACCTTTATGGGTAAAAATTTGCTTGAACTTGCTCCCGAAGAACGTGCATGCGAAGGAATATTTATGGCATTTCAATATCCGGTAGAAATTCCGGGTGTGAGTATGACCAATTTTATGAAAGCAGCCATAGAAGCTAAGCACAAATATCAAGGCACCGAACCGCCAAGTCCTACCGAATTTCTTAAAAAAATGAAAGAAAAACGGGCAATGGTTGGCTTACCCGATAAACTCACCGGGCGTTCGGTAAATGAAGGATTTTCGGGAGGTGAGAAAAAGAAAAATGATATTTTTCAGATGGCTATGCTAGAACCAAAATTGGCAATATTGGACGAAACTGATAGTGGACTCGACATTGATGCTTTGCGTATAGTAGCCGATGGGGTAAATCAGCTCAAAACCCCCGACAATGCATACATCGTAATTACGCACTATCAACGATTACTTGATTATATTGTACCCGATGTAGTGCATATATTATTCGATGGAAAAATCATAAAAACCGGAGACAAAAGTCTTGCATTGGAATTAGAAGAAAAAGGATACGATTGGATTACTAAATCGTAACATGTTGTATATTATAGCACTATACCTATGACACATACCATAGAACAATATATAGCAGAATGTGGCGATCATGTGTTGCATGCATTTTCTGCATTGCCTCGCCCAAGTAAAAAACTTGAGGATTGGAAATTTTTTACCCATACAGAGTGGTTTGAAAAACAATGGAATATTACAACTGCCTATCAATTGACTTCTGATTTTATTAAGGAACAATTACAAGGAATAGATTACGATTCGTTGTTAGTATTTCACAATGGTTCATATGAATCGCAGCATTCTATTGTTAGCGATTTTATAGGTGTTTCGTCACAGGAATATAAACCAATATTCGAAAGCAAAAGTCTTACACAGCTCGATATTGTGCATACTGCAAATGCCAAACGTGGGATTAATATTCGAATAGCAAATACTGATAAATCAAGTCATATTGTATTACTATCGGTGGTTAGTGGAGCGCATACCTTGTGTACCGCATCACATACGATTCATGTAGAAACTAATGCGCAATGTACTATTACAGAAATTATCGTTTCCGAAGCTCATTCTGCAGAATCGCTTATGCTTACCGGAACTCAATTGATTTGCAATGCAGGTTCTGTATGTGAATATACAAATATTCAGAAATTGCATAATAGTTCATCTGTATTACAAAGTATTGCCGTATTACAATTGCAACAAACTACAACTTCAGTGCATGTCTATCCTTTAAGCGGAGCATATAATAGAACAAATATGTCGGTTTACAAACAAGGCACACAAGCCAATACCAATGTATATGGAATATTGTTTCCCTGCAACGATGAGCATGTAGAACTCTATACCAATATTTATCACAATGTTCCCGAGTGCGAAACAAATGAACAAGTGAAAGGGCTAGCCAAAGACGACGGTCAAGGGGTATTTTCGGGATTGATATATGTGGCACAAGATGCACAAAAAACACGCGCTGCACAAAGTAATAAAAATATGCTTTTGTCATCTACTGCAAAAATACATAGTAAACCGCAATTAGAAATATATGCTGACGATGTAAGTTGTAATCATGGTAGTACAACCGGCCAAATTAATAAAGAAGCATTATGGTATATGCGAGCTCGAGGAATTGATACAAATGAAGCGACACGCTTATTACTAGATGGGTTTATAAATGAAGTTCTTGAAAAAATAACGCGCCAAGATATATTACAAATAATACTTCATGATTTGGAGTTAAAAATGTAATATTAACATATTATTTTGAAAATAGTATAACTCTGTTTTGTATTTCAAAGTGTGTAAAGCCATAGGTATGAGCAATCCATTCACATGTTTTTTTTGAAAATATGCTTACATGAGTTGGATCGTTTTTATAATACCATGCACCAAAGTCAATTGAGGGATTATATAAATCGGTCATACACAATATGGTTCCATTATTTTTGAGTAGAGAATATAGTAAAGTAAACTCTTTTACAGGATTGTAAAAATGTTCAATTACTTCGCAACAGATGATGTAATCGTATGAATATGTCAATAACTCGTTATAAGGTTTAAAAAAAGGGTCATATTGTACTATGTTGTATGATTGTTGTTTTAAAAGATATGAAATAGAGGAATCTTTTCCGCTGCCAAAATCTAACCCTGCATGTGAAGGTAAAAAGTTTGAAAATATATAATTGGCAAGAGGTTTAACAAATTGCTGGTATCCTTTGTCTAATGCGTTATTCTCATGTAATTGATATCGTTCAAATTCTTGTGTTGATGTAAGCAAAAAATTACGATGTAAAAAAATTAGTGAACAACAAGAACATTGTAGAAAAATCTGTTTATGAGATTCAAAAAAAACAGAACTTACGGAGTTACATAATGGGCATGATTGATTCATTATTTTAGGCTGGAATATTGGCTTTGCCATGCCGGATCTTGAGAATCTTTAACTAATTTCCACATGTTTTCGCCATATAAGAATTGATCAAAATTACTGTAGCCATAATATTGTTTCAAAAATTTCCATTGTGCTTCGCTTGGAGCCATATCCCTGCCTGCCCAACCTTTTTCTAATTTATTTGGGCCATCATATGGATATTCTGCATATCGAATTTTCCATAAATTTTCAAATGATTGCCACATTATTTCTTTTTGTTCCAAATAATTTATTTTATTTGGATTGGCTTTAGAAACCATTTGACCTGTAACTTGTTGCATAAATTGTTGTTGTGAGAGATAGGTAATTTTTGTTTCACCTGTAGATTTTATTTGAATATATCCATATCGAATAAAACCATTATATTGAGTCATTAAACTTATTCCAAAATACGCATCAATGGTTACTTTAAGTTCAGGATTATCTTCTTTACGAATAAAAATATTATTGTTTTGAGCAAATCCGATTTCCGAAAGGCACAAAATCGAAATAATTATAATTATTTTTTTCATAGCACTAAGATTTTTACGAAAATACAATTTTTTTTAGCTAAAAAAAATTCTTCCAAAAATCTTGCCTAAAAAGAGTTTTATATATTATTAAAAAAATTATCGAGCTATAGTAAAACCACTTGCCGTAAAGTCTTTAATATCTTGCGCAGTATTAGAACCTACAGTTGTTAAATAATTACCTGTAAGAGCTGAATTTATACCGGCATGTAAAGCTTTGTGTTGAAATTTTTTGATTTGTAATCTGCCGCCGGCAAAACGTAAATTTGCCTTAGGATTAATAAATCTAAAAACGGCAATGGTTGTTAAAATTTCTTCTTCTGATAATGTATGAGCATTATATAATGGAGTACCTTCTATAGGAGTTAATATATTTATAGGAATAGACATAATATGTAAATCGCGAAGTGTACAAGCAAGTTCTACACGTTGCTCCATAGTTTCGCCCATACCTATAATACCTCCCGAACATACACGCATGTCAAGAGATTGAGCAGTAAGAATTACATCAATTTTATCTTGAATAGTATGTGTAGTACAAACATTTGGAAAATATGATGGAGCAGTTTCTAAATTACAGTGATAATGAGAAATTCCGGCGTTTTTTAATTTTTGTAATTGTTCTTTTGTTACTAAACCCATTGAAGCACATAAATTAATCGAAGATTTTTCACGAATTTCTTTATAAATTTCGAGTAAAGAATGTAATGTTTTATTACTTACTGATTTTCCGCTGGTAACAAGTGAATGTCTATGAACACCTGCTTTAGCACTTTCTAAGGCTTCGTTTACTGCTCGTTCTTTATCAATTAAGTCATATTCTTCTATATTGGTAGTATGATGAGCAGATTGGCTACACCATTTACAATTTTGTGAACAACGACCGGATTTGGCATTTGTTATAGAACACAAATCCATATTGTTACCACAAAAATGAGTTCGTATAGTATCTGCTGCTTCATATAATGCTTCTTTATCGAGGTGTTGTGTTAATTCAACTCCTTCATCGTATGTAAGTGCTTTACCTGCACATACTTCTTCTGTTAATTTTTGTAAATCTATCATTGTATTTTGTAAATTAATACATATTACTGATTATAACCACTAATACTAAGTTTTTTAATATATGGTAATTGTATGGAATTATAATGTAACACCAAATGTTTTGCCAATATCCAGTAAATCATCAACTACCGGCATAAGTAACGGTATGCCGCTTATTAGACGTTCTTGAGTCATTTCTCTTTCAGGGTCACCGGGAATTATTATTCTATCATTTTCTCCGGTAGTTTCTGCTTTTCTGAATGTTTCAATCCAATTGTCCATGTGTTTTTTAAAATCGTCTGCGGGTCTAAATGCATCTATTCTCATGGCGCCAACAAAATGTCCAATACCTTTTCCTACTTGTTGGGCACTTGGTTGCATAAATGCTAAAAATGGTGGAACCCATGGTCCATAATTAGCACCTGATAAAACAGCACAAAGTATATCTACTATAGAACCTAAACAAAATCCTTTGTGACTGCTGTGTTCTCTATCAGAACCTAATGGTAATAAAGAGCCACCTTTTTTGAGACCATGAGCATCGGTGATTATATTACCTTCAGCATCTTGTATCCAGCCGGTTGGAGTATCCATATTTTTACGTTGCAGAATTTCTAATTTACCAACAGCGGCAGTGGTAGTAGAAAAATCTGCTACAAATGGAGGTTGATTTTTGGTAGGGAATGCCACAGAAATGGGGTTAGTGCCTAACATTCGTTGTTTGCCGAATGTAGGGGCAGTAGTAGGAGTCGCATTGGTAAGGGAAATTCCAATCATATCGTGTTTTAAAGCCATCATAGCATGGTAACCTGCAATTCCATAGTGGTTAGAATTGTTTATGGCAATCCAGCCTGTTCCTACTTGTTTTGCTTTTTCAATTGCAATTTCCATAGCCTTGGGAGCTACTACTAATCCTAAACCTAAATCACCGTTTACAGTTGCGGTTGATGGAGTCTCGTGTTCTATTGTAATTACAGGTTTAGGATTCATTCGTTGAGCTTTCCATAGATTAATATAACCACGTAAGCGTGCTACTCCATGTGAATCAACTCCACGTAAATCGGCTGATACTAATACATCGGCAGCTAATGCAGCATCTTCGGCACTATGACCTATTGCTTGCAATACTTCTTGTGTAAATGCAAGTAGTTGAGAATGTTTAAATAATTGAACTTCCATATATATCTTTTCTTACAAATACATTTTTACAAGCCTTCCAATCAATACATAAAGCAAGACTTGTGTAGAGAAACGGTAACATTGGCATTTTGTATCGTACAATTGCTCCAACTACAGGTGTACTTATTCCAACAAACCACAGCAAACCTATTGAAAAAAATACTGAAAACCAAATAATATTTTGTTGTTTCTTATTGGGTTTTTTGAACCAAAAAATCATACAAATCACTAGTAGTAATCCCACGAAATTTTCAATAGCAGGAAGTATCTCTATAGGGCTTTGTATATGTGTAATTGTAGGTAATTGAAATGCTCGTAATAGAGCTTTGGGTGTTTCATATATAAATGCACTTAAGGTTGATTTAAGCATTCCTATTTCTATATAGCTCCGTGCATGAGCATAATATGCAGAATCCATAATAAAATCATTGCGTTTAGATGCAATAGTTTCTAAAAAAGGTACTATGTGTACATAGTGATTTATTATAACAGATACAATACTTAATGTATATATACTAATATATATTTTCCATGATGACATGTGTTGAAATGTATGACTTATAATAAAACTTAAAATTGCCGGAATACATGCAACTATTACATATATTTTAATTGTACTCATTACTAAAATTCCTAAGCCAATTATTATTATATATTTTCTATATGAAGTAATTGTGTATGAATGAATACCATATAAAAGTAATCCTAATCCCAGCATTACAACCATTTCTTTGAGTAATGCCGATGCCCAAAAAAGGGATGAAGGAATTAAAAAAATAGAAATGATGAAAAGTGTTGTATGTTGTTGAAAATAATAGGTAAATACTTTAAATATGAGCAAAAATGCTATTAATGATACAAACGAAGCAATTATATGATGAACAAAAATATTACCCCATGAAACAAACATAAGCAATGCATTGATTCTAATTATTGTTCTGTTGTCATTAAAAATGCCATAATCTATTTTACGTTCCCAAAAATTAAGGGCATCATAATATGGTGTTAAAGCAGGATTGTGAATATCGATAGAAAAAAATAGTTTGAAAAATAATACAGGTGAATCTTTACAAGATTTAAATAAAATAAGAGCATCGTCAAAATATTTAAAAATATCTGCTTCTAAACGTTCGGTATAATAAAAACTATACAAAAAATGAAGTGCAAATGCAGCTACAATTTTAAGCAAAAAAAGACCTATAAGAATTTGAAATGACAGTCCCGAATTCTTGAAAAATCCATGCTTATAGATGATTACTATAAAAATTGCAATAAAACACAAAGGCAAAATCACATTCATTTGTATATTTGCTAAAATATTTCTCAAAAATCACAAAATAAAATGACTATTCCATACAAAAATTCAGATAAAAGTAAAAAAGAACAAGTTGCCGGCATGTTTAATAATATTGCGCATAAATACGATTTTCTGAATCATGTATTATCATTAGGAATAGACACTATTTGGCGGAATAGAGCTATACGAGAAATGAAGAAAAATCAACCAAAAATAATTCTTGATGTAGCAACCGGAACCGGCGATTTTGCTATAGCTGCAGCTCGTAAACTTACTCCTGATTTAATTATAGGAATAGATATTTCACATAATATGCTTGAAATAGGTAAGCAAAAAGTTAGTAAAAAACAGTTAGATGATTGTATACAAATGCAATATGGTGATTGTGAATCATTGCCATTTCCAGATAATTATTTTGATGCCAGTACAACAGGATTTGGTGTGAGAAATTTTGAAAATTTACATAAGGGATTACAAGAAATGGTACGAGTTTTAAAACCCGGGGCATGTGCATATATATTAGAATTTTCTATGCCACATGTATTTCCTGTAAAACAATTGTATGCACTATATTTTAAATATATATTGCCTACTATAGGCCGTATTTTTTCAAAAGATACATCAGCATATACCTATTTGTATGATTCTGTTCAGGCATTTCCGTATGGTGAGGCATTTGCACAACAGGCTCGTAATGCAGGTTTTTCAAATACTAAATGTTTACCGTTTTCGTTTGGCATTACAACGTTATATGTATGTAAAAAATAATTACCGGTTTTGAATAAACGATATAGTTTCATATTATTTATATTACTTTCAATAGTTAGTTGGGGACAAACAAAAAAAATTCAACATAACCCGGGGTATGATACACGGTTATTTCATATGGGTTTGACTATCGGTTTCAATTCTCTTGATTATCGAATAACTCCTTCATTTAAACTTTTATATCAATCTGCAGCCGACTCTGTATATAGAGTAGAGTGTTTACAAACAATGGGTTTAAATTTAGGAATAATAAGTGATTTGCGGTTACATAAAAATTTGAATCTTCGCTTTACCCCCGGTCTAATTTTCGGCCAACGAAATTTATTGTATACAATGCGTGATTTTGATACAGATCCAAATGAATTTGTGTTTTATGAATATGAAATGAAAATTCCCAGTATTTATTTAGATGCTCCGCTTACTTTAAAATTCAGTGCAAATAGAATTAATAATTATAGACCATACATAATAGCAGGAGCAGCATTAAAATATGATGTAGAAACAAAACGTGTAATTCGGCAAAATGATGGATATACCATTGAACAAATTCCTATGGATTATTTTTATGAGTTTGGAGTAGGTATAGATTGGTATTTGGTGTATTTTAAATTGTGTACCGAACTTAAAATTAGTTATGGATTAAAAAATATTATTATTCATGAAAATATTGAATATTCTAAAGTTATAGAAGAGCTTAGGAGTCGTATGTTTGTTCTTTCATTACATTTTGAATAATATGATACAAACAATAACTATACAAGTAACACCGTATGTAGCTGCCGATGTTTATAAAATAAAGCAAACTGCTGCACAAAAAATGAGAATTCCCATAGAGCGGATTCATGACATGCGAATTACAAAACGTTCCATAGATGCCCGTTCATATAATATAAAGGTAAATTTAGAATTGCAATGCGCAATTGATCAAACCAAACAATTGCCTAAACCGCATTTGTTTTTTAAAGAACAAGATGTAACACATAAACCTCAGGTACATATTGTTGGATCAGGTCCTGCGGGTTTATTTGCAGCATTACGGTTAATAGAATTAGGGTATAAACCTATACTTTTTGAACGAGGTAAAGATGTAAGTGCTCGTAAACGTGATGTTGCTCTACTTAATAGAAATGAGTCTTTACATCCTGATTCAAATTATTGTTTTGGAGAGGGTGGAGCAGGTACATTTTCTGATGGTAAATTATATACTCGTTCAAAAAAGAAAGGTGATAACCAGCGTGTGTTAGAATTATTTGTATTACATGGAGCTTCACCTAATATACTTGTTGATTCGCATCCGCATTTAGGAACCGATAAATTGCCTGATATTATTACAAATATTCGTAATACAATATGCAATTTGGGTGGAGAAATTCATTTCAATGCAAAAATTACAAATATAACAGTACGGAATAATAGAATAACACATATAGAATGCAATGCAATGCAAATTGCTGTAGATACGTTAATTCTTGCTACCGGACATTCGGCACGTGATATATATTATATGTTACATAATAAAGGTATAGAATTAGAGGCTAAACCATGTGCCATGGGAGTACGCGCTGAACACCCACAAGAATTAATTGATAGAATTCAATATCATGGTAATGCTTTAGATGTGTTGCCTGCAGCCAGTTATAATTTAGTTCATCAAGTAGCTGATAGAGGCGTATATTCATTTTGTATGTGTCCCGGAGGTATTATAGTTCCATCAGCAACAGATTCAGAGCAAATAGTTGTAAATGGTATGTCAAATTCACAGCGTAATTCACCTTTTGCAAATTCCGGAATAGCTGTAGAAATGAGAGTAGAAGATTTTGCCGATTTTGCCGAATATGGTGTATTGGCAGGTTTAAAATATCAAGAGTATTTAGAAACATTGGCTTTTCGAAACGGAGGGCATAATCAAATAGCTCCTGCTCAAGGTATTCGTGACTTTATTCAAAAACGTTTATCAAAACAGTTACCTGAATGTTCGTATGTACCCGGAGTAGTTAGTTCTCCGCTTCATTTTTGGTTGCCTCAACATATTTCAGAACGGTTACGAGAAGCATTTACAGCTTTTGATCGTAAAATGAAAGGATATGCAGGAGCAGATGGAATTATTGTAGGTGTTGAATCTCGAACATCATCACCGGTAAGAATACCTCGTAATCCGGAGACATTTACTCATGTGCGCATTAATAATTTGTATCCATGTGGAGAAGGATCAGGATATGCAGGTGGTATAGTTTCATCGGCTATAGATGGAATAAATTGTGCAGAAAAATGTGTATTGACCACCAATAAATAAAAAAAGAGGTTGTTTTATTACTAAAACAACCTCTTTTTTTGAATAGTATTCACTAGTAATTAACGAATTAAAGTAACAGAACCATATTTTACAAATTTGCCATTACTTAATTGTAAGCCTTCCCATTGTTTTCCATCAAGAAGTTTTGCTTCCATTTTCCAAATATAGGTATCAGATTGTAGTAATTCTCCTTTGTAAGTTCCATCCCATTTCCCTACAAAAATTCCATTTTCTACTTCATCACTATACCATACTAAATTACCCCATTTATCATATACCCAAACCTCGCATTTGTCAATATTATATCCAACAGGATGAAAATTACGAACACTATACGCCGGATTTGTAGGTGAAAATGCTGTAGGAACATAAATGCCGGAACGTATATCAATAAATATTTCTTGTTTATACGTTGATTTACAGCCATATTCGTTGATTACAGTAAGTTCAGGATATTTTTTACCGTATGTATACCCACCTGCTTCTACAATAGTATTACGGTCTTTGTATTCCACAATTTTATCATAATCATTATACATATATTGATCAAAATTCCAATACATAGTATATGAAATAGGAATAGTTACCTCATGTTCAGTAATGGCATTTTGAATAGTACTATCTCTAAACCATACTTCATTAGAAGCTCCAGGCAATGACCATGTATATTTAGCTTTAGGATATTCAGCAATATTTACTATTAATTCGTCATACCCATCACATTCATAGTATGTGCGTTCATATACTTTTATAGTGTCAATACCTGCTTTTGACCAATCTACATATCGTACGGCAGTTGAATTAGCATCTTTGGTATATGCTATGTTATTACCGGTAACTTCCCAACGGTATTTACTTGGTTTTTCAGGTGAATATGCTAAGGTATATATTTCTTCCATGGTATATTCACACAGTGTAGAATCTCCAATAATTTTTGTTTTAGCTGCAGGAGCTACTCGTAATGTAGCAGTTATTTCATTGCTGTAGCATCCTTCATCTTCAATATCGGGAATATTTTTAAGTATAGTTTTATCTCGTAATTTAAATTCATATAAACCGGTATCTAAATCGGTAATGCCCAACATTTCAAAATTATAAGTTTGTCCATATCCTTTTTTATCTTGTATACTTGGGTGCTGAGGAAACCATTCGATAAGTGGACTGCCAAATGCTTGTATAGGCTCAATTTTGGTGCCTTGACATATAGTTGTAGCTGCAACTATAGGTTTACGTGCACGTGGATATACAGTGTATGTCATTTCTGCCGGATTACTTTCACAAATATCTCCTGATTGTGCTTTTACATAATAGGTACCTTTTATAGTATACACCCACGGTTTAGTAATTTCATCATTTTTTACTAAAAATTCATCAGGATTAAAAGTAGATTGATTTAATTGTGCATTTTTTTGAGTCGTTTCTTTTGAAGTTATATTCCATTTAATGTAATCATTTGGTCCTATAGCAGGTGTTAGATTAGTTTGTATAATGTTGGTTTCATCATAAACACATTTTGCACGATTAGGTTGAGTAATTACAATGGTAGGTTTAGGAATTACTTTTAATTGAACTTCTGCAATATCACTTACACAACCGTTTTGTTCGCGACGAACATAGAATGATGTAGTTTTATTCAACGTACCTTGCGGTAAATATAATGGACCTTTAATACCGGTTGGTTGTGAAGCATTGTTATCAAAATACCATACATCTTGACTTACTTGTGCTCGTAAAGTTACAGGATCTTTTCCTTCACAAATTTCGGCACCGGTGGTTTCCGGTTTATTAGGTTTAGCAAATACAGTAAATGTTACTTTAGCTTCGGGACTGGTACATCCTTGAATTGTTTGTGTTGCATAATAGGTTTTAAGTCCTGCAGAGGTATGAATATATTGATATGTAGAACCTGTAGTTAATGGTAATTTTGCTTCATCATACCATTGAATTTGTGTGCCGGTAGCTTCTAAAACAGGAGCTGCATCATATGCACAAATATTAGGTTGTGGTTTAATAATTGGCGCAGCGGGTATAGGTTTTATAGTATATACTGCAGGTGCAGTTGTACTTTCACATCCTTGAACTGTTTGTGTAGCAAAGAATGTTTTAGTAGTTGTAACAGTAGGTTTATACTGTGTACCTGTAGCTAATTGACCTGTTTTATCCGCATTTTGATACCAAATAATATTAGTACCTGTTGCCGATATTGTTACATGAGGAAACCCTTCACAAATTTCGTTGTTTACTGTTGTAGGTGCCGGTGGAATAGCTTTAATTGTAAATGAAGCTTGAGCTAAATCACTCATACAACCGTTTACTCGCTGTGCTGCATATACAGTATGTGTTCCTACGCTTGTAAAACTTGGTGTATAATTTTTACCTATACTGTTTGGGGTTGTAGTAGCGGGAACTGTTGGTTGATTTTCATACCATTCAACTGTTGCGTTACCTATTTCGTCTTTAGCTTGTAATGTAGGATTTTGTTCGTTTGGACGCTCACATACATCTTTTTGACCTATGATTTGAATAGGTAGAGTTTTGTTTACAGTAATAGTAACAGCAGTACGAGGACTTTCACAT
>Ga0116190_1002832_pt1 | contig 13430 bp, 11 predicted proteins | sample AD_JPNTR4_MetaG_FD_89808 | JGI IMG/M metagenome (GOLD analysis project Ga0116190, IMG submission 89808) | Active sludge microbial communities of municipal wastewater-treating anaerobic digesters from Japan - AD_JPNTR4_MetaG | ecosystem: Engineered > Bioreactor > Anaerobic > Digestate | place...
GTATTTGAAGCACCGGGCGTAGGAGCAGTAAAAATTATTTTATTTGCATTACCATCAGGATAACAACCATAAGACAAATCAGTAATTTGTGAACCGTAGGTAATATTATCAATAGTCGTTACTGTTCCTGTTGATGATTTTTGAGAAATACAAATTATACCACCATCTTTATTTAATTTGAATGGTAAATATAATACGCCACCATAATTATCGCCATTTGCCCATAAAATTTTGTACCCACCGGCAGGTATTGTCGTTTTTTCAGGACTACCATACGGTATTTTATATTTTGTAGGATTTGCAACATCATCTGATATATATAAACCGGCTAAATCAACAGCACTGGTACCTGCATTATAAATTTCAATCCAATCATTATATTTACCATAATCATTTGCATAAACAGTGGCATTTGAAGCCATTATTTCATTAATTTTCAAATTTGTTACAGTAGGTCGAGCTTCAAAAACAGCTTTAATTGTATATGCTGCAGTAATTGTCAAATAATATTGTTGATCGGTTGAAAGGCTTGTTCCACTGCCATTTTCCCAACGTACAAATCTATAACCATCGGCAGGAATTGCATTCATACGAATTGGTGTATTTGCATACTGCTGTCCTGAATATCCTGCTGTAACAGGAAGTCCACATAATGTTACAGACCCTTGACTTGCTGTATAATTTACTGTTAATGTTTGCCACCCTTTGCTGCCAAATTGCGAATTTATATGTGAACGAGCTTGATCAATACGAGTTGTTCCCCACGAAATCATTGATGCTGTATTATAAGCAGAATTAACACTTCGTGTCCATTCAGCATCATTATACGTATCACGTTCTGTTTTTATAGTATTCTCAATATTGTTTGCTATTGTATTTAATCGTGTTGAACTGTAAACTGTATTAATCATATATGCATAACGCTGAATAAACTCATTTTTAAAATCAGCATTATCCATCATTTTTCTAAATAATACTGTAGACCAAGCATAATCGGCAGTGGTTGACATTACTCTTGAAAGATTGTTTGAATAAGCATCTCCCCCCCATAATCCATATCCAAAATCGGTATCATACAATGGAAATCTAAATTTACCGTTTTCTCTGCGTGGACGCCACATTCGTGTATTATTTGCAGGCCAGTCGGTATTTTGACAATATATTTGAGCGATATAATAATTTATCATATTGTCAACATCTACATATTTTGTACGCATTATGTCATAATTAGCTTGAACTGCCAAATTGTTAGCATTCACAAAAGCCATCATTTCTTTGTATCGCACAGTATCACCTTCGTTGGCTTCATATGTTTTTTTATCGGCATCTATCTTCAATAAATCAATATCTCCAACTTCAGCATATGAATGATACCCGGCAAATAAATTTTCATCATATCGTTCACGCATATTTATAAGCCCCCAATACTCGCCATTCAAATACATAACAACCGGTTGATAATCTTGCGTTTCTAAATCTACTTGTCCGCGTAGAATACTTTGAATTATAGCATCACGTGCAAAATTACCCATTTCCCAGTCATTACCGGAATTGCGAAGCATAATTGATTTATACGAACTTAAACCATCAGAACCAAAGAGTTGATACTCCATTGTTCCTGTTTCATATTTATTTCGCATTACAATGTTTAACGATTTTAAATCATAACTTCTCGATACTGCTCCCGAAGTTGAAATACCAACAGAAACACCAAATTTTCGACTTCCGGTAGCATCAAAATATTCAATATGTCCTTTTCGTTCCCAATCTTGATACCAATTGGCTGTTACATAACCATTACTAATACCGTTTGTTCCTTGTATATAAATACCTGTATCTGCACTAAAAAAATTATTAAAATCAGTAGTAATAGATACCACCGGCAATGTAGGTTTTCGCATATTTATAAAATATGTTTGTCCGGCAGTATAACTTGGCAAATAATCGGGATGAAACACTTTTGCCTTAATTACAAAACCATACTCACGTGTTCCATCGTAATATCCGGTTGGATATGTTAATGAACTTGGCCATCCATATTTTTGAATTCCGGTTTTATTTAATCTATTATTACCATATTTTTGAGTTGTTTTTGTTGTTTTTTGTGCTGTAATAGCTCCGGTATAAATTGGGGACGACGCTGTAGGTTCACTACCATCTGTAGTGTATCTAATTACAGCCCCCGGAATAGTTGTAGATAATGTAACCGATTGGTTTGATGTGTAAAAACCTCCTTGAATATTAAAGGTAGGTTTAGGTGCTAATCCTTTTACAACAGTTGAAACATTGGTAGCTCCCGGTGTTGGCGCTGTTAACAATGCCCACTCACCTGCTCCGTTCACTGTTCTACCATACGTAAAATCTGTTGCTATTTCCGGGAATTTGATAGAATCTTGAAACAACATAGTATTTGAATACAATACTATACGTTCACCATCAGAACCTAATTTATAGTTGGTATGTCTATTTATATTTTTCCCATCACACCAAATAAGTAAATAGCCTTTGGCAGCAATAGATGTACCTGTAGGTATTTGCCACTTACGAGGTTCATCTTTATCATCGGTTAAATAATACCCACCAATATTTACACTGCTCGTACCAGGATTATATAATTCTATCCAATCCACATATTCTTGAAAGTCAGAATCTTTAATCGTCTTTGTGTTTGACGATTGCACTTCATTAATTTTAATTTGCGAAAAACTTTGTGTAAAAACTACAATTAGTAGAAGCAATACAAGTAACGATTTCTTCATATGCACACTCTCTATTAAAAAATCCCCCAATTTTTTATATATTTAACTATTTCTTGACAATTAATTTATACGTAACCCGATATATTTTTATAAAAAAATTAACATTTGTTATAATTTGATAATCAATTAATTTTATTATAAAAAAATGAAAATTCGGGAACATCAAACTTACACAATTTTAACAATTCAATAACATGAAATTATATGTTTTTTTTATAAAAATAAAAAATTGAGTATAAGCACGCAATTTTAACTATTACTATTTGAAATTGATAAAATAATATAAGTTGTTTGATAAGATTATATGCTATACATAATATGAATTTATTATAATTTTACAGAATAAATTAAAACAATAATTCTATGAAATCCATTCTTATTACTTGTGCGTTTTGTTTTATATATATATGCAATGCATATAGCCAACAATATATTGAACATAAGGGACATGAACATTTTTTTTCAGGTATTAACCTTGCTTGGATGCAATTCGGTAACGATTTAACACAATTTAACCCTGAAACATTTACAGCTATTATGAAAAATGTATCTGATGCCGGCGGAAATTCTGTACGTTGGTGGATACATGTTGATGGCAGAAGCACACCTACATTTGCTAACGACACAGTAATAGGCATAAGCGAACAAGCTCTTAATAATTTAGAAACAGCTCTTGACATAGCTGCAGAACACGGCATTGTAATAAGCCTTTGTTTATGGTCATTTGATATGATGCACAAGAAAAAGGATACAGAAACAGATATATATGCAAATAATAGACTACGAATAAACAGACGATTACTTGAAGACTCTGCGGCAAGTATGGCTTATATAAAGTATGCTCTTATACCTATGGTAGAGAGAGTAAAAGGTCATACAGCTATATTGTGTTGGGAAATTTTTAACGAGCCCGAAGGCATGACTTCAATTGCAAATTGGCCACTTATAGAAAAAGTAGATATGAAATATATTCAACGATTTACCAATTGGTGCGCAGGAGCAATACACAGAACCGACCCTCAGGCAAAAGTTTCAAATGGCAGTTGGAATGCTATAGCTACTGCAACTTTACCTAATATATACAGCTCCAAAAACTACTATTCAAATGCCGAATTATTTGATAAAGGAGGTGATGCCGATGGATATCAAGATTTTTATATGCTTCATTATTATGCTGATTATTATGGCGACAAATATTCTCCTTTTCATAACCCTGTGCAATATTGGCAATTAGATAAACCATTATTAATTGGTGAATTTGCGGCTCTTGGAATTATACGTCAACCGGGGAAACCATTTGCTCCTTCATCTCAACTTACAACAACACAAGCAATGTCTTATTTAATAGACAACGGTTATGCCGGTGGTTGGGGATGGACCTATACCGGTCATGACGGTAACGGAAATTTAAATGACATGAAATATGTATTAGATTCTCTCAAAAAAACATACCCCAATCTCATTACAATTCCTCGAGATCCTAACCACAACTATGCCCCCAAAAATATTGCACGAGTAAAAGATACAATTTTATTTAAAAATTCTAATCCTATTCCGCAATATATAAACCTCAACCAATTTTTTGAAGATGAAAAACAACTATCATATACAATTAATTCAGATGGACCAGCTATAGCAACTATTGTAAACGATTCAATTCTTGCAATTTCTGTATTACCCGATTCTATTGGATTAAGTAAATTTATAATTACCGGTACCGACATTGGAGGAAAAACAGCTCGTTCACAATGGAACGTAGTTGTTCGTGATTCTATAATTCAATCACCAAATAAATTATTATATGCATATGTTACCGCCTCGAGCGAAGAAGATGCTATCAAGCGAATACCTTTATGTAACGACGGTGATAAAACAACCAGATGGTCTAGTATATACAACAATAATGAATGGATTGAATTTGATATGCTTGAACAGCAAACTATTTCTCGCATGAAGTTATTTTGGGAAGCAGCGTATGGCGACCAATACGAAATACGTGTGTCAAGTAACAAACAAGATTGGACAACAGTATTCAACATTGGTCAAGGTCAAAAATCGGAGGTAAATATAGTATTTGAACCAATTTCATGTCGTTATATTCAAATTCTTTTCAAAAAACGTGCTACCGGTTGGGGATATTCGCTATTTGAAGTTGAAGCATATGAAAACAATGGCAGTTCAGAAAATGTACCACCTATTGCCAACACTTCACCTACCACTATCAGTTTTGATGCTTATTATGATTTACATTATGTATTTCCTCGCACAAAATTTAGCGATGCAAACAATGATGTTCTTACTCTTACTGCAAGTATGCCCAATGGAAGTGCGTTACCCAATTGGCTTACATTTAATCCTTACACATATGAATTTATAGCTAATACTACAATTGCCGATACAGGAACATATACTATACGAGTAACTGCAACTGATTTCTTTAACCAGTCAGCATATTATGATATACTATTCAAAATTACAAATCCTAATAGTTCTATACAAAAAAGTATACAAACTATTGCTCTCTATCCTAATCCTACAAGCAATTCACTGTGTTATTTTGAATTACCCTATGCTTATTCCGAAACAGCTTTAATTACAATTACAAATAGTATGGGTAAAATTGTTTCAAATCAAATAATTCAATGTACCAAAGGACAAGGTGAAATATCTTTACACAACCTAACAAAAGGAGTATATTTTATTACAATTACCGATACAATTAACTCATACAAACAACATATAATTGTAAAATAATACACCCAATAAACAAATGAATACACCAATTGAATGTTGTTTATTTTTAAAAACATACGTCATATGTAGGTTTGACAATTTGCAATAAACAACTTGCTTTATTCCTTTTCACTAAATACAAAAAACACTATTACATAACAAAAATAATACATAAGTATGTATATTTTTTTCTTTGAATGTAAGGAAATCATATACTTTACTGACAGAATGATTGAATATAATTAAATAAAGAGAATAATAGTAATTCAAAAATGTGTATATTTGGAGAAACTAAAAGAAATAATTTAATTCAGTAGAAATCATGAAAACAACAGTAGTACAAAGCATGAATAAACAAATAAATGCAGAATTATATTCATCATATTTATATCTTTCAATGGCAGCTTGGGCTAATTCTAAAGGATACAAAGGAATAGCAAATTGGCTTCAAATTCAATCAAAAGAAGAATATGCTCATGCAATGAAGTTTTATGCATATTTAGAAGAACGCAATCAAAAACCGGAATTAGAAGCAATTGAAAAACCTGAAAATTCATGGAATGGAATAATCCAATTATTTGAAGCAGTATACGCTCATGAATTAAAAGTTACATCGCTTATCAATAATTTATATACATTGTCTCAAGACGAAAAAGATCATGCCTCAACATCATTTTTAAAATGGTTCATTGATGAACAAGTTGAAGAAGAAGCTACTGTATGCGCAATACTTGACGAAATTAAACTAGCGGGAGAAACAGGTCCGGGCATGTATATGATTGATAAAGAATTGGCTCAACGCATATTTGTTGACCCAACTACAACAATAGCACAATAAGTAATTTAAATATAAACTATTAATTTTGAATATTATGAAAAAATATGTTTGTGAACCATGTGGTTACATTTATGACCCTGCAGAGGGAGATCCGGATAGTGGTATTGCAGCCGGAACAGCTTTTGAAGATATACCCGATGATTGGGTTTGCCCTATTTGTGGTGTAGGAAAAGAAGATTTTGTATTACTTGAAGAATAATAACCTAACACATATACCCTCGTTTATTAACCACATAAACAAGGGTATTTTTATAATATAAAATGAAAGCAACACATATAAAAGAAGGAATTTACTGGGTAGGAGCAATTGATTTAAGTGTACGAAATTTTCATGGGTACTTAACCCAACGAGGAACAACATATAATGCCTACCTAATAATTGACGAAAAAATAACACTTGTAGACTCAGTAAAAGATACACATACCGATGAAATGATGTCCCGAATTTCATCAATTCTTGACCCGGCAAAAATTGATGTTATTATTTGCAATCACGTTGAACCTGACCATTCAGGTGCAATTTCCGCAATTGTTGAAAAAAATCCGAATGTAACTATTGTGACGTGCGCTTCTGGCAAAAAAGGATTAGAACAACATTATTACGGAAATTGGAATTACCATATTATTAAAACCGGCGATACCTATTCTATAGGTAAACGTTCTTTTGAATTTTTACTTACCCCTATGGTTCATTGGCCCGACAATATGATATGTTACATGCCGGAAGAAAAAATTTTATTTTCAAACGATTCATTTGGACAACATTATGCAACATCGGGTAGATTCGACGATGAAGTATCTCATGATGAAGCATTATATGAAGCAAAAAAATATTTTGCCAATATCGTTCTTCCTTACTCGGCTCAAGTAATTAAAGAACTTGAAGCAGCTTCAAAATTTGAAATAGAACTCATTTGCACAAGTCATGGTGTAATTTGGAAAAAATATATTGCAGAAATAATTCAAGAATACAATAAATGGGCTCGTAACGTTACCAAAAAGAAAGTTGTAATTGCATATGATACTATGTGGAAAAGTACCGAAAAAATGGCATATGCTATATATGAAGCTTTTGAACAAGAAGGATATGAAATAGCATTACGCAATTTACAAGTAAATCATGAATCAGATGTAATGACCGACGTAATTGACGCAGAATATATTTGTGTTGGTTCGCCTACACTTAATTCTGAAATGATGACAAACGTAGTTGGATTTTTAACTTACATGCGTGGACTTGCTCCTAAAGGCGGACGAAAAGCTGTGGCTTTTGGTTCATATGGTTGGAATGGTAAAAGCATACCCGGTGTTGAACAATTCTTAAAAGATTGCAATTACGATGTTAAAGCGGTATTTACACACCAGTATAGACCAACCAAAGAAGATTTACAACAAATAACAACAAAAACTCTAGAAATAATAAAACAAAACAATTAAAAGCTATGACAAAACGAAGTGAAATCTATCAATGTGGCTTATGTGGTAATATAGTAGAAGTATTACATCAAGCTCCCGGAAAATTAGTTTGCTGTGGTCAATCAATGAATTTACTTGAAGAAAATTCAAAAGATGCTGCAACAGAAAAACATGTACCTGTAATTACTAAAATTGAAGGTGGATACAAAGTTACCGTAGGTGAAGTATTACACCCTATGCAACCAGAACACTATATTGAATGGATAGAACTTATTGCAGGCAATGAAATATTCAGAAAATATTTGCAACCGGGCGAAACTCCCGAAGCTATTTTTTACACTCAAGCTACAGATGTATATGCTCGAGAATTTTGTAATCTACATGGCAATTGGAAATCGTAATAATTATCAAAAAAAATATAATCCCCTTTGTTTTTAACACTGGGGATTTTTTTTATATTTATACATGAAAAAAACTGTTACTTTGTGTAATGTTTTTATCAGTAACTCACACTAATACCAAAAATAAAAAAATATCACATGAAAATAGGATTTATAGGATTAGGTAAAATGGGCGGGAACATGGTTCAACGCCTTTTGTTAGACAAACATGAAGTAGTAGTATTTGACTTTAATACTTCTATTGTGAAAGATTTAGAAAAAAAAGGAGCAATTGCTGCTACCGACATTGAAGACATGATTCAAAAATTACCCGATACTAAAGTTGTATGGCTTATGGTACCGGCAGGTAAACCCGTAGATGATACCATAACCAAACTTTTACCTTTGTTACAAAAAGGTGATATTCTTATTGACGGTGGAAATTCATTTTGGAAAGATTCTCAAGCTCGGGCACAACGCACTGCATTCAAAAGTGTAGAATTTGTAGATTGTGGTACAAGTGGCGGAATATGGGGATTACAAAACGGATACTGCTTAATGTATGGTGGAAATAAACAAACCTGTGATAGTTTGGAACCAATTTTCAAAAGTTTAGCAACAGACAACGGATATTTATATTGTGGCGAATCAGGTGCCGGACATTTTGTTAAAATGGTTCACAATGGAATAGAATATGGTATGATGCAAGCATTTGCTGAAGGATTTGAACTGATGGAAAAATCACCGTTTACCCCTGATTTAGAGAAAGTTGCCGAATTGTGGCGTCATGGAAGTGTAGTACGCTCATGGTTACTTGACCTTATTAAAAATGCTTTAGATGAAGATCCAAAATTAGAGACTATTACAGACTATGTTGACGACAATGGTGAAGCACGTTGGATGATACAATCTGCTATGGATTTTGAAGTACCGGTTCATGTTACTGCAGCATCATTATTTACTCGCTTTGAATCACGTCAAAATGAATCATTTGCAATGAAAATGCTTGCAGCTATGCGTAATCAATTTGGTGGTCATGCCGTAAAAACTAAATAATATGAATTCAAAAGACAAACATATTCTTGTAATATTTGGAGGTTCGGGTGATCTTACCCAACGAAAACTCATACCTGCATTATACGATTTACATAGAAAAAAAATGTTGCCAAAAACATTTGCTATTGTAGGTGTAGGACGAAGTGATATGAATCATGAATCGTATAGAAATCATTTAGCCGTTGGACTAGAAAAATATCATTCTACTCCTCCTGATAAATCAAAAGATTTTTTGCATCTATGCTATTATATCCAAAGCGAATTCCAAAGTTATACATCACTTGAATTGTTTGTAGAACAATTATATGAAATTGATATAAAAATTCAGACAAAAGGAAATTTTATATTTTATTTATCAACTCCACCATCGCTCTATGAACCAATAGTTACAGGATTAGGCAAAGCAAAACTCAACATTTCATCTGAACGTTTTCCCGGATGGAAACGATTAATAGTAGAAAAACCATTCGGGAAAGATGTTGCCTCGGCTCACAAATTGCAACAACATTTAATTTCACATTTTGACGAAGAGCAAATTTATCGTATTGACCATTATTTAGGAAAAGAAACAGCACAAAATATTCTTGTTACCCGCTTTTATAACACTATATTTGAACCTTTGTGGAATAGGAACTACATTCATCATGTAGAAATAACATCGGCAGAACAAGAAGGTATTGGAAACAGAGGTGGCTACTATGATGGTTCGGGAGCATTAAGAGATATGCTGCAAAATCATTTATTGCAATTAGTTGCTCTTACAGCCATGGAACCACCAACAAACTTTAATGCAGATTCTATTCGTAACGAAGTACTCAAAGTTTTTCAGTCTTTACGCCCACTCAATCTCGATAATTTAAAGCGACAAGTAGTTCGTGGACAATATACACAATCTCATATTGACGGAATATTAAAAAAAGCATACACAGAAGAACTTGATATTCCTGCTAATTCAAGAACAGAAACCTACGTTGCTCTTAAATTTTTTATTGACAACTGGCGTTGGGGCGGTGTACCATTTTTTATAAGAACAGGCAAAAATTTACCAACTCGAGTTACAGAAATTGTTATTACATTTAAAAGTATTCCTCATCCTGTGTTTGTAAAAACTGCAAGTACGCAAGAATCAAAAAATCAACTTATTATTAGAATTCAACCCGACGAAGGTATTGCTTTTAGATTTGGAGTTAAAATACCCGGAATAGGTTTTGATGTTGAAACTACAAACATGAACTTTAAATATGCTCAAAAAGAAGGAATTGAGCTACCTTCGGCATATGAACGGTTGTTACATGATTGCATGCAAGGAGATGCTTCACTCTTTACACGTGGTGATGCAGTAGATTTAGCATGGCAATTTGTACAACCTATTTTAGATGAATGGGAAAACAACCCCGATTTTCCATTGTATGGTTACCCGGCAGGCTCTTGGGGTCCTAAAGAAGCCAACGATTTAAAAGTTGGTTATGGAGATTGGCGATATCCTTGTAAAAATCTAAATAGTGACGGCGGTTATTGTGAATTATAATGAATATAGTATATACACATACAATTTCTCAAATAGGCGATTATTTATACGAATCGTTCCAAAATGCTTTACAAAAATCACCACACATTACAATTGCTCTTTCTGGCGGAAATACCCCTAAAGCTCTTTTTGAATATTGGGTTAAAGCATATAAACACAGTAAAATATGGCACAATATTTCCTACTATTGGGTTGACGAACGGTGTGTCGCTCCTGATAATACTGAAAGTAACTATGGTGTTGCTTTCTCATTATTTTTTGAACCACTTACAATTCCTCATCAACACATATATAGAATGCAAGGTGAGCAGAATCCGCAAAAAGAAGCATTACGATATCATGCTCTTTTACAACACATTAATCAAAACAATGGTATTCCTCAATTTGATTTTATTCTATTAGGCATAGGAGACGATGGCCATACAGCATCTATATTTCCCGGGAACGAAAATCTTTTCTTTATACCACAATTTGTTGTAAATACCAAAAATCCTTATACCCAACAAAATCGTTTAACTATTACCGGATCTGTAATAAATAATGCCAAACATGTAATGTTTATTGTAACCGGAGAGTCCAAAAGAAACATAGTACAAGAAATTATACACCCTACACGTGTTACATATCCTGCACACTATGTAAAACCAATAAATGGACAACTTATATTATTAACCGATATACAATTATAACTATGGAAACCATTTTATTAACCTATGCTCCTCAAGGAGGATATACGGAACAAGCTGCATACGAAATAGCACAAAAAATTACTTTTGCACATTGCACCATACTTCCAGGAAGTAAACTAACACAAAAAGAATTAGAATCATACTCACGTATTATAATAGGTATTGCAACCCTAGGCAATGATTCATGGAACTCTGGACGCCAAGATCCTGATACTGTTCATTTACAGAAACTGATAACACAAGTTGATTTCACAAACAAAAAAATTGCATTATTTGGACTGGGTAATGCCGTTTTATACCCGTCACATTTTATTGATGAAGTAGGTATTTTTGAAGAACATTTACAATCAAAACATGCAACAATTATAGGATACACACCTGTCTCAGAATATACATTTAAAGATTCTAAAGCAATAAGAGGAGAATATTTATGTGGACTTGCCTTAGATTATGACACAGAAATGCACACTGCTCAAAGTAGAATTTCATCATGGGTTACACAGTTAGAAAAAGAATTGTAAATAAATCAAAAAGTTTTTAGTATATTTGTTATATATCAAATACCTTATACTAAAAACATTTTTGTATGGCAAATTTAGAAACGTCATATTTGGGATTAACTCTCAAAAATCCTCTTATAGTTGGCAGCTGCGGACTTACCGGCAATATAGAATCCATAAAACGTATTCTTGTACATGAACCGGGTGCCATAGTACTAAAATCATTATTTGAAGAACAAATAAACGCTGATATACACAAAAACATTCTTCAAAATACTGAAATTAGTGCTGAAGCAGAAACATATATTAGTTCACACATTGCTCACAAAAATATTTCCGATTATTGTAATCTTATACAAGAGTGCAAAAAAATCACAAATATTCCTATAATTGCCAGTATTCATTGTTTAGATGTAGACGAATGGATAACATTTGCAACAAAAATTGAAAAAGCAGGTGCCGATGCCTTAGAAATAAATGCATCTATTTTACCTTTTGACGAAAAATTATCAAGTTCTGAAATAGAGGAACAATACTTTACTTTATTAGAACAATTAAGGGAACATGTATCTCTTCCTATTGCTCTAAAAATGAGTTATTACTCATCATCTCTTACACATTTTTTGCAAAAATTAAGTTGGACAAAACACGTTCAAGGTTTTGTACTTTTTAACCGTTTTTATAACCCGGACATTAATATTCAATCGCATGAAATTGGAGTGTCCAATATTTTCAGTTTACCTCAAGAATATACCCTCCCTTTACGATGGGTTGCCATAAGCAGTGCCAAAATAGAATCAGACATATGTGCATCTACCGGAATACATAGTGCAGAAACAGTTATAAAAATGATACTCGCAGGTGCTAATGCTATTCAAATAGTTAGTTGTGTTTATCAACAAGGCCCCGAAGTTATTTCAAGCATCAAAAAAAATATCATAGCATGGATGAAAACGCATCAATATAAAACAATTAATGATTTTTTTGGAAAACTATCGGCAACTAAAGAAACACACATTCTTTTCGAACGAAATCAATTTATGAAGTATTATGGGTCTGTTGAATGATACTCCATATATTTTTGTATACGGCACACTGCAATCTGCATACAATAATGAATACGCCATGCTTCTTAGAGCTCATGCAACTTTTATAGATACAGCTTATTGTTTTGGTGAATTAGTTCATATAGATTGGTATCTCGGATTGCTTATACATACCGGAAATAAGCAACAAATTTTTGGTGAATTATATACCATTACCAACAAAACCATTCTAAATGAACTTGATGAATATGAAAATATTGACCAAGGAGAATATATAAGACAAATAATTACCGTATTTACTCAACATGCAGAATATAAAGCGTGGAGTTATATTTATAACACCAAATATATGGCACAGTAATTGTGTAAGCTCCCCCAAAAACCGGACAGTTTAAAAGTATAAAAAAAGTATTAATTTTAAACTGTATTATGAAAACAAAAAAATTTAGTTCCCAAGAGATTGCCAAAATACTCAAGGAGTTTGA